>Ga0315547_1002753_pt1 | contig 12012 bp, 8 predicted proteins | sample SalMarSW160240MG_2_FD_202542 | JGI IMG/M metagenome (GOLD analysis project Ga0315547, IMG submission 202542) | Salt marsh sediment microbial communities from the Plum Island Ecosystem LTER, Massachusetts, United States - Salt Marsh Sediment SW1601-240 ... | reverse complement strand
TCTGCACCTTATTAGCCTCCTGGGCTACCTCGAAGGCGTATTTGCCCTGGGCCTGAAGGATCGAGTTCTTTTCGGTTACCAGCGGGCGTTGTAATACCTTATATAGATGCATTGCCGCCTCCTCCCCGTAACTTTACCCCAGAAATCGGAGATTTCTGGGGGCCCCACAACTGCTCTGCCTTGCGTACCGCCGGCTCGGTCATAAGTAACATTTTATAGGATAGAATGTCAACTACGTTAAGTATATTGGCCGGTATGGTCTTAATCCCGGCCAGGTTGCGGGATGACTTGATAATATTTTCCTCCGGCTTATCGGTCACGATAAGGGTGGTGGAGTCTATCCCCAGCGCCGCTAAAATTCCGGCCATCTGTTTGGTCTTGGGCTGGTCTAATTTAAGCTCCTCCAGGACCCTGAGCTCCTCGTCCCTGGTCTTGGCTGATAAGGCGCATCTCAGCGCCAGCTGGCGCATCTTTTTAGGCATGTCCTGCCGGTAGCTCCGGGGCTTGGGGCCGAAAGTAATGCCGCCTCCCCGGCGCAGTGATGACTTTTTGTTGCCGGCCCGCGCCATTCCGGTGTGCTTCTGACGGAACAGCTTACGACCGCTGCCGGCAACCTCGGCGCGGGTCTTGGTGCTGGCGGTTCCCTGGCGGGCGTTGGCTTGCTGCCTGACCACTGCCTGGTGTACCACTGCCTCGTTAAAGGGTATGGCAAAAACGCCGTCACTTATCTCAATGTTTTTTACTACCTCGCCGCTGGGGCTATAAACTGGTACCTCCACTCTATTCCCCTCCCGCTTTCTTTATCAGCAGTAGCCCGTTTTTAGCCCCGGGAACGGCTCCCCGGATTAATAACAAATTGCGTTCCGGGTCGGTTTTGTATACCTGCAGGTGGCGTACTGTTGCCTGCTTGTTGCCCATGTGACCGGCCATACGCATCCCTTTTAGCACCCGGCCCGGACTGGTAGTTGACCCGATGGAGCCGGGGGCGCGGTGGCGGTCGGATTGCCCGTGGGTCTTGGGGCCGCCGGCAAAGTGATGGCGCTTGACCACTCCGGCAAAGCCCTTGCCCTTGGAGACACCGGTAATATTAACCAGGTCACCCTCTTTAAAAAGGCTGACATTAATCTTGTCACCCACTTTGATTTTTTTGGTATCGGCCAGCCGGAATTCCTGGAGATGGCGGAACTGCCCCAGCTTTTTGAGATGCCCCTTCTGGGGGGAGTTGAGCCGTTTGCTTTGGCCAAAGCCGAGTTGGGCAGAATTATAGCCCTCTTTGTCCGTGGTCTTGACCTGGGTCACCACGCAGGGGCCGGCCTCGATGGCGGTTAAGGCTTCTACCTTGCCATCGTCGCCGAATATCTGACCCATGCCTAGCTTTTTGCCAATAATACCTTGAACCATGATTTATTCCTATAGCTTGATATCTATTTCCACTCCGGCTGGTAGATTGAGGCTGCTCAGGGCGTCTATGGTCTTGGATGTCATCTCGACGATATCGATGAGACGCTTGTGAGTCCGGATCTCGAACTGCTCCTGGGAGTCTTTATCAATAAAGGGGGAACGGATAACGCTGAACCGCTTGATGTGGGTGGGCAGTGGCACCGGTCCCACCACCACGGCCCCGGTCCGCTCCACGGCGGCTACAATCTGCTCCGCCGACAGGTCGAGCAACTTGTGGTCGTAACCCTTTAGCTTGATTCTTATCTTCTGTTTAGGCATATATTACCCTCTTCTATCCGACGGCGGCCTTGCCGGTTATCTGGTCAGCCAGCTCGGCCGGCAGTTCCTCATATTGATAGAACTCCAGAGAGTGGGCCGCCCTGCCCTGAGTCATTGACCGGAGGCTGGTGGCATAGCCGAAGGTCTCGGATAAGGGAACCAGGGCGTGAATAACCGCCATCCCCTCCCGTGTCTCTATAGACTCAATATGTCCCCGCCGGGAGTTGAGGTCACCCATTATATCACCAAGGAACTCATCCGGTGCAACTACCTCTATTTTCATAACCGGCTCAAGTAGGGTGGGCTTGGCCCGGGTGACGCCGTCACGCAGCGCTTTCGAGCCGGCCATCTTGAAGGCGATGTCAGAAGAGTCAACCTCGTGATAGCTGCCATCATAAATGGTGGCTTTGATATCGACTACGGGATAGCCGCTGACCACCCCGCTTTCCATGGCTTCTTTAATGCCCATCTCCGCCGCCAGAATATACTGTTTGGGGATTGCCCCGCCTTTAACCTGGTTAACAAACTGAAAGCCGCCACCGCGCTCCATCGGCTCCAGCCGGATGGCGACGTGGCCGTACTGCCCCCGCCCGCCGCTCTGGCGGATAAATTTGCCCTCCGTCTCTACGGGCAGGGTAATGGTTTCCTTGTAGGCTACCTTGGGCCGGCTTACATTGGCTTTGACGCCGAACTCGCTGAGCAGTCTGCCCACCAGGTACTCCAGGTGAAGTTCGCCCATGCCTGAGATAACCGTCTGTCCCGATTCCTGGTCGTAGTTTACCTTGAAGGTGGGGTCTTCCTCGGTTAGCTTGGTCAGGGTTCCGCCCAGTTTGTCCTGGTCGGCTCTGGTTTTGGGCTCAATGGCTACCGAGAGCACCGGTTCGGGGAAGCGGATGGCTTCCAGGAGCACCGGCTGGGAGTAATGGCACAGGGTATCGCCGGTGAAGGTGTTTTTAAGGCCGAGAGTAGCCACGATGGCGCCGGCGCCGACCTCTGTCATCTCCTCCCGACGGTTGGCGTGCATTAGCAGCAGGCGCCCGATGCGCTCTCTCTTACCCCGGGTGGCGTTGTATACCTGGGCTCCTACTTTTACCGTGCCGGAATAGACCCTGAAGTAGACCAGACGGCCGACAAAGGGGTCGGAGACCACCTTGAAAGCCAGCGCCGAGAAGGGGGCATCGTCGCGGGCGGGGCGAGTTACCTCGCCGCCGACCCTGATATCGGTTGCCCTTACCGGCGGCATATCCGCCGGCGAGGGGAGATAGTTTATAATGGCATCCAGCAGGGGGCGAACGGCTTTGGTCTTGAGGGCGCTGCCGCAGAGAATGGGTACTCCTTTGGCTGCTATCGTCACCCGTCTTAAGGCTTGTCTTAAATCTGACGGGCTGATAGTGGTGCCCTCGAGGTAAGCCGCCAGAATCTGGTCATCAGCTTCGGCCAGTTTTTCAATCAGCGCCTGGCGGGCTTGGGTGCATTTTGCCTGTTCCGATTCGGGGATGGCTACCTCTATCGGTGGCGATGTGGGGTCACCATCAAAGCTCCAGGCCTTGTTTTCTATCAGGTCAATAATGCCCTGGAAGTTGCTTTCACTGCCCAGGGGGAGTTGTATGGGGAGGGGCTTGGCGCGGAGGCGCTCTTCAATCATGGATATTGTCCGGTTGAAGTTGGCACCCACCCGGTCCATCTTATTAATGAAGCAGATGCGGGGCACGCCGTATCTATCCGCCTGCCGCCATACCGTTTCGGACTGGGCTTCTACCCCGGCTACGGCGTCAAAAACGACCACTCCGCCGTCGAGCACTCTAAGGCTCCGCTCTACCTCGGCGGTGAAGTCCACGTGCCCCGGCGTGTCAATGATATTTATGCGGTGTTCCTGCCAGTAACAGGTAGTGGCCGCCGCCGTAATGGTAATGCCCCGCCGTCTCTCTTCTTCCATCCAGTCCATCACGGCCGTGCCTTCATCTACCTCGCCTATCTTGTAGGTGCGGCCGGTATGATAGAGTATCCTTTCGGTGACGGTGGTTTTACCGGCATCTATATGGGCGATAATGGCAATATTACGTATTCGTTCTAAAGGGAAATTCCTGGGCACAGTCCTCTCCTCACCATCGGTAGTGGGCGAAGGCTCGATTAGCCTCGGCCATCTTGTGGGTGTCCTCACGCTTCTTTATGGTTACTCCTTGCCCATGGGCGGCATCGCTGAGCTCAGCAGCCAGCTTTTCCGCCATGGATTTGCCGCCTCTGGCTCGGGCTGATGCTACCAACCAGCGTAGCGCCAGAGATAGCCCGCGGTCAGGGCGGACCTCTATGGGTACCTGGTAGGTGGCACCACCCACCCGCCGCGGTTTGACCTCAAGCTGGGGAGTGGCATTTTTTATCGCTTGCTCTAAAACATTGACCGGCTCTTTGGATCCCCCCTGCCCCATAATATCAATGGCACCGTAGACTATCTTCTCCGCCGTGCTCTTCTTGCCCATCATCATCACCTTGTTGATTAACCGGGCTACGGTTTCATTGCTATATTTGGCATCGGGGAAAATTGTTCTTTTGGTAGCTCGAGCCCGCCTTGGCATTTATGTCTCCTGTGCTTCGGTAGCTTCAGCAGGGGCGGCAGTCGGGACTGCCGCGTGGGCTACCTTCTTGCTTCCGTATTTACTGCGGCTTTGACGCCGGTTGGCTACGCCGCTGGCATCGAGGGCACCGCGGATGATGTGATAGCGAACGCCGGGGAGGTCCTTGACCCGCCCGCCTCTGATTAAGACCACCGAGTGCTCCTGAAGCTCATGCCCCTCGCCGGGGATGTAAGCGGTTACCTCTATTTGATTGGTCAGCCGCACCCTGGCTATTTTGCGCAGTGCTGAGTTGGGCTTTTTGGGGGTGGTGGTCTTTACCTGAACACAGACCCCCCTCTTCTGGGGAGAGCCTTTCCCCTGCGCCATCCTGTTTTTGAGCGCATTGTAACTCAGGCGCAAAGCCGGAGCTTTGGTCTTTTTGACCAGCCGTTTGCGTCCTTTGCGGACCAGCTGATTTACTGTTGGCACTCTCTTTACTCCTTGCCACACAATTATAATGGATGAGCCGTAACTCATCCATTGAAGCCGAAGATTGAACTTAAAGCCCAATCTAGCGGCTGTAAGCCGGATTACCTAGCGACAATGTGTTGTAATATTACCACAGCTCTTTGCGGCTGTCAACAAGTGTGCTGACGATGGATAATATAGGGCTAAAATAGGGCTAAAGTACGCTTGACAAAGTAAAAACGGTATGATAACATTTCTTTACCTATGAGTATAGTGGAGACATAATTAGAACGATTGGTGATGTAGAGCCAAGCGCGGCTTGGTGGCGAATCACCAAGCCGCCTTATTATGTCTATGCACATTAACAATTGAATATCCGTGGACTAGTATCAAATCTGAAGCAGGTCAAGCGGGAAGAGGCACACGGTGGATGCCTTGGCATCAAGGGCCGATGAAGGGCGTGGCAAGGCTGCGAAAAGCCTCGGTGAGCTGTCGAGCAAGCCTAGCCGGGGATTCCCGAATGGGGCAACCCGCTCAGGTAAAACCTGAGCACCCCCAGCTGAACACATAGGCTGGGTGGAGGTAAGCGGGGGAAGTGAAACATCTCAGTACCCCGAGGAAAGGATAGTTATTCCCTGAGTAGTGGCGAACGAAAGGGGAAGAGCCTAAACCTGGTAAACCTAACGGCGTTAGGGCCTGTGTTTACCGGGGGTTGTAAGGCAGACATGACCGAACCTGACATAGGTCTGGGAGTTACAAACCGAACCCTAGTTGAAGGTCTCTGGAAAGAGCTACCGCAGAGGGTGAGAGTCCCGTAAGCGAAAGGGGGAGGCTCCTTGTCTGTTCTTGAGTACCACGGGACACGAGGAATCTTGTGGGAATCTGCCCTGACCACAGGGCAAGGCTAAATACCCTTGATGACCGATAGTGAACAAGTACCGTGAGGGAAAGGTGAAAAGACCCCCGGGAGGGGAGTGAAATAGAATCTGAAACCGTGTGCTAACAAGCAGTCAGAGGGGGAGTAATTCCCTGATGGCGTGCCTATTGAAGAATGAGCCGGTGAGTTAATCTATGTGGCAGGTTAAGTAACTTGCGTTACGTAGCCGTAGCGAAAGCGAGTCTTAATAGGGCGATTTAAGTCGCATGGATTAGACCCGAAGCCGAGTGAGCTACCCATGGCCAGGGTGAAGCTTCGATAAAATCGGAGTGGAGGCCCGAACTGGTCAGTGATGCAAAACTGTCAGATGAGCTGTGGGTAGAGGTGAAATGCCAATCGAACTCGGTGATAGCTGGTTCTCCCCGAAATGCATTGAGGTGCAGCCTCAGGTTTAGTTAATGGAGGTAGGGCTCTGGATGGACTAGGGGGAAAGTATCTTACCAACTCCAACCAAACCACGAATGCCATTAACCTAAAGCCTGGGAGTGAGACTGCGGGGGATAAGCTCCGTAGTCGAGAGGGAAACAGCCCAGACCATCAGCTAAGGTCCCTAAGAGCGAGCTAAGTGGTAAAGGAAGTAGGATTGCACAGACATCCAGGAGGTTGGCTTAGAAGCAGCCACCCTTTAAAGAATGCGTAACAGCTCACTGGTTGAGTGGTGCTGCGCCGACAATTCAACGGGGCTTAAGTTCGCCACCGAAGCTATGGATTCCAGCTTGCTGGAATGGTAGGGGAGCGTTCCCTGGGCAGTGAAGCTGTTATGTGAGTAATGGTGGAGCGCAGGGAAGTGAGAATGCCGGCATGAGTAGCGTAAGGTGTGTGAGAAACACATCCACCGAAAACCTGAGGTTTCCTACGGAAGGTTAATCCGCGTAGGGTTAGTCGGGCCTAAGCCGAGGCCGAAAGGCGTAGGCGATGGACAACGGGTCAATATTCCCGTACCGCCCCTGTGGAGGTAAAGGGGGGACACGGTAGGGTAAGCCAAGCGTGCCTAATGGACATGGTGCGTTCCTCACTGTAGGTGATGCCGGGGCAGGCAAATCCACCCCGGATTTTAGCTGAGGGTGGGGTAAAGTTAAGGGGAGACCCAAGGCGATTTGGCTTGAGTCCCATGCCGTCAAGAAAAGCCTCGTTGCCTTTGAAGCAGGAGCGCCCGTACCGCAAACCGACTCTGGTAGGAAGGGATAATAGTCCCAAGGTGATCGAGAGAACCCTCGTTAAGGAACTCGGCAATCTAACCCCGTAACTTAGGGAGAAGGGGTGCCCTTGAACAAAGGGTGACACAAAATTGGCCCGGGCGACTGTTTAACAAAAACATAGGTCTCTGCAAAAGCGAAAGCTGAAGTATAGGGGCTGATACCTGCCCAGTGCTGGAAGGTTAAGGAGAGGTGTTAGGAGTAATCCGAAGCAGCGAACTGAAGCCCCAGTGAACGGCGGCCGTAACTATAACGGTCCTAAGGTAGCGAAATCCCTTGTCGGGTAAGTTCCGACCTGCACGAAAGGTGTAACGACCTGGGCGCTGTCTCAACGAGGGACTCGGCGAAATTGAAATACCCGTGAAGATGCGGGTTACCCGCGACTGGACAAAAAGACCCCGTGGAGCTTTACTACAACTTGGCACTGGGTCTGGGCTTATCATGTGTAGGATAGGTGGGAGGCTTTGAAGCCGGGGCGCTAGCCTCGGTGGAGCCAACGTTGAAATACCACTCTTGGTGAGTTTAGCCTCTAACCCCAGATCAAGCTGGGGGACAGTGTCTGGCGGGTAGTTTGACTGGGGCGGTCGCCTCCTAAAAGGTAACGGAGGCGCCCAAAGGTCCCCTCAGGGTGGATGGAAATCACCCATAGAGTGCATTGGCATAAGGGGGCTTGACTGTGAGACCTACAAGTCGAGCAGAGACGAAAGTCGGGCAAAGTGATCCCACGGTTCCGAGTGGAAGGGCCGTGGCTTAACGGATAAAAGCTACCCCGGGGATAACAGGCTTATCTTGCCCAAGAGTTCACATCGACGGCAAGGTTTGGCACCTCGATGTCGGCTCATCGCATCCTGGGGCTGAAGCAGGTCCCAAGGGTCCGGCTGTTCGCCGGTTAAAGCGGTACGCGAGCTGGGTTCAGACCGTCGTGAGACAGGTCGGTCTCTATCCGTCGTGGGCGTCCGGAGATTTGAGGGGGGCTCTCTCTAGTACGAGAGGATTGAGAGGGACAGACCGCTGGTGTGCCAGTTGTTCCGCCAGGGGCATTGCTGGGTAGCTAAGTCTGGTTGGGATAAGCGCTGAAAGCATCTAAGTGCGAAGCCCGCCCCAAGATTATATCTCCCATCCTTTACTTTTGGGTAAAGGAGTAAGACCGCAAGTAGACTACTTGTTTGATAGGCGGTGAGTGTAAGAGCAGTAATGTTTTGAGCTTAACCGTACTAATGGTCGAGGGCTTGACCTGCTTCAGAGTTGATACTAGTAAGATTTAAGGGAGGCGCTCTTATAGAGCGCCTCTTTTTATTTTTGGTGTTGTGTTGAGGGGAGGGTGGTTTGGGGGGGTGTTTTAAGAGGGTGGGTCTTCTTCAGATCTTAGTTTACCATGGGTAAGCGCTAAGACTATTGTACATCTTGACAAGGATCCTTCATTGTGATTAAGTTACCATAAAGATAGGAATAGTAATGAAAGAATCTGGGGGAAATTTAGGAGTAGTTGAATGGCTTTTGATTTGACTTTTATTATACGGCCAGATGCTGAATCTGTATCAGTAAGACTATTCTTAAAGACAATTGAGGATATAGATCGGGTTATTCGTGATGTGGATTATGCGGTAACTAGAGAAAAGGGTAAGAGAAGGTGGATTATAGCAGGATTGAGTTCAAGTGCACCTACCGTTACTGTGAGACCTGCGCTTGAGAATGCTGAAATTGTAGAGGCTTTTGTTAATGGGTTGCGTACAATTACAGCGGGATCACTAGAACCGCCTGCCCATTTCACAGAACAGGCTTTAGATGACCTTAAAAGGATGAGGCACCTGTTTACTGGGCGAGATAGAGCTAAAAGTCTTGAGTTCTCTTCAAATGGCGAGCAGCATGTTGTAATAGAAAAAGATATTGGTGAAAAAGCTGATCGTATTTTAAAGGGAGGGCACTGGAATCTCGGTTCTCTGGAGGGTACATTAGAAGCGATTAATTTACATGGTAGCCCAACTTTTACAATATGGGATCGCGTAAGTAGGTTACCTATACGATGTAGTTTTCCAAGAGATGCTATATGGAAAGAACAGGTTAAGAGTTTCCTAGAAAAGAGGGTTTTGGTTATAGGGCGTGTCAATTACTTTCTGAACGGAAAACCTCGTTCGGTAACAAATATCGAGCGAATTGAAGATATGACTCCTGATTCCGATTTACCGAGAGCGACATTTGGTTCTATTCCAAGCCCTGATATTGCTAAAGATCCTGCGGAGTTTTTACGTACGGTTCGGGGGGAAGGGAGTAGTTGATGGCTATTTCTCGTAGGCTATGGGATTCCTGCGTCATTTTAGGATATTTGGCAGGTCAGCAAGACATCAAGACTGATTGTGAGCAAATTATTCAACAAGCTGAAAGGGGAGAATTAGAGATTGTAGTTTCAACCATTGCCCAAGCCGAAGTCGCTTTCCTTCCTAGGCTAGCTGCTTCAGATTCAGAGTCAAAGATACAAGAATTCTTTTCACGGAGATATGTGATAAGTGCCGCTTTTGATGTTTCATTGACGATGATTGTGAGACGACTAATTCGAGAGCACAAAGGACTAAAACCCTCCGATGCTGTTCATCTTGCTACTGCTTTGCAATGGCAAATTCCGATAATTGAAACTACAGACCCTGACCTTTTAGCTCTAGATGGTACAGAAGGTAATCCCGAGTTGATTATTCGTCGTCCTCTATATCAAGGGCCAGTACAATTATTCTAGATTGTCAAGATATTAAATAATCTAAATAGGCAGTCCAAGAGGGGCGATAGCCCCTCTTTTTATTTCTTCCCCCTCTCCTTGATAGGAGAGGGGGATTAAGGGGGTGAGGTAGATAAAGACCTCCCTCTTTTACCCATCCCGTACCAAAATACCACTTTAACCCCTTTGTTTTGTTTTGAAAAGTATGCTAGAATTATGTTTGCCTTCTGGTGGTTAGAGCGGGGTGGTACCACCCGTTCCCATTCCGAACACGGAAGTGAAACGCCCTAGCGCAGACGATACTGGGGGGGCAACCCTTTGTGGAAAATATGCCACTGCCAGGAGGCTTTGACCTTTGATTGGGCTTGATTTATAATTGAATTAGGTACATGAGTATGGCAAGCCGATTTGAGAAGTTTTCGGAGAGAGCGCGGAGGGTGCTGACTTTAGCCCAGGAAGAGGCGCAGCATTTTAACCACACCTATATCGGCACCGAGCATATCCTGCTCGGTCTGCTGCGGGAGGACGAGGGGGTAGGGGCTAAGGTTCTGGCTAACCTGGGCGTGGGCCTGAACAAGGCGCGCTCGGCGGTGGAGTTTATCATCGGGCGCGGCGATAAGCCGAGCACGGGTGAAATCGGTCTGACCCCCCGGGCAAAGCGGGTCATCGAGCTGGCTATCGACGAGGCGCGCCACCTGGGCCATAACTACATCGGGACCGAGCATCTGCTTCTGGGGCTTTTGCGTGAGGGTGGCGGTGTCGCCTCCGACGTTCTGGACAGCTTTGGCATTACCCTGGAGCGGGCGCGCTCCGAGACTTCGCGGGTGCTGGGGGAGGGGGCTGCCCGAGCCAGGACGACCCGTTCTACCAGCCGCACCCCCGCTTTAGACCAGCTGGGCATTGATTTAACGGCGGCGGCTACCGCCGGTAAGCTCGACCCGGTTATCGGCCGGCAGAAGGAAATCGAGCGGGTAATCCAGATTTTGAGCCGCCGCAACAAGAATAACCCGGCGCTCATTGGGGAGCCGGGGGTCGGCAAGACGGCTATAGTCGAGGGGCTTGCCCACCGTATCATCGCCGGTGATGTGCCGGAGACGCTGGAGGGGAAGCGAATAGTTACCCTGGACATGGGGTCGGTGGTGGCCGGCACCAAGTACCGCGGTGAGTTCGAAGAACGCTTAAAGAAGGTCGTCGACGAGATAAAAGCCGCCGCTAACTGCGTGCTGTTTATAGATGAATTTCATACCATGGTGGGTGCCGGGGCGGCGGAGGGGGCGGTGGATGCGGCTAATATCCTCAAGCCATCCCTGGCCAGAGGTGAGCTGCAGTGCATCGGCGCTACCACCCTTGATGATTACCGCAAGTATGTAGAGCGGGATGCCGCCCTGGAGCGGCGCTTCCAGCCCGTTCTGGTGGAGGAGCCTTCCGTAGATGAGACGCTGGATATCCTGAAAGGGGTTAAAGAACGCTACGAGGAGCATCACCAGCTGACCATAAGTGACGAGGCGCTGAGCGCCGCCGCTAACCTATCTTCCAGATATATCCCCGACCGCTTTATGCCCGATAAGGCTATTGACCTGATTGACGAGGCGTCTTCCCGGGTGAGAATCAAGCGCCGGACGATACCGGTTACCCTCAAGGATGCCCGGCGCGCCCAGGAGAGCGTGCAGAAGGATAAAGAGGCGGCCCTGACCTCTCAGCAGTACGAGTACGCCGCCGAGCTGCGCCAGCGCGAACTCCAGATGGAAGAGAAGATAAAGCAGATGGAGGATGACTGGCAGACGGAGCAGGAGCAGGCCAAGCCGGTGGTAACCGCCGAGGATATCGCCGAGGTGGTCAGTATGTGGACCGGCATCCCGGTGGTGCAGTTGGCTTCTGACGAGACCAGCCGCCTGCTTCAGATGGAAGAAGTTCTGCATAAGCGCATCGTTGGCCAGGATGAGGCGATTAACACCATCTCCCGGGCGGTGAGGCGGGCCCGGGCGGGAATCAAAGACCCTAGGCACCCGATTGGTAATTTTATTTTCCTGGGGCCCACCGGCGTGGGTAAGACGGAGCTGGTTAGAGCCCTGGCTGAGTTCATGTTCGGCAGCGAGGATACCCTGATAAGGCTGGATATGTCCGAGTTTATGGAGAGGCATACCGTGGCCCGGCTGGTCGGGGCGCCTCCGGGGTATGTTGGCTATGACGAGGGCGGGCAGCTTACCGAGGCGGTGAGGCGCAAGTCGTATTGCGCCATACTCCTCGATGAGATTGAGAAGGCTCACGAGGATGTCTTTAATATTCTCCTGCAGATATTTGACGATGGTCACCTGACCGATGCCAAGGGCCGGCGGGTTGACTTCCGCAACAGCATTATCATTATGACCAGCAACATCGGCGCCAAGCTCATCAAGAAGAGCGGCACTATCGGTTTTGCCTCGCGCACTGATG
>Ga0315547_1002751_pt1 | contig 12014 bp, 9 predicted proteins | sample SalMarSW160240MG_2_FD_202542 | JGI IMG/M metagenome (GOLD analysis project Ga0315547, IMG submission 202542) | Salt marsh sediment microbial communities from the Plum Island Ecosystem LTER, Massachusetts, United States - Salt Marsh Sediment SW1601-240 ... | reverse complement strand
TTTCCTGCTGACCTCTTCGAAAGTGGCACCAAACTCCGCTCCCGCCAGCACTATGAAAGCGGAGTAGAAAATCCAAAGAAGCACCACCACCAAGGTGCCGAAGGAGCCATAAATCCTCTCCAGGTTGGTATAATGCTTGATGTAGAGATCGAAGAGCAGCTTGGCCACCTCCCAGGAAACTCCCGCGAACAATGCTCCCACGAGGGCCGCGGAGGTGGGGACCTTGCGATTGGGGATGGCCTTGTAGAGAAGAAAGAAAAGCAGTATCCCCAGAAAGAGAGGGATGCCAATCTGCAGAATCTTGGTGGTGTAGCCGATCTCCTGCAGGCTGAGGTTTAAAAGCGGTATGGTCCGATGGGTTACGATGGTGTAGAGCGCGGTCAGGAGAACTGAGGCCACCAGGACGACAACCGAGAAGGGCACCAAGACTATCGAGAGAAGCTTGCTTTTTAGATAAGGCCTCCCTTTGTCCACCCGCCAGACGATGTTCAGGGAATTCTCAACCACTGAAAAGATTCGGGAGGCCGCCCATATGAGCCCGCCGATACCGATGATCCCGAAGACCGCCTTCTTGTTGACGAAGTCGGAGAGAAAACCGGTTATGTCCGAAGCCGAGGCCGGAATAACCTTGAGCATTAGACTTAAGACCTTCTGAAAGGCCACCTCTGAGGACTGAAGGACGTAACCGGAAATGGCGACGAAGATCAGAAGGAGCGGTATAATTGACAGCATGGCATAGAAGGAGATCGCTGCCGCCATGATAGAGACGTTGTCCACGTAAAAGGTGTGAACGAAAGTCCCCTTAATCAGGCTCCAGGCGAAACCCAAAAGCCCCCGCAGGGAATCGGTAAGTCTTTCTAACTTCGGTTTCAACAGAAACTAAGAGGTTAAGGAGACGATGAGGGCACCAAAGAAACGAACCGTGAAAGACTATCCCTTAAAGCAGTCACGCAGCACCGACTAGAGAGAATCGACAGAAAAACTCTGGAGCAAATCTCCAAATTACCTCGTTGAAATCTGAGAGGACCTATTCCCGCTTGCCTCCTAAGAACAGCCCGATCGGCTCTAAGCTCTCGACGTGGTCGCATATAACCTTGATGGCGGCAGTGATCGGAATTGCCAGGATCACCCCGATCGCTCCCCACAAAAGTCCCCAGAACATGGAGGCTACCAGCACCGCCAGAGGATTCAAATCGACGGTGTCGGAGGTCAACTTCGGGGTGATAAGGTTGGACTCCAGAATCTGCACAATCGCGAAAAAGATCGCTACCCACACCATCGGCATAACCGCCTTGGTCTGAATCCCGGCGACGATGATGGGGGGAACGGCGCCAATGAAGGAGCCGACATAGGGGATCAGATTCAAGAGTGCCGCCAGAGGTCCCCAGATGTACGCGTAATTCACTTTGAGCAGAAGCAGACCGACCGTGAAGACAACCGTCAACGCCACAGTGGTGATGAATTTGACCACCATAAATCCCCGAATCTGATTGTTGATCTCTAAGAGGATGTCCTGGGTCACCCCCTCCTGAGATTTCCCGAAGGCCCGGGCGAGCTTCTTTCTGAAAATCTCCTGGTCGTACAAGATGAAGAAGGTCAGAAATATTATCAGAAAGGAGGAGAACAGAAAAGAGACCGCTGAGCTTATCCCCTTGAAAAGGTATTTGCTGGCGTCTGTTAAGGCTGAAGGTTTTACCTCAAGATTCTCAATGTCGGGGATGAGGTTGGGGAACCTCTCCTGAATCACTCCGGCGCGCTCTTTCAAATCCACCGAGAGCTTTGTGAGACCCTCCAAATAGCTAGGTAGATCAACAGCCAGGCTTTGGAGCTGTTGACCCAAAAGATAGATGATCGCAAAGAAAATCCCCACGGCAATGAGCATGACTATGACCACCGCCAGAAGGTGGGGGATTTTGATCTTCTTGAGGAGGCTAACTGCCGGACTCAAGATGAATGCACATGAGACAGCTGCCACCAGGGGCACCACTATCGGACTGGCGAAATAACAGAAGGCGGCCGCCGCCGACAAAGCCAAGACCGGCATTGCCACCACCTGCAGGCTCAGAAGCCGGGTGGTCTTATCCACCAACTCCTTCTCGGTGGAAGGACTCCTCCCCGGGAAAAGCAGATCGCGGAAATCCTTTCGTTCCGGCTTCTTTTCTTTTTCTTCCATAGGACTAAGACGGTGCCGAGATTACTTCTCTTTTTCCCTGAATTCGACCTGTTATGCTTACAACTTAAGGGTTGGTCACACCTCGCCCCCGTGCGTTTCTATCAATTCCACGAACTCAGCCTCCTCGATTACCTCAACCCCCAACTGGAGAGCTTTGTCGTGCTTGCTTCCGGGGTCAGTGCCGACGACGACGTAATCGGTCTTCCGGGAAACCGAGGAGGATACTCGGCCTCCCAGCTCTTCGATGGCGCTTCTGGCCTGCTCCCGGGTGAACTTCTCTAAGGCTCCGGTGAGGACGAAGGTCTTTCCGGTCAATGGTAAGCTCCCCTCGATTTCTCTCTCCACTGGGAATTTCATTCCCCCTTTTTTGAGCTTCTCCAAAAATTCGAGATTCCTGGGGTCTTCAAAGAAATTGTGAATTGAGGTCGCAACCACCGGTCCGATCTCATGCACCGCTGTCAGGCTCTCCACGGTCTGGCTTCTTAAGTTGTCGATGGAGCCGAACTGCTTGGCGAGCACCTGGGCTAAATGATAGCCGACATTCCGAATACCTAAGGAGAAGAAGAGCCTCGTCAAAGAGGTGGTTTTCGATTTCTCTATCTCCGAGAGAATGTTGGTGGCCAATTTCTCCCCCATTCGCTCCATCGGTAGAAGCTCTTCCTTGGTGAGAAAGTAGAGGTCTGCGGGATCGGCAATCATTTTTCTTTCCACCAGCTGGTTTATAGTCTTAAACCCCAGCCCCTCGATGTCCATCGCCCCTTTGGAGACGAAGTGAGCGATCCGCTCCTTCACCTGAGCCGGGCAGGAGATTCGGGTGCAACGGGAAATGGCCTCTCCCGGGGGTCTCTCCACCTTGGAGCCACATACCGGGCAACGTCGCGGCATCACGAACCTTTTCTCCTCTCCGGTCCGTCTGGAGGCGATGACCTTGACCACCTCGGGAATGACGTCCCCGGCGCGCTGAACCACAACGGTGTCGCCCACTCTGATGTCCTTCCTTGCGATTTCGTCTTCGTTGTGCAGCGAGGCTCTGGAGACCTCCACCCCCCCCACTCTGACCGGCTCAAGCAGCGCAATCGGGGTCAAAGCCCCGGTGCGGCCCACGGAGATCAATATCTCCTCGATCTTGGTGGTTTCCTGCCGGGGAGGGAATTTCCAAGCGACCGCCCAGCGGGGAGAGTGAGAGAGTTCCCCAATTTCGGATTGCAGGTTGTAACTGTCCACCTTGACCACAGTGCCGTCGATATCGTATTCGAGCGTACCCCGCTTGCTGAGAATGAGCTGGTGATAGTCTGCGACCTCGCCCGTTTTCCTACACAGCTTCACGTAGGGATTGATCTTGAAACCCAATTGACTCAGATACTGCAAGGTTCTGTAATGGGAAGAGAGGCTTTTGCCCTTGAGTAGACCGATGCCGTATGCGAAAAATTTCAATGGCCTAAAGGCGGTGATCTTCGAATCCAGTTGCCTCACCGATCCAGCGGCGGCGTTCCTGGGATTTGCAAAGGGTTCCTCCCCGGCTTCTTCACGGGCCTTATTCAGTTTCTCGAAGTCCTCCTTGAAGATGATGACCTCGCCTCGAACCTCGATCAGATCCGGAAGTTTTCCACCGTCGGGCCTCAGGTGCAAGGGGATGGTCTTTACGGTCCTGAGATTAATGGTGATGTCCTCACCGCTGGTTCCGTCACCTCTGGTGGAGCCCAGCTGGAATGACCCCTTCCGGTAAACCAGCTCCACTGCCAGACCGTCAAACTTGGGCTCCACGGTGTAATGGATTTTCTCCTCCAGAGCTCCGGACAGCTCCAAGACCCTCCGGTGAAAATCAGAGAACTCCTCTTCGCTGGTGGCCTTGTTCAGGGAGAGCATCGGGAGGCTGTGCCTGACGGTTTTGAATTTCTCGAGCGGTGGGGCTCCCACGCGCTGCGTGGGAGAATCCGGCGTTACCAGTTGCGGATATCTTGCCTCCAGTTCCAAAAGCTCGTCAAAGAGGCGGTCAAACTCCGCATCGGAAATCTCGGGCCTGTCGAGGATGTAATAACGGTAATTGTGATGGTCTATCTCTTCTCGTAGGCGTTTTACTCTCTCACGGACATCTTTAGAAGCTGCGGGCATGGCCTCCCCCATCAATCGCTCGAAAGATGACTTCCGCAGTAGAGCATAAGCCAGATGACCTTCAGCCTCCCCGCCTCCCGCGAGTGCCACCGAGGTATTTCTCCTTTCGGCGGCGAGAGACTAGGCGGCCGTCGTGCTTCAAGCGGTCTCTGACGTAGTCCCGAAACTTTTCCTTCTCTTCTGCCCGCTTTTGCTTTTCCATCTGGAGGCGTTTGTGCTTTTCGGCATCGGCCTTTACAGTCTCGGTTTCAACCGGTTCCTCTTCTCCTTCTGCCTCCGGCTTTTCCGTTTCTTCCTGGACTTCCGGCTCTTTATCGTCTGGCATAGTGGCAACCTCCTGACTGTCGGAGTTCTCAGAAATCTATCGACCTTCCACCTTTTTCAAGCTAACATCTTGGCGTTTTTTTGTCAAATCAATAATCAACATTGCGATGGCTTGAGGCTGTTGAGGTGGCAGATCTTGACCCAAGGTTTCCCCTATCGTTTTTGAGACCGACTCTGAGTCTGGTCGGACGCGCTTGGATGGTCAGTCTGGTCGAGTTCTGTCAAATCATCGGCAGATTACTAACTGTAATGACTTCACAGTAAAGGGATTTTTTAGGTTCCTAAGGGGCAACTTATCCGTTCTTATAATGGCGTGTATGACCGTCACGGAATCGGTTTGAGCGAGATCGTGGTGTTTTTAAACTGCTCCTGGATATGGTGAAATCAGGCCGATTCCGCAGTAGAAAACCCTTGAGCAGGGTTTTTGGAGGGCAGTGAAGGAGAAATTAGCGTCGTAGCCTTCCGAGAGCAAAGGACGGGAGAGCTTGCACTTTTGACTAACTCTGGATGCTCATCACCTCTCCTCCTCGAGAGCGCCCCCTCTGGGGGCGTTCTCATTTCAGGGCACCTCTCTCCGCGAAGACTATTCCACCTCTTCTATCAGATAGCTGGAGGTGACTTCTGCCTTGGGTTTGAGGGTGACACCCACGGAGCAGTATTTCTCCTCCGAGAGTTGGATAGCCCTCTCTACCGCCTCCTTTTTGATCCCGTTGCCAGTGATGCGGTAGTTGAGGTGGAGCTTTTTGAAATACTGGGGGAATTCCCGCTCCTGCTCCCAGCTAACGGAGACCTCCAACTTCCTGAGGTTCTGTTTCTTTTTCAGGAGGATCCTGACGACATCGACAGCGGAACAGCCCCCCAATGCTACTGGAAGCAGCTCAGAAGGCGTAAAGCCGGTCCCGCCGCCACCCTTTTCCACGGGGATGTCCATAACGACTGAGTGTCCCTTTTGGTCAGAGCCGACCAACTGATCCTTCCCCACCCATCTTATCTTGATTTCCGACATATCTCCTCCAGTTTCAAGAACTTATTGGTGACAAAGTTGCTGGGCTCCGTGTTGTTCCCGCCAGATGCTTAGCTTCATAGATCAAAAGTGAGCTGTGAGGTTTCTTTTGGCAACTTGCTTTTTGGGGGTGGCGCTAAATGCACAACTTCAAACCCAAATTTCCTGGATAGAAAATCCGCGAGAATCTTCCGATGACACCTCTCGGGCTCTTTCTCCATGCACATCAGAACCAGTTTCCTCGGACTGGCAAGTTCAGCTACCGCTTCAACGTATCTGTAGTTCACCTTGGAGATCCGCTCGAAATAGAGCCTGAAAACCTCTTGACCGCTTCCGGCGTCAGTGATCTTCTTGCGAAGCTGGGTGGGGGTGCCAAGTTCGGGTCGATGAATGTATTCCATCCCCGCCTCCTCTATTGCACTTCGGAGCCTACCCTTGCAGAATTCGGGTCTCTTAGAATAGGCATCGTAGCGGACATCGACGAGGGTATCAATCCCTTGTTCCTTCAAGATGTTGACCAGTCCCAGTAGCGAATAACCCTGGTAACCGACGGTGAATATCGTAGGCTTTTGTTCCATATTCAACTGATACCATAATGATCTTTTGGAATCATATCAATAGAGATATAGATTTTTGCCTGAGGGGCTCAAACTCCGGCAACGGAATCCTCAAGAAATAATCGCAGGGGTCGGAATTCATCCGACCCTTAAGTTGGCGGTGATGAATTCACGGCCCTACGGGGTGAGTTTCAGTCCTGAAAACGTGAAATCTTTCCTCTTCCTTGTGCAGATGCAGTTGCGTGTCAAACCTCACTTACGCAACGATATCTCCGGCTTCAGGAAGACAAACGTGCGGGAGAAGGTTGAAGCCTCTCCCGCACCTTTTCAGGTTCGAGCTCTTGGAAGACCAACTCAGTCGTCTATCTGGGCTTTCTGGAGCTTGCCGGAAAAGTCGATGTAGATCGCCTTCCATTCCGAGAAGACATCCAGGGCGGCGGTCCCGGCCTCGCGGTGGCCGTTGCCGGTCTGCTTGGTGCCGCCGAAGGGGAGATGCACCTCGGCGCCGATCGTGGAGGAGTTGACATAGAAAATGCCGGTGTAGACGTCCCTCATCGCCACGAAGGCCTTGTTGACATCCTGGGTATAGACGGAGGCGGAAAGACCATACTTGATGTTGTTGCAGATTTCGATCCCATGTTCCAAGTTGTCACAGGGGATGATCGTCACCACCGGCCCGAAGATCTCCTCCTGGGCGATCCTCATATTGGGATCCACCTCTCCGAAGACGGTCGCATCGTGGAAGTAACCGTGGGCGTATTCACCCTTGGTCAATCGATTACCTCCGCACAGGAGCTTGGCTTTGTCCTCTTTGATCCCGATCTCGATGTATCGCATCACGGTCTGGAGCTGGTCTTCGCTTATGGAAGGTCCCATCTCCACGGTTTCTTCCAGGCCGTTACCGATCTTCAAAGCTTTGGCTCTCTCGACGAACTTGTCGGTGAACTCTCTTAAGACCGCTTTGTGGCAGATCACCCGACTGGCAGCGGTGCATCTCTGTCCGGTGGTGCCGAAGCCTCCCCACAGAGCCCCTTCCACCGCCAGGTCGACCACGGCATCGTCCATCACCATGATGGCGTTTTTACCCCCCATTTCTAAGTTAGTGTGTTTGAAAGTTGGAGCACAAGCCTCCGAAACGGCCTTTCCCACCTCGGTGGAGCCGGTGAAGGAGACCAGGCTGACATCGTCATGTCGCATCAAAGGTTCTCCGACCTCTGATCCCGAGCCGGTGACCATGTTCACCACCCCCTTAGGAACCCCGCACTCCTCTAAGACCTTTATCAGGTTGTAAACCGAAAGGGGAGTATAAGTTGCAGGCTTGATGACGAGGGTGTTTCCACAGACTAGGGCTGGCATAATCTTCCAGGAGGGGATCGCCATGGGGAAATTCCAGGGGGTGATTAAGGCACAGACCCCCATGGGCATCCTGACCGACATCATGAACTTGTTGGGGAGTTCTGCGGGGGTGGTCTGTCCGAACTGGCGACGACCCTCTCCGGCCATGTAGAAGGACATATCGATGGCTTATCGCCTCGGGTCTCCTTCAAGATTTTCCCCATCTCCCGGGTCATCTCCCGGGAGAAGTCCTCCTTCTTATCGATCAGCATCTTGCCGACCCGGAAGAGGATTTCAGCCCTTCTGGGGGCGGGAACCAACCTCCACTTTTTGTATGCCCCTTTTGCGGCGGCGACGGCGGCGTTGACATCATCGGCAGCGGATTTCTGAAAGATGCCCACCACCTCCCGGGTATCCGCGGGATTGCGGTTCTCGAAGATGCGCCCGGACTTGCAGGGCACCCACTCGCCATTAATGAAATTATTGTGAACTTTGGCTTCCGGCACATTGCCTCCTACTGAAAAAACGAAACGGTCTATTTATTTAGCGGACAATATAGATTTTGTTCAAAGATTTGTCAACCGGTTTGCACTGCATCTCCTCAAAGGTGAGCATCCTCGCAAAGATAAGCACAACCGTGCGCAAGTCTATCTGGAGCAAGAGGCAACCTGCCTTATTCTCGAACAGGATGCCGGGGAACAGCCCTTTTGAGGTGGGGAGGTGGAAGAAGCTGAAAGGTTCAACTGATCGGATATCTAAGTGCTCAGAAGTGCTAAAAAAACACTTGACTGATGTGGGTTTAAGCTTACATTAGTAGTGTAAAACTTCGTTAGTGCTTCGTTGGGCAGGTCGACTTTTTGCTGTTTTCGAGAGAATAGAAGGTAGTCTAGTTTCCAGAAAGGTGCTTATGAGCAAGAAACTCGTTCTTTCAGGGGTTTTCGTGGTTGGAGTTTTCCTTCTGGTGGCAACTGTGAGCTTGGCAGGGGAGGATAGCTTCCCGTCAACCCTCACCAGCTCTCCCGGATATCAGGTGGGAATCACCCACTACGATTACCAGACCAGTGGCTCCAGCGGTAATCGCATCGTCAAGGACCCCTTAGGGGGAATCCACCTCTGCTGGACAAATGCCCCGGAGCGTTTTAACCGGGCAAGACACGTCTACTACAACTTCCGGGATGAGTCTGGGAGTTGGCAGTGGACCGACGGGGTGCAGGTCAACATGTTTAATGGGGCAGGATTCACGACCATGGATCTGCTCTCCGACAATCGAGCGGTGGTCGTTTATCATAACGTCGATGCGGGGCTTTTTCTTATAGCCGCGGTCGATGCCGGTCGAGGCTTCGGAAACTTCACCGAATACTATCCGCCCGACTACATCCCCAATGTTGGGTTTTTCGGCTGGCCGTACGTTGCCGTGGACCGGCAGGACCGGATTCATCAGGTGTCTTTGGAGGTTCAGTTTGTCCCCTCCGGCCTTATGGATTTGATGTATACCCGTTCCTCTGATGGCGGAAACACCTGGACTGACCCCCTGGATTTTGATTCCACTATAGTTTATGGCCACAACATAGCCGCCTCGCCGGTTGACGACAAGGTGGCGATCGTTTACAACCGCCCCTTCATCGATGATCCCATTCAGGCCGAAAACGAGGTCTATTATATCGAGTCGGAGGACGGAGTCAACTGGGACTGGGGCAACAAGGTCAACATCACCAACTACGAATTCGACACCGACAGCCTGGTTGCCTATACCGACAACGATGCCATTTACGACAACGAGGGTAAACTCCACATCGTCTGGAACACCTCTTACGTTAATCGCTTCGGCTGGATTCAGGACCATGCCTGGCTGTTTCACTGGAGCGAAGAGACCGGGATAATCCAGATCGCCAATCACAGCCAGTGGACTTTTCGTGGCTGTTACCCCGGTGGCTGGAACCTCTCCTTCGCGAAGATGAGTCTGGGAGTGGATGCCGACAATAACCTTTTCCTGGTGTACACCCGTTTTGATTCAGGGGATTGCTCTGCCAGAAACTACGCCAACGGAGACCTCTGGATGGTGGCCTCCTCCGATGGTGGAGCCAGCTGGGGAATTCCGGTCAATATTACCCGTTCCCCCTCCCCGGAGTGTCTCGCCGGGGAGTGCGACAGCGACATGTGGTCCTCCCTGGCAGAGGTTGTGGACGACAGCCTCCACATCGTCTTCATCAACGATAAAGACGCCGGAGGAGTGCCCAACGGGGAAGGGCAGGATACCGAGAATCCGGTGCTCTATCTTGCCTACCCAAACCCATTCGTATACCCGCCGCCATCGCTGGACATTGAGATAGGCGCCTATAATCGTCCGGTGGTTATTTCTCCGGAAGGTGGACACTTCTCCTACTGGGCAGGTGTTCATAACCAGGAGCCAGAGCCTCAGACGGTGGACGTGTGGACCAAAGCCCACCTACCCGACGGAAGCTATTATGGGCCCGTCAGACTGGTAGAGGATCTGGTTATAGCTGCGAACGACACTCTCATCTACACCAAGGTCCGGGAGAGGGTCCCAGGGTATGTGCCTCCGGGATACTACGACTACATCGCCTACGTTGGCGAGTACCCCTGGATGGTTCTGGACTCCTCTTACTTCCAGTTTGCCAAACAGCCGGGAGAACGCGAAGAAAGCGGGCCCATCATCCTTCCGGAGCAAGATCGACTGGAGTTCACAGAAGAGCTCCTGCCGTCTGCTCTTGGTCTCATTGGTAACTACCCCAACCCCTTCAATGCCGCCACCACCATAAGCTACGAGTTGTCGGAGGCCGGAGAGGTCAAGCTGGAGGTCTACAACCTCCAGGGACAGCTGGTCGAGACCTTGGTGAACTCCTACCAGGAGGTTGGCCGCAGGAGCGCGGTCTGGGATGCCTCCCAGGTTTCATCCGGAATCTACTTCTACAAGTTGAGCGCTGGGGATCTGTCGCAGGTGAGAAGGATGATTCTGGTGAAGTAGGATTTGACCTTCAGGTCGATTTCAGTTGAAATTCGGGCGGAGCCGCACACTCCGCCCTATGTTTTTGGGGGCGCTTCACGGATTCGCAATCTTTTCAATCAGCCTTTCCACCCGTTCTGGACGGAGCTTTGGATCAAAAAAGGAGAAATGCTCATATCGGATCTCCCCACCGTCGCCTAAGATCACTAACACCACCAAGCCTCTTTTCCCCCTCAGGCCGAAGCTCAAATCCTGCCAGCTGACAAAATGGTAGCCATCAACCTCCCGGTAATACAGGAGCGGATGTCGGGCAAATTTCAAATAGGTTTTCACCAAGAGGGATTTCTCTGCCAATTGAGTGAATTCGTTTCTCTCTAGCTTTATGTGGTCCTCAAGATTTGACCATTCAGATCTTAAGATGTTGAGGCTGACAATCCGGTAAGCTCTATTGGTCTCTACCACCCCCTTCCAGACGAAGGGAGAGAAGAAGTCGGGATAGACCGCCACCTTGAACGTCTCTTCCACTGGTCGGGAGAGTTCGTTTAGCTCGTTTAAGGCTATCTGGTGGCAGATCCCCTTGGCGGAGATGAACAGAATCACAAACCCCAGCGCCACCGAAGCGGTCTTGACAGGAGATAATCGGAGGTAGCGTATCAAGAGCAGGCAGAGGACGAGAGGCATGGTGATGAAGAGATCCACCACCGTCACCCAGTTCCAGGCATACCTCTCTGAGAGGAAGGGGTAAAAAACCTGAGTCCCGTACGGATTGATCAGATCCATGAGAAGGTGGAAAAGGCCCCCGAAGAGTGATAGAAGAAATGTCATTCTCAAATCCGCCCTCCTGAAAAAAAGCTTCACGATCAAGGTCAATATCATCGCCAGCGAGATTACTCCGAGAAGAGAGTGGGTGAAGCTGCGGTGATAGTTCAAATATGCGGCGATGCCGAAAAATCGAGAGGCCCAATCTATATCCGGCAGAACCGAGGCCGTCACCAGCGTGAAGGTGGCAGCGGCAGTATCCTTCTTAAACCCCAGATTGGAGATGACGGCGCCGGTCAGGGCGTGAGTCAAGGTGTCCATATCCTACCTACAAGTTCTGTAATAGTATAATGAAGTATCCTCAATTGGGGAAGTGGCAGACAGGAGACAGGAAACAGGGATTAGGAGATAGGAAATAGGGGTTGGGGGCTATTCACTATTTACAATTGACGATTCACCACTCACCATCTGCAAGATGGTGAGTCACAATTCGTCTTGATTTTAGAGGGCATTTTGCTATTATGATCTTGTTCTCTCAGAAGAACTGGGAGGTGGCCTAAGAGTATATTATAGATATGCCCTCCGGTTTAAAAGTCACTTTCGGACTGTTACTTTCAATAGTGATTGTCCTGGGGATCATCGCCTCCTTCTATTTTGGGACCGACTTTCCCGAAAACCAACTGAACGGCTTCATCAGGAAAAACCTCGAGGAAAAGTACGGCCTCAGGGTGACGGTTGGCAAACTCGACCGCAGAATCTGGCCCGCCCTGAGAATGTCAGATGTCG
>Ga0315547_1002749_pt1 | contig 12023 bp, 8 predicted proteins | sample SalMarSW160240MG_2_FD_202542 | JGI IMG/M metagenome (GOLD analysis project Ga0315547, IMG submission 202542) | Salt marsh sediment microbial communities from the Plum Island Ecosystem LTER, Massachusetts, United States - Salt Marsh Sediment SW1601-240 ... | reverse complement strand
TTTTCAATCTGTGGTCACTTATAATGGCAAAGCGTTTGATATTCCTCTACTGGAGACAAGGTTTATCCTTTACAGGCAGCCTTTAATTATCAGCGGGCTTCCTCATCTTGATTTTCTATTTCCAGCACGGAGTCTCTGGAAACACAAATATGAAAGCTGTCGTTTGTGTAATCTGGCGCACGAAGTCCTAAAAACGGGCCGCATAGAAGATATACCATCATCTGAAATCCCCTGGAGATATTTTCAATATCTGGATACAGGAAATTTTGAATTGATTGAGCCTATCCTTTACCACAATGAAGAGGACATCCTTTCTCTTTTGGGAGTCGTTATTGCAGGGGCTCTTGTCTTTTCTGAAGAAAAGGAAAGCGACGCAATGGATTTGTACGGGGCAGGAAAGATTCTTGAAAGGGCAGGGGAAACAGAGAAGTCTGTCTATTTTTATGAGCGTGCACTGGACGGTAAATTAACAGTAGAGGTCTCGATCCAGACCAAGAAGAGGCTTTCTTACAATTTCAAGAGAAATCAGAAATGGGAAAAGGCTGTTTCACTATGGAAAGAAGTGGCTTCCTTAGATGATGTGTCTTCTACGCAGCTTTTTTCGTTTAGAGAACTTGCAATGTATTTTGAACATAGAGAAAGAGCGTACGAAGAGGCAAGAAAAATTGCGGAAGAAGGATTCGTTCTTTCTCTTAATTGTTCTCCTCATTATAAGAAAGATTTCTCTCACAGACTTGAGCGCTTAAAAAGGAAAATTAAGCGTAGTAAGCAGTAAAAAATTGAAAAATGCGGACCGTTACGCTATAGTTACCAGTGGCTGGGAAGCCTGATTTTTTGATAGAATTGACTGAACTGGCTTGAATACCTTGGCCGTACGTACGCCCGTAGCTCAGTGGATAGAGCGTCTGACTACGAATCAGAAGGTCGCAGGTTCGAATCCTGTCGGGCGTACCAGTTTATTATCAGTTATTTAGTTTAAATATCAGTAACTTAGATAGAAATTTTAGTGAATTTTGTTTTTATCCAAATTGAAGCATTTTTAGCTATTTTTGACTATTTATAGTCAAAATATGGTCATAAGCAATTTAATATATGCATATTCCGGTGAATCTGGGCAAAGATTTTAATCCTTTTAAAATTAAGCTTCATTTTCTATTTGAATTTAAGATTGAGTTTTCTGAATGCCAATTCTAATTTATCTTTGTCGCTCTCTCCACTTTTAAAACATTCAGTTAATTTTAAGAGATATTCGATTTTTTCCGTCTCATTTAAAGTTATTTCTGCCTTAATTGTTTTTATTGTGTACTTAGGAATCAATTTAAAAAGTATTTTGTCTTGCAGTTTATTATTACTTGAAAATAGCCTCTTGCAATTTTCTTTTATGGCTAACCATGAGTAAATGTTTAGAGAAGGATCTGTTAAATTACATCTCCACCAAAATAATGACCATAATAATGCTACATTGTGTTCATTTTCCTCTCTTATGATTCCTTTTAATATTCCGGATTTTGTTATTTGAGAAATACAATAACTAATGTATTCCATACATTCATCAATTAATTCTCGAATCGAGAGTTTATTCTGTAAAATTGAGATCCACCAATTTATCGCGAGGTTTACACGTATTTCAAGGATTATTGAGGGCTCTCCGAATTGTTTTAAAAATGTTCCTAGTATTGAATCTTGTTTAAGATCTTGATTTTTTGGTGGAATTAATGATCTCTGAGTCCTTTCCTTTACAATCTCCTCAAGCCTATTAGTAAGATGATATGGTTGGAAAGGAATTATTCTAAAATTTTTCTTAATCATTAGAGAATATAATAATGTCTCTTGCCTTGTGCTTATGAGGCCTTCATTTTTTAAGCGAGAAAGCAAACTTAAAGTGCTAAAAGATTTTATACTATAATTATTCGTTCCCCATTCTCTTAATAACGAATCATCTGAATAAAGTGGACATCCAATTTTTTTTGCCAGTAAAAGGCTTTCTCCTACTCCGTCTCCAATTAATTCGTCTATATTTCTTTCTCTTGGAATGATTAGCTTTTTTTCTATGATAGTTTCATTACTATTTTCTTTTTTCCATTCGTAAGATTTAAAATTTCTAATTCGGATTTTCCTTAGATTATTAAGCCTCCATTGTTCTATTTTTTCTAATAAAGGATGAGTTTTAAAAATAGATAAAAATTCCATATCAAGTGCAATCTTTGTTCCTCGTGCAAGAATGATTTTGTTGAAACATTTACTAAGGGAATCAAGCATTCCAAATTCTGCAAGAGTAAGTAAAGCATTTATATCAACACAAACATCGTTATTTTCAGTTGCGTTTAGATTTTCAATACTGAGGTTATTGGCATAGCGCAAGATGTGAATAGCATGAGAGAACTTATCTGAGTTTGTGCATATGGACCAAAAATTAAATATTGAATGCGCTTCAGGTAAAAATTGTGCCCTAAACGCAAGAGGCCAAGGCCGGCTTTCAATGGCAAGCTTAAATGGGGAAATTGCTAATCTTTGTGGGAGCGTGATGTAAGCCAGCTGGGCTAAAATATATTGTCCTTTTTCCTCATCCGGAATATTATCAGGGATTTTGATAGTTTTAAGTGCGGTATAATCAGGATATTTCTCTGAAAATTTATTAAGACGTTCATTGAATTCTTTAATCCAACTTTCTACTTCATAATCAATTTCATTATTTTTTAATTGGGGAGCAATTAAGAACATCATCAAAAACCGAGCTTCTGCTTCTACATCGCTCTCAATTGTATTTCCGAATTCCACAACATGTTTTAATATTTCCTTTTTTGGTCTTTCTAATCTAATTTTTAATTCAAATAAGATACAATGTATTTCAGCTTTTTCATCAGAATTTTCAGTTTCATGAAGTGCATTTTCAAATAATTCTATAGATTCACTTAGCTTCCCAATATTTGCTGCTAGTTTTGCTAAATTTCGGAGTAAATAATAATTTCTTCCTGTTCTTTTCATGTATTCTTTTAAACAAGTATAGGCATCTATTTCTCTACCAATTTCATACAGTGAGATTGCAGTTAGGTAGATCAATTGAAGCTCTTCAGGATACCGCTTAATTGCCCTGTAAAGTATTTCGTGAGCTTTTTCTGGTTCGTCTAATTTAAGAAATGCTTTTCCTAATAGTGAATATTCTCCAGGTATCAATTGCCTTTTATCTATAACTTTAGTAAGACAGCTGATTATTTCTTTTGCATTATTTTTGTTAATAGGCCGTAAAATTTGAGCTATTTTAGTAAGTAATCTTGGATCATCTTTTTTCTTTTTTAATGCTTTTTTTAAGATGTCAATAGTCTTATTTTGGGAAGCATTGTTTCTTTTGGCAATTTCAGCTTCAGCTAATGTAGCATCAACAATTAAATTAGAATTTTCGTTCATTAAATCAATTTGTTGTTTCGACTCTTTACTATATCCAAGTTCATTAAAAGAAATGGCTAGAAATGTTCTTGAAAGTCCTTCCTCTTCTTTATCTATAAATCCCTGTTTCTCACGTGCTGAGACCAAATTAATGATTTCTTCAAATTCTTCTACTGATAGTAATGACAATATTAAATTGCAATAAACTCTCGTAGATGATGATTGTAATTTAAATGCATATTGAGCATACTGAACAGCTTTACTTAAAGATTCTCTGCTATCTTGAAAAGCTAATGACGATACTAAATTTTCAATGACTGGGATACTTTCGGAATTATAATCTAAATATAATTTACAAATCTGTTCACACTTTTTATACTTGCCTAAAAGGTGAAGAACTGTTGTATGATTGGCTATAGTTTGTTCGGCAATTTTCGGCATTCCTTTTTCTTTAAATTGGGCTAAAGCTTTGTCATAACATTTTTCTGCTTTGATTAAATAATCTCGATTTATACTTGAGGGACCAGGCCCTTTTAGAATCATTTCTGGGTAAGTTCTTCCTATACCAATTGATTTAATGAATAAAATATTTCCGTATGTAGACCAATATCTTTCATCTTTGGATAAGTTAAGTCTCTCTATTTCCTCGAAAAGCTTTAATGCTTTATCAAATTGTCCCTTACCAAGAAAAATATTAGCGAGTGCGATATAGGGTTCAAGAATATTTGCCTTCCAAGCTTTAGAATTTTTTATTAGCTCAGTTGCCTTTCTTATTGGTGCTATATTAGATAACCAGTGCGCTTTAAGAAATATTGCAGAAGAATAATCTTTGTCCTTATATAACACAGAATCTAATTTCTTTTCCCAATCAGATGGAATGTTTTTTTTCAAGTTCCCTGAGTCAAGTGCTAATTCATATTCTGTATAAAGTAAGTTTGTTAGAAATTTAATATTGTTAGGTTGTAATCTATGAGCCCTAGAAAAATTTTCTTTTGCTTTTTGTTTATTATTATTATGAAGAGCAAGAACTCCCAAATTGTTGTAGTATTTAGCCTTAATATTTTCTGTTGAGCTCTTGATCTCTTTAGATATTTCGAACAATATTTTTTCTGCCTCTCGGTCGTGAAATGATTTAAGAAACGAAGAGGATTCTTTAATTCTAGTGTGAATTTCCTGATCTTTTTTTGATAAAGACTCCACCTTGGTTCTATCTTCCGCTTTAGTGATCTCAATAAGACCCAAATTTTCAAGATGGGAATAGACATTCTTGAGTGAACTTGTTTGAATATAATTTTTATTAGGAAAATGGATTTCATCAGTCAATCTATATGGTTCAATAATTATGCTGCCGATTTCTTTTTGAATAGATATATTTTCATGAAATTTTTTTACATATTCTTCAATTTTATTGTGATTCCCTTCATCAAGGATTTGAGATGTTGGGAGTAAGATGGAGATAGTCTTTTGTTTTTGCCATTCAGGATTTTGTACTTCAACTTTTCTTATTGCTTCCTGAATCCATTCCCAATAAATGGGTGTATTCTTTTTGGAAGTATCGCATACACAAATCATTGAAGGAATTGTGAAATCTAACAAAAAATTGATTGTTGACACTTTAATTGAGTGGCTTAGAAATTTACCGTTAATATATTCAGGAGAATCCGAGCCCTTAATTTGAACAAAAAAGCTTTTTCCAGTTACTTGACCATTTTCTGTTAGAGTAATTAAGCGGTCCCATCCATAATCTTCTTTGGACGAGTTGGTTACCCACTGAGCAGAACACTGGGAATCAAATTTTCTAGTTGCTACATTACCAATTTCATGACTTCTAGGTTTTTTAGGCAATTTTTTGTTAGAATTTTTCAATGTTCTATTTAAAAGTTTTCTGGTGCTTATTTTTCTTTAAATCTTTTCTGGTAGATGAAGTCTGACAATTTTTCATATATTTTTTATTTTCTGTTTTTTTGTATCACGATAATCTTAAGCTATCTTTGGTCACAGAATCTTTCATTGAGGCAAAGAGAAATTTCTTATCTGTACTCTTGCTCCAGTCGTTAGATGCCAGAAGAAGTTTAATCAAATTGAGATCTGTATATTTGCCTTTTTTAAATTCTTTATTCCAGACTTTAAATATCAGTTTTTCCTGCTGTATCCTCATTCTTGGAGTGTCATATATGAACTTGAAATCGTTCTGGGTGACTGAAGAAAACCAGTATGTGCGCAAAAACTCAATGAAAATTGGATTCACTGCTATCATTTTTATTGTGCTCTCTATAAAATAATCTAGTTCAGCATGAATGCCAAAACTAAACTTGTTTTTTGACTTAATACTGCAGCTTGGCTGTTGCAAGCTATAAATTATATAAGAGATGCATTCAGAATTACCCCTGTATTTTAGTTTAAATCGCTCTTTTTCCCTAAAAAAAACAGTTTATAAGAATTTGCCTGTTGTTTCAATACAAAATTTCATTCAAATTCTTTGATTTTTCTATTATATATGTTGACGTATGACGCGACTTTCATATTTTCCACAAAATCCTTAATGCCTATACAACACTTTCCGTCCATAGTACTTATCGTTCAATCCATGATATAGCTTCTTTTATTAGAGAGACGATTTTCATACTAAATATTATCATCTAAGCTCCGATTCAGGCTAGTGAAAAAGTTAACTTTACTGATATCAACTATGTGCCAAAGCCAATCCGTAAATGCATAATTCCCAGTGTGCTGCTGTTTTTTTACTTGTTTTCTGTTTTTAGGACGGAAATAAAGGCACTCTGAGGAATCATGACTGAACCAACCATTTTCATCCTTTTTTTCCCTTTTTTCTGTTTCTTCAGAAGTTTTTGTTTACGTGTTACATCTCCACCGTAAAGTTTGGCAGTTACGTCTTTCCTATATGGAGAAACTGTGGATCTCGAGATTATCTTACCTCCAATCGCACCTTGAATAGCGATTTTAAATTGATGTCTTGGAATTTCATCTTTGAGCCGGCTGCATATTCTTACTCCCCATTCTCTGGATTTGTCACGATGTACAATGAGGGATAAAGCATCAACCTTTTCACCATTGACCAGAATATCAAGCCGTACAAGGTCACTTTCTCTATAATCAATTAATTCATAGTCAAATGACCCATATCCCTGTGTAATTGTCTTGAGCGTATCGTAGAAGTCATAGATAACTTCTGCGAGGGGCATATCAATAATAAGCTCGATACGTCCTGATGTTGGATAGCTTGTGCGAGGATTGCTTCCTCTGCGTGATAAACATAATTTCATCACAACACCCATATATTTATCAAGGAAAAGAAGAGACGCTTTAATATAAGGTTCTGATGTGCTTTTGATTAAAGATGGATCCGGATAATATTGTGGGTTATCTATTATAATGGTCTCATCATTTTTGAGTGTAAGTCTGTATCGAACACTCGGTACAGTCATTATAATAGACAAGTCGTATTCCCGTTCTAATCGTTGTTGAAATATTTCAAGATGAAGAAGTCCTAAGAAACCGCATCTGAATCCTTGTCCAAGTGCTGCAGAGGAATCTTTTTGATAGGAAAAGGCTGCGTCATTAAGTTCATACTTATCCAGAGCCTCTCGAAGAAATTGGTATTCATCTGAAGATATAGGATAAATAGAAGAAAAGACTACAGGCTTTGCTTCTTTAAATCCGGATAAGGGTTCAATAGTTGGATTTGAATCTAAAGTAATTGTATCCCCGATCCTAGTATCCCCCAGTTTTTTTATCCCTGCAATAATGTATCCGACTTCACCTGCAGAAAGAATGTCTCTGGGTTTTGTTTCTAAATGAAAGAGTCCGACTTCTTCAACTTTATGAGTAGAACCATTTGATAATAGACGGATAATATCACCTGCTTTAACAGACCCGTCAAAGATGCGGCAGTGAATTATCGTTCCACGAAAAGAATCATAATGAGCATCAAAAATAAGGGCTTTAAGCTGTTTGTCAGGACTGCCTTTTGGCGGGGGGATATATTTAACTATAGCTTCAAAAACATCGTTTATCCCTGTTCCTTTTTTAGCAGAACATAGGATTGCCATATTAGAATCAAGGCCCAGTTCATTTTCAATTTGTTCTTTAGTCCTGTCAATATCTGCAGATATAAGGTCTATCTTATTTATTACAGGAATTATTGTAAGGTCATGTTCCATGGCCATGTAAAGATTTGCAACTGTTTGTGCTTCTACTCCTTGTGATGCATCAACAATAAGAATCACGCCTTCACATGATGCGAGGGCACGGGATACTTCGTATGAAAAATCTACATGGCCAGGAGTATCAATCAGGTTAAGTGAATAATCTTCACCGTTTTTATCTGTATAAGGTAGTGTTATAGTATGGCTTTTAATGGTAATTCCTCTTTCTCTCTCAAGGTCCATTGTATCAAGTATTTGGTCCCTGAACTCTCTTTGGGAAACCATGCCTGAAGCTTGGATAAGCCTGTCTGCTAGGGTAGATTTTCCATGGTCGATATGAGCGATAATGCTAAAGTTTCTGATGCTTGACATATATGATTCTCTTTACACTAAATTTTTTCAAATGATTGTTTTCATGAATAATTCAGGTCAAACAAACATTCTAACATATACCATTTGACGATGCACACTTTGGAGGAATCTGTTTGTTCTGGAAGCAAAAAGTCTATGTAGTCGCTATGTTACCTAGTTTCTTGACCTCGGGAGGGTTTTGAGCGGCATGCCAGAGGTCAAGTTTAGCCTGCATATATAACCAGCTTTCGGGAGAAGTGTTGGTAGCCATGCCTACCCTGACCGCCATTTCCGGGCTCATCGATGCTTTGCAGTTTATTAATAACGACATGGTTTTGCGGGTCACACCCAGAAATTTAGCCACTTCGGTTATGGTAAGCCCAAGGGGTTTAATAATATCCTCGTTTAATACTTCTCCTGGATGAACAGGTTTTCTTTTTTTTGTCATTTAAAGTCCTCCCCTCGCTAATGATAGTCTCGATAATCCACATCGACGGCATCAGACCTTTCGAATCGAAATGTAACCCGCCAATTACCAGAAACCCAGACGGACCAGGTTCCTGATTCTCTGCCAGTAAGTTCATGAAGTTTATAACCGGGTAAGTTCATATCCTGTGGCCTTATGCATGCGTCCAGGCGATCTAATATCCGAGCAAGCTTAGCAGCATGTTCCGGGTTAACGCGCCTCCGGTCACCCTCGTAATAAAATTTTTCCAGCCCATTATGTTTGAAAGATTTGATCATTCATAATTCCTTCCGAGACAGTATAATCTTAACTTGTTACCCGTTACGTGTCAAGTATCATCATAGCCTTCCAATAATATAAAAGACGTACCGGGACAGTGATCATTCTCAAACAGAACCGGAACAGGAGGGGCAAAAAATCTGGACACATAATATGGGGACTGATATATTTATTTACTACAGCAATGCTGCTGTGGATTAAGAAGAATTGTACCTGGTACACTTTTACTGATAGGCAAGCATATTTTAAGAGGCTACCAGGTACCTTCTTTCTCAAGGTTGATAGCATATTTAAATAATGATTAAACAAGAAACTCTAGATAACATCAAATCATGGTTCGAAAATTACCTTAAAAATTACCAATCATCAGACCCATATTACCAGCAGAATATAGATTTAAAAAAGGACCACACCTTCCGTGTCTGCCAAGAAATCCTTAATCTCGCACAAAGTCTCTCTTTAGACAAAAAAGACCTTCGCCTGGCAGAAACGATAGCCTTGCTTCATGATATAGGCCGGTTTGAGCAATACAACCGTTATGCGACATTTTCTGATACAAAATCAGAAGACCATGCTCAACTTGGAATAAAAATCATTCGGCAAAACCATGTCCTAAAAAAAGTAGACAAACCCACCAGTGAACTAATCCTACGTACAATTGCCTATCACAACCGCGCAGTTCTTCCTAAGAAAGAAACTGAACGATGTCTATTCTTTGCAAAATTGCTGCGCGATGCAGATAAGCTGGATATCCTGTATGTTGTGACGAACTACTACCACAGAGAAAATAAGAGCCAGAATAAAAGCCTTGAACTCGATTTGCCCAATATCCCAAAAATATCCCATGAAGTCTATAATGATATAATGTCTGGAAGATCTGTCAGAACAAGTCACATCAACACACTCAATGATTTCAAGATCCTCCAGATGGCATGGATCTACGATATTAACTTTCCCCGCACTTTCCAGCTTATCCGGCAAAGAGGTTATTTAGAAAAAATTAAGGATGTACTCCCTCAATCAGATAAAATCCAAAGAATCTATTCAACATTGAAATCTTATCTGGATAAAAAAAGCAATAATTTCGAACTAGTTGTTTAATTTTCAATAGCCTAAGTCGGTCCGACCCCTGACTATCCGGAAGGTTCGGAAGTTTTCAATATTTATGAAGTCGGTGATTTTAAGAAGGTACCTGGTACATTTTTCACCTGGTGGTGAAATACCTGTTGTGCCTGGCAGAGGGTGGCTTTTGATCCTGAGTGAATAAGCTCAGCGAAAAAAAAGCGTAAGAAAATTTGACACTCGATCTTTATCTGTGATATAAAAAAATCTACTTATTGTAAAAGGACCTACCATATGAGGGGGTAGAAAATGAGGAAACTCAGTAATGCATTCATTCTTATATGCTTTATTCTAATCATTATTAATCCAGCCTGCAAAAAACAAGCTTCGAATAAAAAATTACCAGAGACACAGCTTCCTGGCAGTGCAGAAGTAGATGTCTCAAAGATAGAAAACTCGACAGGCCTTAATTTCAAAATTCTTAAAACCGAGGATCACGGATACAAACCGGTTCACAAATTCTTTTGGGTTTGTGTGAGCGAAAAACCGGACGAACAAAAACTAAAAGATCTCGCAGAGGCTATCATAAAAGAAGTAATTTCCAGCAAACCTAAGATATATCACAGTTTTACCATCCATTTTTTCTGCGAAAGTGAACTAGAAGAAACTCTAGAAAAATCGAATCGCTTTGCACAGGCAACATTCCTTCCTGAGGGCAGTTGGCTTAAGGTGGGAAGAGTCCCAATCGATGATTATAAAGACTACAAATTGACCTGTGAGTTCATCGAATAAATCTTATTCTTTGATTCGAAATTACGTGAGCATACGTTGCTGCAGTTGACCGAATGGAACGTGATAATCCCCATTAAAAATATTGTGTCTGTCTTTCCTTTTGGAAAAAATTCGCTTGAGATTTTAGAAAGAGTATTATAGATTAAGAAACTCAGAAAGGAGAAGTTATAATGGAAGAATATGAAGATGAAATTGAATTAATGGATTACCTGAATGTCATATGGAAGAAAAAATGGCTTATCATCCTTCCCACCTTATTCTGCGTCGTTATTGTCGGAATAATCAGCTTCCGTCTCCCCCACATATGGGAAGTTGATGCCATAATCCAGCCGAGTAAAATTCTCGTTAAGACTGAGCAAGGCCAATTTGAAGAAGTGGTGGTTGTTAGCCCTAAACAAATAGTGGGTCAGATTAGTCAGGAATCTTACAATAGGTTGATAGGGGCCGAACTGAACCTGGATATAAGAACATTCCCTGAATTAAAGGCGGAAAACATCAAGGATACAAATTTAGTAAAGGTTTCCATAAGAGAGCGAGACACTGAAGAGGCAAAATTAATTTTAGTCTCCCTTTTCAAACATTTAAAAGCAGATCTAGATGAAAAGATAGATATCGAAATGAAAGGGATTGATTCCCAGGTAAAAAATCAAGAAATAGTAAAGACAATGATAGAGGACCAAATTAAAGTATTTAAGAGTAAGCTTAGAATTGTAAAGCAAAGAAAAAAAGAAATTGAAGCTGAAATGAGTGATGTAAGAAAAAGGATTAAATCATTAGAGGAAGAACAGAGTGTGAATTTGAAGAAAGAAAAAAGGAGCGAATCTGAAAGCTTGGGGATGCTTCTTTATTCCAATGAGATCCAACAAAGCTTAAGATATCATAATACATTAAATGAATTGTTGAACAACAAGAAAATAGAAGAAGAGAATTTAAATTTAGAATTAGATAATGGAGATAAAAATATTAGTCAAATAGAAAATACAGTTAATGATTTAAATGAAAAAAGAGGAAGAATAGATTACGCACAGCTCATCAAAGAACCGACATCTTCTCTCAGTCCCGTTTCACCAAGGAAAAAACTCAACGTCCTGATTGCCGGAATCTTAAGCCTCATGATTTTTACCATCCTTGCCTTTTTCCTAGAATATATCCGGAAAAATAAGGCTAAAGAAGATAAGGTTTAGACAATATCTGTTCCATGGAAAAGTAAATAAATGAATGTGCGCAGCTGTACTTGAACAGGCCTGAATAGGCGAATGAAAATTTATCTACCCAAAAAGCTCACCGGCGGTAGCCTATCTAAATCCACATCAAATGATTTATAGCTTTTTTGTCGGAAGAATTCCGACAAAGATATTATGTATCCGTGTAAATCAGCGTCAAATGTGCTTTTGTCTTTATCCGCGCGAATTGGTGTCTAATATTGTTTTGCCTTCATCCGTGTAGATCAGCGTCTAATGTTTTAATCTTTTATCCGTGTCAAAAGCAAAAAGAGAACTTGGCTGGGAACCGAAAGTGAACTT
>Ga0315547_1002748_pt1 | contig 12028 bp, 9 predicted proteins | sample SalMarSW160240MG_2_FD_202542 | JGI IMG/M metagenome (GOLD analysis project Ga0315547, IMG submission 202542) | Salt marsh sediment microbial communities from the Plum Island Ecosystem LTER, Massachusetts, United States - Salt Marsh Sediment SW1601-240 ... | reverse complement strand
CGAGAGACACTCCATCAGCCAAGAGAGCACTCCCCCAACGGAGATAGCGTCAAATCCATACCTATCAGCGTGGTGCGTGAGCTTCTCAGCGGCACGCTGGTCGAAGATGCCGCACAGGGGGCCCATTGCCTGATAGGGTTCATAGTCTTTTTTAAATTCATTATGCATCTTCTTGCAGACTGCAACACAGGGCTCACCACAGGTGCGCTGCTGTTTGGCCTGAATCGTCTCCTCATTGAACTGTTTGAGGTAGTGATCGAGAATGAATTTCTTATGGATAGAGAGGCGATCCTCCTCATCCATGTAAATCGTCTTATAGTTAAAGGCGATGATTCGACCGCCAAGGGTTGAAAAGTTCACACCAAAGGTACCGCCTGTACCGAACTTGGGATCAAAGCGATATTTGGTGGTGGTCTCAAAGTCCTTGGCTGCGAGCTTCTTGTCGTACTTATCCTGAAACCACTTGTCAGCTACTTTTCGATTGCGGAAGTCCTCATCGATGAAGGTACCGCCATAAATAACGGATGCAATGCCATGCTCCTGCAGGAGCTTGCTCCCGAGACCACCCCTTCCAGCCCAGGTATCAACAAAAGTGAGCTTTCCATTGGTAATCGGCACAGAGCATATCGCGCCAAAATCGGTCGCCTGGGCTGCCGGACCGACGACCAGGATACGGGGATCATTTTCATAGTTTTCGCCAAAGCGCTCATACGTGTAATCCATCAATGAGTAGATCCCCTCGCGGCCCTCGCCCCAGATCCTGCTCAACTCTATGTGCTCGAGATGAACCTGGATCTCCTCTCCGTGCGTCCGGTTAAGATAAAGTATGGAAGGCATCGGTGATTTGCCCACAATCGATACCATGTTAACACCCAGGTTGTTGAAAACCAGTCCAGCGCCTCCCATAGAGGAAATATAAAACCCACCCCAGGATGGAGAGAAACCGCTGAAGATCAGCCGGTTGGAGCCGAGAAAGATCGATCCGGCAAGCAAACCTGTTCCTATGTTGGTACTGTTATATTTTCCAGCCAGGTGTAGTCCAAGGTCAACGGGGCCGAAGAAATCACCTACTCGATAACGGCGAACCCTATAGAACCCCGTCCCCGCATCGATGAAAAGAACCTTTAATTCAATATCCATGATTATCCTTTAGCTTAAATCATCGTTACACTTTTTCCGCTGATTTTGAGATCCCCTCATGAGCCTGAAAAATCCCGAAACGGAATGGGAGACAGAATGTTGCCTCCCATTTTCTTATAAGGGAAATCTCTTGAATACCTCCTCGACCCCATAGCGGGCCAGTTCATCGGCGGAGAGCCACCTTGCTCCTTTCTTGATGAGTTTCTTGGCGCCTCGAATATCCTCGGTCAGGGGCCGCTGAGTTTCGTCAAACTTCGCCTTCCACACCGCCCTTCCACTCGGAACCTCCATGAGATACATATCGAAGGCCACGGAGGCACCCCTCCCTGGTCCCATAGGTTCTTGAATTCTGTCCCTGTATCTCCAGACAGTCCCTGCTATCATAAGATCGGCCCCTAAGGCCTCTCCTGCTTTTTGAGCAAGACTTCGTGGAGTATCCTTTGTATCATCCCTAGAGATCTTTTGATATACCCTCGACACCTCATCGAAGGCGATTACCTTGTCTCTATACCTCCGCTCCAAGACCTCCTGCACGTAACTGGTTATTGCCCTATCGGCACCGTCTTTTATGTTCTCAGATTTAAACGAAAGCTCGCATATGGGGCAGATCAAGGTCTCGCCCGTATCAGCGCTCCGGCTGCCCTTGAAGAAGGACATAACACCGATCTTCTCCCATTGAATTTTGATCGGTTCAGCCCGAGATTGAGCAGCAGTCCTGTTCGTGAGAGACCCGTCAACCATAATCCCCGCAGTGCACCACACCGCGATCATCACACAAATGGCTACGCCTTTTGATTTCATTCCTACCCCCCTTTCTCACTCGATTAGGATGTATCTCCCGTAGTGGGTTATTGGTTTCCCTATCGCCATTATGAACATTTTAATTACTTTTTGACCTCGCGTTTATCCTTCCTCACCTTCCCCCGCTTTTTGATCTTCTTTTTTGGCACTTGCTCTGTCGACTCTGGTTTATTTGCTCCCTCGGGTTGCTTTATGAGCTCATCGGCCGCCTTGGTCTCCTCATCGGCATCCGCTCTGGCCTTCTCCGCCTCTCGAGCGGCTTTCTTCGCTACCTTCTCTGCCTCCCTGAAAGCGGCCTTCATTTCCGTAAGTTCATCCTTGCTGCGATCGGTTTCGGAAGCTTTTTTTACCTCGCCGAGCTTTTCCTCGGCGAATTCGGCGGTTTTTGTCGCTTCCTTTTCCTTCTCCTTTGAAAATCGATCTGCGTCGGCAGCTGCATCTAATGCGGCGGCGATTTCTCCCGGCCTTCCCTCCTCCGGCTCCGCCTCCAGATCGATGTCCTCGGCGGCAATCACGAGGGCACCGAGGGGAATCCGGGATAGAATCTCATCAAAAGAAACACCGAGGGGACTCACCAGCCGGTTTCCTCTCACATGGAGCGGTAGAAATGCGAATGCCGCATCGGCAGACTGCTTGGCTATTGTGTCGAGGTTGGGTTCCACGATGACTTGAGGTTCCGCACTAATTCGTACATCCTTGAGCGTCCGGCTGAGGCTCTCGAGATTCCTCTTCGCCCCCTTTCTTGCAGTTGGTGCCAGCACTCTAATCTGGGCCTCGCTCCACTCGTCTTTCCTGGTCATTAGATACGCGAAAAGAAGCATCAAGCGGCTTGTTGCATCATCCCACCACCACACATCTATGCGGCGATCTTGAGCGGGTAAGCCCTCAACGTGGCTCCACTCCTCTTCTTGGGCATTGAAGATCACCACGTTAGAGCCAAGGCGAAAGGCCTCGCTGAGATATCGGCCGTATTGCCGCCTCCCTTGGGGATCCTTGGCCTCCATGAGCTGTTCGGGTCCATTGACAAGGATTGTATTTGCATGGACCGGTCCAATGCCAAATGATTGGAACAGGGTCTGTGCCCCGATCCGAAAATCCGCTGCCACCACTACCTTGGCGAAGGCCTTCAGCCCGAGTTCCTCAATCTCCTCGCGGAACTCCGCTTCCGCCTCTGCCCTTTGTTGGTAAACCTTCTTATCCTGGCCCACCAATATCTTCACTGCTGTAGTGAGGCCACTGTCGCCCTCGATCCAGGAGGCGAATCGCAAGAGATTCCTGCGCCTGGGCGGATGATCGGAAAATACGAGCAGCTGAGGGCGCCAGTCGCGGGGGTGCTCCGGTTCGCCGGGAATCGCAAAGAGGTGCTCCCTCATCAGCTGAAAATGGTATGAGCGCTTGCTGTCAGCCCATCGCGCTGGCCCCGCCGTCCTCTGGAGATACTGATGTATGCCAAAGAGCACCGCAACCGCAATAGCGCTGCTCACCATATCAATTGCCAGCATCACGCCCAGACACCCCAGCGCGCCTACAAGCGACAAACGGTGGTTAAACCACCGAAAGGTCGGACGAAACGCAGGGCTTGCCCCTCGCGCCTCATAAAAGGTCGCGTAGTTGAGGAGCCCGTAGGATATCAAAAAGAACATGGAGACCACGGGGGCGATCACGTTCAGTTTTCCGAGACCCACCGTTGCCATGGCGATGCCTGCTGAGAGCATCACACCGCGCCTGGGATTCTGAACTGCTCCCACCCCCTTGGCAAAGGGGATAAGAAAGGGAAAGATCCTGTCCTGTGCCAAGGACTGGAGTATGCGGGGTGCTCCCAACAAGGAGGCCATGGCAGAAGAGAGGGTGCCGGCTATCACCCCCGCGCTAATGAGCCATCCAACGACTGCCACATGCCTCATCGCGTGATAATCTCCGCTCAGAACCTCTTTTGGCATCACCGCAGCAAACACCACCGCCACTGTCAGATAAACAACAATGGATATGCCTACCGCCGCAAAGGTACCTAAGGCAATACTTTTGCTCGGCTCTTTCAAGTCGCCCGACATGCTCACGCCCTGTGTGAAGCCCGTTACCGCGGGAAAGAAAATGGCAAAGAGGATCCAGAATGAGGGGCCTACAGCCGGAGCCGACCAGTTTCGTGCCAGAAGTCCTCCGTCGAAATGAGCGAATCCGCCGATATAGAAAGAAACCAACGATGCAGCAAGTATGCTCATCACCATATACTGGAGCCTGGTGGCCCATTCAGAACCCAACCAGGCGAAAATCGAGAGGAATAAAATGGCAAGAACGGCGATGATCTGTGGAAGTGCCTCCCCCGCGTTGGGTATCATGCTTGCTACGGCTTCACCCAGCCCTATGCAGTAGAAGGCGATCGATACGGACATGGCGAGGAAGAGCACGATCCCGATAGCACCCCCGAATTCCACACCAAGGGTGCGTGAGATCAAATAGTAGTGGCCGCCGACCTTCACCCTGAGGTTCGTGGCTATTGCGGCGAGTGACATGCTGGTAAGGACCGAAATGCTATTTGCGAGGCAGATGACGAGAAGGGCCCGGCCCAGGCCCGCGCTTCCCACCACGTATCCCAGCCGCAGAAAGAGGATAATGCCCAGGATCGTAAGAATGCTCGGGGTAAACACCCCGGGGAAGGTCCCGAGGGTGCCTCGTGAGCGTTTTGCGCCTAATATAAGTCTTTTAGCTTCTGAGCTCATAAGAGCACCGAACGACACAATTAGAGTTATGAAAGATTATCTATGCCTAACAACCATTGATCGATTTGAAGCCATGTCAGGTGGGCTCCTCGGGCTTTATCTCCTCCCGACGGGCAGACGGAAGATCCTTTTTAAAAACCACGGTGCGGTAGGGAAAGGGTATCTCCACACCCTCACGGTCAAAGCGCTTTTTAATATTTTCCAGGAGCCAAAATCTGGTAAGCCACAGATCGTTCACGTCGGATACCCAGACATAAAGCCTCAGCTTAATGGCAAAATCGGCGTGGCCAATAACCCGTACCCACGGCTCATCAGCCTTTTCATCGCGGTGCGGACAGATGTTTGCTTCATCCAGCATGAGCCGGCGGGCGAGGTCAATGTCTGTGTCGTAGCTCACGCCGAATTCAGTGATACACAGCATGGTGGGATCAATGATGCTGTAGTTAGTCAGGGTCATGCTATCAACCTTCTCATTAGGAATAATGAGCCTCTTGTATTCCCATGTTCTCACAATGGTATGGCGAAGGGTGATATCCTCCACAGCGCCGTATTCATTCTCTATGGTTACCATATCACCGATGTGAAAGGGGCGGTAAATGGCCAAAGACAAACCTGATACCAGGTTTGCCAGGGTCGACTTGGCGGCAAAACCCAAAATCAGCGCTGTAATACCCGCACCTGCCACCATGGTACCCACCAGGGCCCTGAGGCCCGGGACGAGGCTTGCGTATACCAGCAGGGCAACCAGAAAGATAACCAGGTTTTTAATCCTCGTGATGTAACGTATAACCGTCTGGTCTATCTTTCGCTTTAATTTTCCTACCGTCCAAATGGGTCGTCTAAGCAAGCGGTTGGAGATAACTGAGGTCAGCCAAGCCATAAAAAATACGAAAATAGCGAGCGCGGCTGCCCCAATATTGGTGCCCGGATCCATAAGCTTATCTAACGATAACCATCCCCAATCCATGATTGTTTCCTTGATACCTTTAACGAGTTGGTTTCAGGAACTTTATATGAAATGTGCAGAATATGGCTGATAGAGGCCTTTTCCGCATTCCCCGGAATACGAAAATAGGCTCACCTATTACCTTGCGTTTTTGCGTGTTCTCATTTCTAACATCAGCAATAATTATTATAACGATACAGTAAAAATATAAACACCTCAATGGATTTTTTGCCACCTTACTCGGAAATTCTTACAGAGGGCAGGCAACTTACGACCCGTAGCGAATGCAAGATGATTGGATTCGATTCTGGTTCAAACCGAGAGATACTGTTCTACGGTGATTCCTGCATGGGGACGTAATTTACCGATGGCCTTCCAGTTCCTGTTTGGGGATAAAAGTCCATAAGATTGTAGATTGATTTCGGCATATCCGTTGATATGCATAGCCCCACGGACTTGGCTCGCTCCACGGTGATGGGAAAATCGTGAGTGAACTGCCCGGTGGTAATGAGAGCGGCAATTTCCTAGGCATTTTTCTCTGGCATACATTTTTGAAGAAGCTCTGATACCATTGATGCTACCTGGCTAATGGCCTTCTTGGAGATATCGGCAAGGATCAATGTCTCATCGTCCGCCTTTTCCGGCGTCTTCATTTCAACGGCCCGAATAATCGATGCAGCGGGAAATTGGCCTATCTGTGGGTCAACAGGCCCGAGAACGGCATTGGGATCCATCACGATTTCATCTGCGGAAAGCGCGATAAGGGTACCGCCGCTCATGGCATAGTGGGGAACAAAGACAGTCACCTTGCCTTTGTGTTTCTGAATGACATGGGCGATCTGCGATGCTGCAAGCACGAGGCCGCCCGGCGTATGAACGATGAGATCAATGGGCTTGTCATCGGGGGTGAGGCGAATGGCCCTCAGAATGGCCTCGGCGTCATCAATATTGATATATTTGCTGACCGGTATTCCGAAAAGGCTAACAGTCTCTTGCCTGTGTATCAGGGTAATGACCCTGGTGCCGCGCTCTTTCTGGATGCCCTCGATTACCTCCATGCGCTCTTTTTCAAAAGACGGAGAGCGGAGCCACTGAAAAAGCAGCATGAAGACGAGCAGGAGCCAGAATATGGTTCGAGCAATACCGGCAAGCGTGGAAAAAAAGGATACTTTTGCTTCCATGACTATACCCTGTTAAAGGATTCGTATTCTAAGGTAAGGCATTGTGACATAACGCCACATATCAAAAAACCGTTTTCTGCGGATATTCTCATTTAATTAATATGATAGTTAGATACTATCTATCATCGGTAATAGAGTCAACTCCTTTTACCCACTTGGTTCCAGAAAACCTGGGTTGAGATGCCCGTTATTTATAGGTTTAGAATTATCCCCTCTCGTGGATATAGCTGAAATTTTTCAGCTTAGGAAACTCGTATCTGAAAATTCATTGAGAGAATGTATTTACATAATACCGCCGGAAATCAGATGTACGGCGAAAAAAGCCATGCCAGTGCATCGATGAACAGCTGACCAGTGGCGTTGGTCTCAAAAATATAGGTAGATAGAAACAGCGAATGTTTCGAGCCTTGGATTGCCTCAAGCATGGCAGGATAAACCTGTTCGCCATTGTGGAGTAACTCGATAGTATTGCCGTCAACCAGCGATCTCCTCGTAATGGCATTGGAAATTCGGGCTATCGCTTTAACCTCTTTCGGGACGTCAAGGCTTGATACCACCGCCACATCTTCATTTTCCGGGCGCTCATAGCCGATATAAATCGGAAACTGCCAGTGCCGGTGGAGTTTTTTGGCGCGAGTGCGAACACGATTGATGCCAAACAGGAAGTAGAGCATTGGGCCCACCAAGGGATACGACAAGCAGACGGCTATCCAGCCAAGGGCGGCTCGCGGGTCTCGTTTATAAAGAAGTGTATGGCATGCGGTGGCAAGCGCCACCAAGATGATAACGATGAGCAAGGCCCACTGTAATACGTTCATGATCCGATCACTTATGTGCGCCCATAGGGCGCAAAAACTGCAGACCCCAAGTCCGTAACTTGCACCTTACCACGGATTTATTGAAACGACAATTTCATATGAGGCTACCTCTCGACATCCTGAGCCATGAGAAACGAATAGAATGCACAGAACTGCGTTGCACCTATTAATCAATAGTGCTAAACTGTGTTTACAAGGCGTATGCCTTTTGGCTAACCTGGTATATACAAATTCAACAATCCACCTGGTTGTGGATGATGTATATACCGCAAGCCTAAAGCAAAAATCATTATTTCCAGGGAACACACGATATGGAAATTGTTGAAGAAACTATATTCCCAAACCTACCGCAGCGGTTATCCGGGCTCGCGGAGCTCGCCGAAAACCTATGGTGGAGCTGGCATCCGGCAGCGCGGATGCTCTTCAAGATGCTGGACCGTCAAGCCTGGAAGGAAAACCGCCATAATCCGGATAAGATGCTTAAGGAACTCCCCGGAGAAGTTTTGGAATTAGCCGCGAGTGACCCCGAATATCTACGTCAATATGATGCAGTACTCGCGCACTTTCAGGAAGATATGGCTGCCGACGCAATTTGCCTGACTGAACCCCGTACCGAGCACAACCACTGCACCATCGCCTACTTTTCCGCGGAGTATGGCCTGCACCACTCCCTTCCCTTTTATGCGGGCGGATTAGGTTTTTTGGCCGGGGATCATATCAAGGAATGCAGCGATCTGAGGATGCCCTTGGTGGCAATGGGTTTCATGTATCCGGAGGGGTATGTCCGACAGCAAATCCATGAGGATGGGTGGCAGGAAAATTTGGATGAAACACTGGATCGCGATGCAGCCTCAATCTCAAGGGTGCTCGACGGGGAAGGGACACAGGTAGTGATCCAAGTTCCCTTTATTGAACCAGCGGTCTTTGTGGCAGTGTGGAAGATAGCGATCGGTCGCGTACCCCTTTATCTGATGGACACGGATATCGAGATCAATGATCCATGGAATCGGAGGATATCCTCCCATCTCTATGCAGGGGACATCGAGCAGAGGCTGCGTCAGGAAATCGTCCTTGGTATCGGTGGGTACGAGGTTCTCAACATATTAGGCCTGAAACCTTCCATACTCCATCTGAATGAAGGACACCCTGCGTTCGCTCTTCTGGAACGGATCAGGGAACGTGTACAGGAAGGAATGAGTTACACAGAAGCCGCTCGTCATGTACAAAATATCTCCGTGTTTACCACCCACACGCCCGTTCCAGCCGGCCATGATGTCTTTCCATTCTCATTGATGGAAAAATATTTTCGCTCCTACTGGCCGACATTGGGACTGAGTCACGATGCCTTTCTCCAGCTTGGGATCCACCCGAACGAACCTCATGCTGGATTTAATATGACCGCCTTTGCCCTCAGGATGTCCGGATTTCACAATGGGGTCAGCAAGCGTCATGGGGAAGTGGCCCGCCGCATGTGGCAGATGCTCTGGCCGGAGGTAACCGAGGAGGAGGCCCCTATTGATACTGTAACCAACGGCGTCCACGTACCCACATGGATCGAGCCGAAGATCGAACTACTCTTCAACAGGTATCTCGGTCCCAGCTGGCTGGCAGACCATGATAATCCCACTACCTGGGAGCTCATCGACGATATCCCAGACGAGGAGTTGTGGAAGACTCACTACTGGCTCAAGATAAAATTGATTGACGCCATCCGGGAGCGCGCACGTCTGCGCTGGGCAAAAGACCGGGCCAGCCCGTCGCTTATGGTAGCGGGAGGTACCTTGCTGGACCCCTCAGTATTAACCATCGGGTTTGCCCGCCGTTTTGCCACATACAAGAGGGCGGATTTGATCTTTTATGATATGGAGCGGCTGAAAAAACTTCTCAATGACCGCTGGAGGCCCATACAGATTATATTTGCCGGTAAGGCCCATCCAGCGGATGACCCGGCGAAGCGTATCCTCCAGGATATTTAACGCTGCCCGCGATCCTGACCTGGGGGGACGTATCGCCTTTGTGGCGGATTATGGAGAACAGTTGGCTCAGTACATGGTTCACGGGGTAGACGTATGGCTCAACAATCCCCTGCCGCCGCTTGAGGCCAGTGGAACCAGCGGGATGAAGGCCGCGCTCAACGGCGTGCCGAACCTTAGCATTATGGATGGCTGGTGGGTGGAGGGATTTAACGGCAAAAACGGTTGGGCATTTGGTGAGGGGGCAGCAGATAATGATCGGGATAAGCAAAACGCCGAGGCTATCTATCAGATCCTGGAAAAAGAGATCATTCCCCTTTACTACAAGGTTTCCGATGACGGCGTACCGCACGGATGGGTCAAGGTCATGAAGGAATCCGTAAAGAGCAACGCGCCCAAGTTCTCTGCCAGGCGGATGGTCAAGGAATATGTTGAGAAGTTTTATTCCCCGGCCTTGCGAAATGTATGAGAAGTATAACCTAAAATGAGCGGTTCCAGGTTCAGGGTTCAAAGGTTATAATCTACTTATATTCTTAACTTTATTGATGCCGCCATCATCCCGACGAACTGCACGATACCCTTGCAGCGGAGGGCTAGTTCGAAAAAAGGAGCGCAAAGGTGAAACTACCTAGTCATAAAACAAAAATAGTGTGCACCATTGGGCCAGCTTCTCGTTCAGAGGCGGTTCTTAAAGAAATGATCAAGAATGGGATGAATGTGGCCCGGCTCAATTTCTCCCATGCCGACCTTGACGATCACGGGGAAAATATTCGACGTATACGATCTGCTGCTGCACAGGTGGGCCGTCTCGTTACCATCCTGGCTGACCTCCCCGGACCAAAAATCCGCATCGGCACCTTGCACAACGAACCGCTTGTGCTTAAAAAAGGTGACACGGTGACCCTCACCACGCAAGATACCCCCGGCACAGCCACACGTATACCGGTCAATTATCCGGGATTACCGCAGAGTGTGTCCAAGGGGAGCCTCATCTATCTCAATGACGGTTTCCTGCAGTTGCGTGTTCAAAGCAAAGCAGCAACTGAGGTGAGGTGTAAGGTTCTTATCGGCGGGCAGCTGCTATCGAACAAAGGGCTCAACCTCCCGAGGGCAAAGATAGCGATGGATGCGGTGACCGATAAAGATCTCGGTTTTATTGATTTTGGACTGAAACAGGGGATTGATATCTTCAGCGTCTCATTCGTTGAAAAGGCAGCTGATATCCTGAAGGCCAAGGAATTTGCAGGAAAAATGGGTAAATCCGTCTACGTAGTGGCAAAGATCGAACGGGCGGAGGCGGCCAAAAACATCGATGAGATACTGGAAGTAGCAGATGCGATCATGATTGCCCGTGGTGATCTTGGAGTGCAGACCCCCATAGAAGAGGTGCCTGTCGTCCAGAAAAAACTCATCCGCAAGGCAAACCTTTTGGGGTGTCCAGTGATCACCGCCACGCAGATGCTCGAATCCATGACAGACAACATTCGCCCAACCCGGGCGGAAGTAACGGATGTGGCAAACGCCATTTTGGATGGCACCGATGCGGTGATGTTGTCTGAGGAAACGGCTATCGGCAAATATCCCGTGGAGACGGTAAAAATGATGAATAGAATTGCTACCTCCATTGAACGGCAACGGAGGGCCATAAGGCTCTCATCTGACATGGAGGACTACTTTGCGCGTGGACCTGGAAGCAAAAACCTGACCGTTGAAGACGTCATATCCATGAACGTAATTGAAGCTGTACGCGCCCTGAAGGTACGCTTGATCGTCACGCCCACAGAGACTGGCAGCACTCCTCGTCGTATCTCTCGATTTAAGCCTGATTGTTGGATCCTGTCCTTCAGTGGAAATCAAAGAACGCAAGACTTTTTGACCTTATCTTATGGGGTATTTCCATGCATAATGCAGAATAAAGTCGATAATTGGCTTGATGTGATCATGAAATTTATAAAGGATTTTAGGGTGGCAAAAAAGGGTGACCTGGTCATATTGACGGAGGGAATAACTCTGGAAAAGATTGGCGGTACCGACTCGTTTAGGATACTTACGGTGAGTTGACGATTAAGCGCTTTTTTTCTTCTTCCCGTTCTCTTGCTTCTTGATACTGCACGTAGTTTCGTATCGTCTCAGGGTTGAGGCTAACGGTATCGACACAATATCCTTTGGACAAAAGTGATTCCCCCAATAGGGCCTTTTCTTGAGGTTCGGGAAGTGTTTGAAGACTCGTATCGCGGTTTTTCCCTTCAGGTTCCCCAACAACTGGGAGATGGAAACCTTTGGGGCAACAGGTGTTATTCAATAAACAGTAAAGACTGGGAGGTAAAAAGATGTTTGGCAAACGAATAAAATTATTTAAGCTTTTAGGCTTTGAGGTTCGTATCGATTGGAGCTGGATTATCATCGCTCTCCTTATCACCTGGTCTCTTTCAAAGGGGCTATTCCCCGCTTA
>Ga0315547_1002746_pt1 | contig 12032 bp, 12 predicted proteins | sample SalMarSW160240MG_2_FD_202542 | JGI IMG/M metagenome (GOLD analysis project Ga0315547, IMG submission 202542) | Salt marsh sediment microbial communities from the Plum Island Ecosystem LTER, Massachusetts, United States - Salt Marsh Sediment SW1601-240 ... | reverse complement strand
ATTGAGAACGGGAAAAACCAACCGGCAAAAGGCGAATAAGCCAACCAGAAACGACGGGTGGACCTATGCTAAAGCGCTTTATTCCTCACGATGATCGTACCCCCAAGTAGGTCTTGTGGGACCGGTTGTTTTGAAAAAGCTGAAGGCAGTATACAGACAGGGAAAAGCGATGTCAAGAGCAAAGCGCCCCTCTCAAATGGAGGGGCGCCTGATCAATAACAACTTGTTCTACAGTTCGTTCAGCAAGCCGACCTTGTCGTTGAACGCTTCGATCAGCTCATCTATTGGCTCGACCAACTTGTGGATACGCTCCCAATAGCCGGGATAATCGTACCATTGCGCGTCCAGCTCGTCGACCGACTTACCCATCTGCTCGATCCACGTGTAGTACTTGAGGTTATGGATTCGCTTGCGGTCTCTGTATCGAAGTTCGAGGGTATTATCGGTCTTGATTCCCATGAGATACCGGTTGTAGTCTATCGCTGCCTGCATCTCGTTGTACGCTCCCTTCTCCTCTTCCAACTCTACAAGGCGGGTCTGGTAGAGTTCCATCGAGTCGGTGAATACGGTGAGAACAACGTCTTTTTCGGTGAGCTCGTAGTACTTGGCGAACTTCATCGCCGAGAGGAGGTTGGCCACACTGGAAATGCCAAGAAGCGGGAGCTGCTCGATGAGCGCGTCGCTAACCCCTTGGCTCCGCAGAAACGCTTGTCCTGCCGGATCGTTAAACAGACGGATCAAGCTCATGCAGTCCTCATCGTCAATCCCAGTCACCATGTCGGTGTTACGCGCGTTGTGGATCCACGGGACGTGCTTGTCGCCGATCCCCTCGATCCGATGGCCGCCGAACCCGTTCTCCAAGAGGGTGGGGCACTGCAGTGCCTCGGAGACGACAAGCTTGCTCGCCGGGTAGAGCTCCTTCAGATAGTCGCCGGATCCCATCGTCCCTGACGAGCCGGAAGTAAGAACGACACCGGCGTAGCGACCATCACTACCGAGTTCGCTCTGCAAGACCTCCTCCATGGCGTGACCGGTCACCTCGTAGTGCCACAGGTGATTCCCGAACTCGTCGAACTGGTTAAAGATCATGATGTTGTCGCGTGTGGCCTGAAGCTCGATGCACTTCTGGAAGATCTCCCACACGTTCGATTCACACCCCGGCGTGGCGATCACTTCGCCGGCGACCTTGGATAGCCACTCGAACCGCTCCTGGGACATCTCCTCGGGGAGGATGGCTATTGAGTCGCAAGCGAGGAGGTTGGAGTTGTAGGCACCGCCGCGACAGTAATTCCCAGTAGAGGGCCAGACCGCCTTGTGAAAGGTGGGGTCGAACTGGCCGGTGACAAGGCGTGGGGCGAGGCATCCGTACGTTGCTCCCACCTTGTGTGTCCCGGTGGGGAACCACTTGCCGACGAGGGCGATGATCCGCGCCTTCACCCCGGTGATCTCCGAGGGGATCTCCACGTAGTTCACCCCGTCGAACCCACCGCCTTGCTTAACCGGCTCGTTCTTCCAGGTAATGCGTAGCAGGTTCAACGGATGCAGATCCCACAGGCCGACGTCCTTCATTTGTTCCTTAATCTTCTCAGGGATCTTATTTGGGTCCTTCATCTGGGCAAAAGTAGGAGCGATGATCCCCCGTTCGCGTGCCCGTGTTACTGTTCGTTCGAGTTGTTCCTTGTTGACTGTTAGATCGATCATCCTTATCCTCCCTGAGCTTAATCCTTCCCGGCCTGGAAACGTCGGCCGCTTTGACCATGTTTCTAGCGACCGATATCTGTAATACTATCATACAGCTTGGCCGAAAAGCAAGGAGCAGGGGAAGCGTGGGCTGGCTTCAGACCCAGATGCTCGCAGAGCATCCAGTTGACCGAGTGGAACAGCCTGTCCTACAATAGTCGACGCGGTCACGGGGAAGCGTGGGCTGGAACGCCCGCCATTCTGTCGGACCGACCTCGGGGGTGGAATCGATGAACGAACCGTCCGTTGTCCGCGCGCATGGCTATCGCTGGGTGATGCTCATCGTCTTCATGTTGGCAATCGCCGTCAATCAACTGCTCTGGATCAGCTTCGCTCCGATCACGGGGGATGCTGCGGCCTTCTACGGAGTGAACGATCTGGCGATCGGACTGCTGTCGCTGGTGTTCATGGTCGTCTTCATCGTCGTCTCGATCCCGGCATCGTGGGTAATCGATACCTACGGAATCCGGATCGGGGTAGGGATCGGCGTTGTGCTGACGGGGGTGTTCGGCCTGCTGCGCGGCCTGCTCGCGGCCGAGTACACGTGGGTCCTCGTGGCGCAGATCGGGATCGCCGTCGGCCAGCCGTTCGTGCTGAACGCGATCGCGAAGATCGCCGGCCGCTGGTTCCCTATGAACGAGCGCGCTACCGCCACCGGCCTCGCCTCGCTGGCGATCTACGTCGGCATCTTCGCCGGCGTCGCAGTCACCCCGATGATCGTCCTTCGATCGAGCATCTCGACCGCCCTGCTGGTCTACGGCATGATCTCCGCCGCAATCGGCATCCTCTTTCTCGCGTTGGCCAGAGAGCGCCCGCCGACCCCGGTCGGCCCCGAAGAACGCTCGCTCGTCTTCGACAGCCTAAAGAGCGTGTTCCACAACCGCGGATTCGTTCTGCTCCTTATCTTGTTCTTCATCGGCCTGGGCGTGTTCAACGCCGTGACCACCTGGATCGAGGACATCGTCCGACCTCGCGGATTCACCATCGACCAAGCCGGCCTCGTCGGAGGGCTGATGGTCATCGGCGGGATCGTCGGCGCCGTCGTCATCCCCCCGCTCTCGGACCGGATGCGCCGGCGGGTTCCGTTCATCCTCCTCGCCCTCGCCGGCGCGATTCCCGGCATGCTTGGGATCATATTCGCCAACAGCTATTGGCTCCTTCTCACCTCGGCGTTCGTCCTCGGCGCCTTCCTGCTTTCGTCGGGACCGCTCGGCTTCCAGTACGGAGCCGAGATCACGTACCCCGCACCGGAGGGAACGTCGAATGGGCTGCTCTTGCTCGCGGGGCAAGTGTCGGGGATTGCGTTCATCATCGGGATGGACGCCTTGAAGTCGCCGACCACCGGCTCGATGACGCTGTCCCTTCTCATCCTGACCGGACTGATGACCCTCGCCCTTCTGTTCGCGGCGCTCCTGAAGGAATCGAAGATCCTGACAGGGTGAGCGGGACGAGACGGCCAACACGCCGCTGGGCGCGGTTGGATTGAATCTTCTCCTTCGTTAGACTCAGCTAGAATGAGAGAACCATGCCACGAGAAGGGTGCGATTCGCAGGTTGCCTTTCTTGTAAGCTGCACGGAGTGACTGTGGCAGTCCGCGCAGCCATGAAGCAGGGGGGGAGGGAGGTGGTCACAGATTGTGATCACCTTGCGAATCTCCGGTTCTCACCTTATTTGCCGCTCGCGTTCACCGAACATGGCGTGATGATGGCTGCGAATGTCCCCAGCTCCCAGCGAGCGATTGAGATGAGCTTGTTTGTCGTGCGCGTCTTTGTGAAGTTTAGGGGAATACTCTCCTCTCAGATCGAGATGCTGCGCAAGCTGGAAGAACTCGAAGACAGGGTTGGCGAGCATGATGAAACACTTCGCTCGATTGTCGAAGCAATCCGCCAGTTGATGGCTCCGACACCGAGAACGTCCGAGATTGGCTTCGAGGCAGGGGAGAAGACGGGATGACTGCACCGAAGGAAATCAAGAGACTCATCGAGCGGTTTCACGAGAATCGTGAGGCGTACCTGTCGAGCGAGTACAACGAGACACAGCTCCGGCGCGAGTTCCTCGGTCCCTTCTTCAAGGCACTCGGTTGGAATGCCGACAACGAGCAGGGCTACGCCGAGGAGTACAAGGACGTCATCCACGAGGACACGATCAAGATCGGTGGAGCGACCAAGGCACCAGCCTACGCGTTCCGGATCGGCGGGACACGCAAGTTCTTCGTCGAGACGAAGCCAACCTCGCACGATGCTGAGCTTGGCCAGGAACAAGTGCTTCAGCACGCTGAGCAACTCCGCGATTTCCATGGCGTAGGACTCCCCTTTGTCTTCTACACAAACGGGCACAAACACTTCTTCTGGGAGTCGGACTTCTACTCCCCAGAGAAGATCGTCGGATTCCCTACAAGAGATGACCTCGAATGCGTGAAGCTTAGACGGCGGATCGCCGCCATCCTCGACAAAGCAGACGCCATCCGCCGCAAGCGCCAGCAGACCCTCGACCTCGCCGATCAATTCCTCCGCTCCGCCTTCCTCGACATGTTTGGCGACCCCGTCACCAACCCGAAAGGGTGCCCGATCAAGAAGCTTGGAGAATTCGCAGACATTCGTTCAGGCATAACAAAGGGGCGGAAGCTTGGAGACGCAGAAACCATCGCTGTTCCGTACATGCGAGTTGCCAATGTTCAAGATGGCCGACTGGAGCTGGCAAAGATCAAGACAATCGAGATCCGGCCGGACGAATTGGAAAAGTACAGCCTGACCATTGGCGATGTCTTGCTTACCGAAGGGGGAGATCCAGACAAACTCGGAAGAGGCGCAGTTTGGGCGGGCGAAGTTGATCCGTGCGTTCATCAGAACCACATCTTCAGTGTTCGCGTAGATCGATCGATCGGAGAGCCATACTTCATCTCTGCTCTGATCGGCAGCGCCTACGGCAAACGTCACTTCCTACGCATTGGCAAACAGACAACGGGAATCGCAACCATCAACAAGACACAGCTAAGCAACTTCCCGGCCCTTCTTTCCCCCATTCATATGCAGAGGAAGTACGCGGCTCTGGTAACTCGATTTGTCGATTCATCTCTTCGGTTCGAAGGTGCTCAAGATGCACAAGAAGATCTGCTGGAAGCGCTTACCCAGCGTGCTTTCAGCGGAGCGCTCCCGAGCGCAGAGGAGGTGGCTGAACCAATTCCCAGCAGGACAGCTCTCCTTGATACATCTGCCTTCAAGGCTTTGAGTCGAGATGCATTGCTGGCAGCAAGGGAGAACGGCTGGCACTTGACCACATCGCCATGGTGCTTCTTCGAGCTCCTTTGCCATCTTGATGAGGAACCTGACTTCGCCAAAGCAAAGGGGCACCTCATGAAGTTTCGAGGAATCGAAATCGTGGACAAGCCGCTCGATCGTGCCGTGGCAGCCTTGCAGCCAGCCAATGTTCCTCGCATTTGGGGTTCAGATCTCGTCTATGCAGCCCTCGGCGCAATTGATGCTGCAAACTCTGAGGATGATCTGGCCATGTCGGTGCTCGTGGACGAAGCTGGCAATAACAGAGGACCACTCAAAGATCTTGCAGATCGTGTGCGCCGAATACTGGATGGAGAAGAGCGCACATTCCAGCGTCATATGACAACCCTGATTGCGGCTCTAAAGACCGCTGGAGGCATCGCCCGAACTTCAAAGGCAAATCATGCTGTCATCATTGGGCGAGTCGTAGCAGAAGGCCTACCGCTCCCTGATACACAGGGGCTTGATTACTCGATTGTCGATCACGATCTTGGACTCAAGCACTCCTATTGCTTCTGGGCGTACATGCTGCTTCAAGCGATCATGCTTCAGCAATCAGGGCAGCATACCTGCGGCACCAATGATCTGGAAGATGGACAGCTATGTGGCTACATACCGTTGGACCAGCAATTGTGGGTTATTGCCGGAGACAGGCAATTACGGAAGCGGCTCACGGAAACTCGTGAATTGCTGATTGCTGTCGGACTTGGTGATCGCGCATGCTTCGAAGTTGCATTGCCTGATCTGCTTCTTCAAGGAGGACAGCCTTGAGTGAGAACTCAGCAGCTCCTCTGTATGTATTCCTGGATGAGGGCGGCAACTTTGACTTCTCTGCAAACGGAACCAAGTATGTGACGCTAACATGTGCCTCTGGTACGCGTCCGTTTCCATGGTTTGGACCACTTGCTGGTCTCCGCTACAACCTGCTGGAAGCAGGGTGGGATCTGGAGCGCTTTCATGCGTCCGAGGATCACTGGAAGGTCAGGAAGGAGGTCTTCGACGTAATCTCCTCACACATTGGAGATCTTCGAGTCGATTCGTTGATTGTGGAGAAGCGAAAGACGGCTCCATCCTTACAACCCATTGAGGTCTTCTACCCGCGAATGCTTACCTACCTGCTTCGTTATGTTATCGAAGGTGGGCTGCGCCAGGGGCACAACCAAGTACTGGTCATTACGGATACGCTCCCACTCAAGAAGAAACGGAACGCAATTCGGAAGGGGATTCAGCAGACTCTTCCTCCGATGCTCCCATCAGGGGTGAGATATGAGATTCTTCATCATACCTCTCAAAGCTGCGTGGGGCTCCAATTAGCCGACTACTGCAATTGGGGCATCTACCGGAAGTGGCAATCTGAAGACGATTCGAACTACAAGAGGATCCAGCCGGCCATTGCGAGCGAATTTGAAATCTTCCGCTCCGGGAAGATTCACTATTACTAGCTGTCAATGCTGACCGCCCTGACTACCCTCGCGGGAGAGCCCCCTGGGCTCTTATCATCAGGGCGGTACCTTTTCATCTCTGACATGTTTCTAGCACTCTGGGCCCAGAAAGTCAAGCGCGAGATTCTCCTCTTGCCCTGCGAAGTTCGTCAGCAAGTTCCTTTCGAGCATGCGCTTGCTCGTCCAAAGACCTAAGCAGCTCCGCCTCAACTTCTTCTACGGTTTCGAAGGGGCGGAGGTCGGGAGCTGGTTCCGAAATTGCCGCGAGCCATACGGTGCCAAGATAGTTATTGGCCTCTTCGACTACCAAAGCGTCATACCGCTCAAGCGTTCCTCTCAATCTTCCGATTGTCTCTTCAGTGATGTTCATCATGTGTCAAGTCTAGCACCCCGCATGGCTGCATTGAAGGGGTTGTTGGAAATGAGTTATGCCCTTCTCCGCAAAGCGATGCTACTGGGTTCCTGACTCAAGCCGACCCCGTAGCTCCGTATCTCTAGCGTCATCGATGAGTTCTTCGATGTACTGATCAAACGCTGCGCATCGTCTCTCGATCATCTTCTTGAATGGTTCGATTTCGGCCACTAGTTTGCAGTACTTCTGCAGCAGAATGCCTGGCGGATCGCCTGAGATCAATCCATCCACTCGTCTCTTCCATCTCTCTAGAGTTTGGGCCGTGACATTTGGTCGCCAATCCTTCATGTTTTCATGCATCTGCTCCCATGCAGCCTTCTGTGAAGGATCGACTGCTACATCTCCTGATCCGTCGTCGCAAAACATGAACCCTTCAGGAGGAGCTCCCGCCCAGAGATCGTTTCGATACTGCGTATCTTGGATAAGAAACTCCGTCTCCTTCGCGCTGTCATCGTTCCGAACGAGGTAGTCAATCACTTCGTCAATCTCCGCTAGCCAATCCGCTAGGGCTGCTCTGAGTGCAACCGCAATCTCGCACTCAACCTGAGGAAGAATATGAAGCAAAGAGAGTGCGATCTCACATGAGCAACTCGGTCCAGGCATGATCACCGCAGGCACTGGCATGTGCCGCTTCACACGTTCTGTCAGGGTAGCATTCGACTTGAGGCGCATCCTTCGCGGAGAAAACCCAGGTAGCATCTCGCAGAATAGGGTGTAGTACATCGCAGCAAGTTCGGTAACGATGGGGTCGTGAGTTCGGCCAGCATGGTACGCTTGGTTCCGGAATTCGTGCGCGTAGCGCACAAACATAGCCTGATCTGCGGAGATAGCACCTTCTTTTCTGGCAAATGCGATCTTCGGTTTGATGTGCTGCCCTTCGACCTTGCCTTTCGTTCGGAAGAATGCCCTCTTCTCCTCCAACGTACAGCCGTACCGAGCGTCCGTGAGTTTGAAGTAGTCTGTCGCGAACCGGTGGAGCGCATACTCAGTCGCGTTATCTACAAGAATCAGAGCCAAACGAGATTCCATCGGATGTTGCTTCTGGAGCAACTCAGCTGCCAGATCAAGCTGCTCGACGACGATTTCATAGAATCGCATCTTGAACCTCCACAATCAGAAAGCCAAGTTTGTCCACCAGTTTCGAGAACTCTGTCAGATCGACCGTGAGCATCCTCACCTTCTCGCTTAATAGCTCAAGAGTCACATCAACATCCCGATCCACCCTTGGATAGATGAGTACGGCAGGTGCATTGAGCGTCGCGGCGTACGTGAAAGCTTGGTACAGATCTGCATTGCGGAAGCGATCCCCGTGGTGTTCGATGAGCGGGTTCTTGTACTTCGCATCGACGATGAGCCACGGCGCATCCCGTGGGCCGATGACGTTGTCTGGGATGAACGTTACTGGAATGGCTGGCGCGCCCTCGGCCACTTGGATGCGGTCGCTGTACGAAGGCTGATGATGGACGTTCGCTCTCCCGAACTCCTCTCGCAATGTCCGTTCGATCACTTTCTCGAATACATCGGACATCTTGAAGAAGAAGCCTGGTGTGGTGACATCGCCTGCATCCATTTCGATCCCTGCGGATTCAAGAATTAGCTGGCATAGCGTCAAGGCAGGTTCGTAATAGCTGGTCATGCGTGTCAACGCGATGCGATGGAACATCAAAGATGATGGCTGCACGAGCCTTACCCGACCAAATGCAGCAAGAGCCGATCGCAACCTTCTCCGGCATCCTTCAGATAGCGAGAAGCTGGACAGCAACTCTAGCGTCCCTCTCAAGATCCGATTCTCCAGGGTATCGACAATGAAATCCTCGAATCGGCACGGGACCAATCCGGGTTTCGATTCACCCCACCTCACCGCACCGAAGTCGATACGTCCACGGACATAGGGAATCTCCTCTTCGACCTCTCGATAGCCTTGCCGTAGACCGATCGACAACAGCTTCTCAACTTCGAGCGTCAAGAGGAACGCAAGCCAATCGGCAGGGCCAGTGTCATCCAGGCAAGCGTCCTCAATCAGTGCCTTGTCAGGCGGCTCCAGCTCGTATGCATAGCAAGCCAGTTCCAGCACGCTTGCGATGGGGATATGCGGGCGAACAACAATCTGAGTCTCTTCACTGAGGGAGGCGATCCCCACGCAGCCTGCCTTGCCTGACACAGTCACCTCATCGGCACCGATCCAACCAACATCAAGCCGATGCTCAAGAGCCCGAAGCGCTTTCGCTTCGTCCGAAGAGAGTGTGACCCTCTTCGCCTTCTGCCACTCTTGAAGCTCAATCACTCGTTGTTCGCTCATTGGCCGAGGAACACCTTTCGCATCTGTTCAACGTCATCAGGATGGGCGTGCAAATGCTCCTGAAGAACAAGTTTGAGTTGCCAATTCCAAACGGGATCAAATCCTTCCTCAGAAATATGTCGATCCATCAGATACGTATGACCAATCAGCCGATGTGAGTCGAGGCGTGTAACAAGCTCTGCATTCAGCCGCTCCAATCGTAGGGCAGCATCCTCGCCAAGTTCGGTGTTCCCCTGCTGCGCCCACCAGCGCTTCAATACATCCAGATCCGGCGGGAAGCTCAACTCCAGGAAACGTCGACGCAACGCTGCGTCAACCAAAGCAATCGAACGGTCCGCCGTATTCATCGTCCCGATAATCAGCACATTCTCTGGCAGACTGAACGCTTCACCGGAATACGGAAGCTGAATTTCGCCATTCTTGCCACGGTACTCAATGCAGTAAAGGACCTCGCCTAATACGCGCGGTAGGTTCGCCCTATTTATCTCATCAATGATCAGCACAAACGGACTCTCTGGATCATCTGCGGCCTCATTCGCGATCCGCCGGAAGACACCGGGCTGGATGTCATAGCGTATCGTCCCGCCGCTGTCCCCAACGCGGGGCCGGATTCCTTCCATGAAATCCTCATACGCATACGATGGGTGGAACTGGACTACTTCGATGTGGTCATCATCCGGCGCGATGATCCGAGCCAACGCCCGTGCAACGAATGTCTTTCCCGTTCCTGGAGGTCCGGAGAAGAGAAGCGGTCTGCCGCGTTCGGCAAGTGCCAGTAACTGCCGAGCTCTATCGGTCGGCCACAGAATGCTCGCTGCAAGCTGCTCTGCCGCATCATGTCTCCCTCCGGGTCCCTCCCCTACAGGTTTAAGTTCCTCGCCGCGCATGTAGAGGAGGCTCTGAACGTCAATCAGGTCCCGAATAGGTAGTCCCTCAGCTCTGAGCGCGCTCTCTGACTCACGAACAAGATCGAGAACAGCGACGTACCTGCGTCCGCCTTCTATGTTGGGCCAATCAGCGCCGAGTTCCTCCAACGCGCGCTTCAGATTCCCGGCGTGGTAAAACGTGTACGCGGTAGGATCGTATGCCCCGAGGACCATTCCTATGAATGGGTACGAGATTCTTTGTACAGTCCACTTTGGCTTAAAACCACCTGCGTCCCTCAGCTCTACCTGTATTCCTTCCATCACCTCACGAAATGTATCGATCCTTTCTTTGAGTGGATCCTTCCCCATGAGCAATGCTCGGAATGCTTGCCGTAGCCTTTCACCGAATCCGTAATCCACTGCAACGGGAATCCAGTAGAGTTGTAGCGTCCCCCATTGCCCTCCGCACAGATTGGCGAGCGCTCCAAAGAGGCCTCCATCCATGTTCTGGAGCTCGGCTTCGACAGCATCAGCATCGTCAGAAGTAAGATTCACATCCTGCGGGGTGAGCTTCCCGGTCATAAACCTGGCCAACAAGCTAGGAAAACTCTCAGACTCGATAAACCGCTCCGATAGGAGCCCCAACACAAGGAGATGGACCGCCCACTTGTAATCACGCTCCTCCTCCGCAAACTCCGGCAATTGGAAGTACCTCTTGAACGCAGATGCCTGCTCTGAGCTGATATGAATCGCCATGTCGCCTCCAATCATCAACGCTAGTCAAATGATAATAACCTAGGATCCCAAAGAGTCAATCGCTTTGCATGCCACAGGGATGACAATCCGGCATATGGCAAGATGCACTTGGATGCCCTCCAAGTAGCACAAGACGATAATGCGTAGCGCAAGTACGCAAATGTTGCTATGACCGCACAGGCAATGCATGTTTGTGTCGGAGCGGGATCTATTGGCACAGTCACATTGACCTACGAGTGTCCAGCGAGGTGCACGACGTACTGAGGTACTTCTTCAGGTCGCGGTAGAAGCTCTCGTGTCCGCCGACGGCCATGGAAGGACTTCGACTTCGTCAAACCGCGCGAAATCCTTGCGGTTGTCCGTATAGATACCCTTTATCCCATACTGGATCATCATGGCAACTATGAGAGCATCGAATATCGTTTGCGGAGCCATTTGGTATTGATCTGCCAGCTTTTCAAGCTGCGCGAAGGTGCCTTCATCCGGGTACAATACCTTAAACGCGTTCAGATACGTTCTCACTTCACGCCATGCCTCAGCGGGAGAAAGCGGACTCCCGACACACCGGGAATCGGTCACAACAGCAAAGAACTCCAGCAACACCGAGTAGCACAAGCGGACCGTCTGATGTTCAGCGGCGGCGTGATCGCGCACCTCACGTGCAGCAGTGTGTAATGGGAAAGACTCGTCAGCGGCATAAACGAGAACATTCGTGTCAAGCGTATAGATCATCAGTGTTCTAGCTTGCGCGTGAGTTGCTGTTCATAGATCTCTTCCCGACGAACAGGGCGTTTGACCTTGAGGTCGAAACTGCGAAAGCGAACTTCAGATGGCGTCTGCGCATGCAGATACTGCGTTATCGCGTTCACCACCAGTAAATTGATCGGTTTTCCCGTGCTCTTGCTCAGGCGGCGCAACCGCTCCACTGCTTGAATCTTGTTCGCTGGAACATAGATATTGAGTTGCTTCCCTCGGCTCATTGTGATCACCCAATCCGAGAGTACTCCATCGCGACTAGATAGTCAATAGTGCCTAGCATACCAGTTCGCTTGGCAGAGTATCCTGTTTCATCTAGGCCAGCTTCTCGTTACGATTTCAGGTACTCCTTCAGGTCGCGGTAGAAGTTCTCGTGCCCTCCAACTGTGTAGATGTTGATAGTCTTGACGTTTTCGTCTACCTCATACGCCAACAGGTACAACCTGCCAAGAAACCCGAACTTGTGAACCCTCACATCAGCAAGGT
>Ga0315547_1002744_pt1 | contig 12041 bp, 10 predicted proteins | sample SalMarSW160240MG_2_FD_202542 | JGI IMG/M metagenome (GOLD analysis project Ga0315547, IMG submission 202542) | Salt marsh sediment microbial communities from the Plum Island Ecosystem LTER, Massachusetts, United States - Salt Marsh Sediment SW1601-240 ... | reverse complement strand
TGCATTCCCATCCTCCCTCCAAAAAATTCCCAGCGACCTATTAACTGGGTAATAGCCATGCCAAAACCGAGAGTAGCAATAGCGAGATATGGGCCTTCTAACCTGAGTGCAGGGAGACCAAGGATAAAACCGAAAATAGCAGAAAGGATACCTCCACCAATAAGCGCTATGAGAAAGGGGAAGGAGAGCTTACTCATTAAAAGAACAGTACTAAAGGCCCCTATGGCAAAGAATCCAGCATGGCCGAGAGATATCTGACCAGTGTAGCCTACCAACATATTTAATCCGACAGTAACGAGAACATTGATGGCCATATAATTGACCATATAGACATAATAGTTTGATGCAAGAAATGGAAAGGTGATTAAGGCACCTATGAGCATCAAGAACCAGAACCACAGCATCTTGCTATCGAGAAGCTGAATATCCTCGTAATAATCCCGCTTTATATCCACAGTGGATGTTCCTTAATTGCTCTTTTGAGTTTCGTAAACCTTCTTTTCAATGAAAATCCTGATCAGTTCCTTGTCAAGTTTGCCATTCTGGGCTTCTTCTTTTAGGATAGCTAAAGACTCTATAGGACCCATACTTTTTTTGTATGGTCTATCCTTGGCTATTAATGCCTCATAAATGTCAGATATGGTAATTATCCTTGTCTGAATAGGGATCTGATCGGCTGTAATATGTTTTGTGTATCCGGATCCATTAAGCATTTCATGATGCCCGGCAGCAAAAACAGGTACTCTTTTTAAGTGTCCAGTAAATGGTATATTATTTACGATGTTTTCGGTGTGAGTCACATGTGATTGGATTTCCTCTATCTCGTTTTTTATCAGATTACCTTTTTTTACAGAAAGATTTTCGAATTCAAAATCAGTGAGATAGTTTCTTTTTTCCCCTTCAAGATCTAAATATTTTTTTTCATAGATTTCCTCTAAATAGTTAATATCCGAGTCTTCTAAAAAATTGCGTGTATTAATTTTCTTAATAAAGGCTAATTTCTCATCAATGTGGTGTATTTGAGCCTCTAATTTACTCTCTAATTGTTGTATCTCTGTTGCGCTTTCTCTGTTGCTATGAAATAATTCTAATCTTTTTTCTTGAGTTTCAGTAATTACTGAGGCCTTGATATTTTCAAAACGATTGATCAGGGCAGCCATTTCGGCATCTGACAAGTGGGTTCTTTTATCAAGCACCCATTCCCTGAGCCCAATTTTACCTATATCGTGAAGCCAGGCAGCGTAATTGAGCTCTTCAAGTTGAGCAGGGCTGAAGGAGATATCGGCGTAAGGTCCCTCATGTGTGTCGTTTGTGGCCTGGGCTAAGGCCATAGTATACTCTGCCACTCGCCTGGAATGACCGGCCGTGAAAGGGCTTCTGGCATCTATAGCTGATACTGAATACCGAATAAGGGCCTCAAAAACATCCTTTATCTGTTTTAGAAGCTGTGCATTTTTTATTGCCACGGCTGCCTGTGAAGACAAAGACGAAACAAGGGTTTCTATTTTGGTGTCGAAGGAAACAACTTTTCCTTGGCTATTGGTAGAGTTTATAAGTTGAAGGACACCGATCATTTTACCTTCCGTGTCTTTCATTGCTTCTAAAAGCATTGATTTGGTTCTGTATTTATTTCTTTTATCAAAGTCTCGATTAAACTCAAAACCAGCCTCTGGAGACAGCTTATAAACATCAGGGATATTGAGGGTTTCACCAGTTATTGCAATATACCCTGCTATGCTATTTTTGCTGAGAGGAAGAGAATATGGTTTAAATGTTTCTGATTTCAGATCGGCTCTTGTTTTCAGGGTATCGTTTTGAGCAACCTCAAAATTCAGACAATTGTTATCATAATCAACAAGATAGAGGCTGCCTGCATCTGCGTTGGTGAAATTGCGAGCCTGCTTTACAATCAATTCCAATAAACGGCCTAAATGTGTTTCACTTGATAAAGCGATCCCGATTTTATTCAAGGTCTCAAGTCTTATTTTAGTATCTTGAGAATGGTACATAGAAGCTTTTTATGTAATAAACAGCGATGATTTTTATTTAGATAAGCAAGATATATAACTTTAAATAACTTTTCAAGCTTAATTACTGCTTTTTCGCTTGACATATTAATGTTTGTTGGGTTTCTTGGGTTTATTGCCCGCATGCTGGGCCTTGAGAGGCAAGCAGGGGCTTATAGGATTTACATGCTTGATGATCTTGACAAAAAAATTATTCATTATCTTCAGGGAGATCTTCCTTTAACAGCGAGACCTTTTGCTGTGTTAGCAGAAAAGATTGGAATAAGCGAAGAAGAATTACTTAATAGAATCAAATTATTAAAAGAGCAAGGCATTCTTAGACGATTGGGGGCGACCCTTTATCATCAACGGGTTGGATTTAAAGCAAATGCCATGGTTGCCTGGTATGTGCCTGACGAGATAATAGACGAAACAGGATTTTTAATGGCAACCTTTAAGGAGGTTAGTCATTGCTATCAGCGAAAAATTGAAGAGAAATGGAGATATAATATCTTTACCATGGTCCATGGTAAAAACAAGAAAGATTGCCAAAGCATTGTCAAAAGAATCGCCAAAAAGACAGGAATAAAAGATTATGTTATCCTTTTAACCCTTAAGGAATATAAAAAGACGAGTCCAAGATACTTTTGAAGTTTATTGAGTTTATTGAGTTCATAGGGTTTTAACATAACAAGCACAAGAAACCTATTTGACTATCAATTTATGGGAAACAAGTCAAAAGAACTTTTTCTAAAGGCACAGGAGATTATCCCTGGTGGTGTGAACAGTCCAGTGCGGGCTGGTCGGGCTGTGGGCGTTGACCCTCCTTTTATCAAGAGGGCAGATGGCTGTTATCTATGGGATATGGAAGGAAAAAGATATATTGATTATGTCTGTTCCTGGGGACCGATGATATTAGGGCATAGGCATCCAGAGGTAATTCAGGCAATCAGTGATGCGTTAGAAAATGGGACCAGTTATGGCGCTCCCACTGAGCTTGAGCTTAATCTTGCAACAATGATTGTTGAAACTGTACCTTCAGTTGAAATGGTTAGAATGGTAAACTCCGGCACAGAGGCTACTATGAGCGCCATTCGCCTGGCTCGGGGATTTACTGACAGGGATATGATTATCAAGTTCGATGGCTGCTATCACGGCCATAATGATAGCAGCCTGGTTAGTGCTGGTTCAGGATTGGCTACCTTTGGCATACCTGGCAGTCCTGGAGTCCCGGCTGATTTAGCACGACTTACTATTTCGCTCCCATTCAATAGTTTAGAGGCTGTAGAGGAGGCAGTTGAAAAATTTGGCGCCCAGATAGCTGCTGTTATTATAGAGCCTATTGCAGGGAATATGGGGGTTGTATTACCAGAGGAAGGGTTTTTGGAAGGCTTAAGAAAGATCACGAGAGAAAATGGCATCCTCCTTATATTCGATGAAGTTATAACAGGATTCAGGGTAAGTCCTGGAGGGGCCCAAGAACTGTATAATATTATGCCCGATCTCACGTGCTTAGGCAAGATAATTGGTGGCGGTCTTCCGGTAGGGGCCTACGGAGGGAGGAAGGATATCATGTCCCGGGTCGCCCCTGATGGTAATATCTATCAAGCAGGAACACTGTCCGGTAATCCATTGGCAATGGCCGCAGGTATGGCAACGCTAATGATTTTAAAGAATAAGGAAATTTATGCAAGATTAGAGGAAAAATCGAGATTTTTCTTCTCTGGCCTCAAAGATGCGGCTCAAAAGGCAGGAGTGCATATAGTTATCAATAGGGCAGGTTCAATGGGTTCTCTCTTTTTTACTTCATCCCCAGTCGTTGATTTTACCTCAGTTAAGGCAACTGAAGCCTCAAAATACATACCGTTTTATAAAGAGATGTTGACCCGGAGAATCTATTTGGCCCCATCACCTTTTGAGTCCATATTTATCTCCTTGGCCCATAATGAGGAGATCATGAAAAAAACGATTGACTTTGCCTTTAATGCCTTTAAAAAACTTTAAAAACTTTCCTGGCTAATCTCCTTTACTCCATTATACCGTTGAAGAAGTGTTTATTCTAACGGAAAAAACCTTGCTCTCTGGGCAAGGTCAGAGTTCTTTGGCTATGCCTGGAAATACAACACGGGAGCTTGGAGTATTGGAGAACTGTCGAAGATCCCGCTGTCAGCGGGGGAGTATTGGAATAAAAACAGAAGATTATGATGTTTTTCTGTTTTGTTTTTAGCATTACTCCATTACTCCATTATTCCAAAAAACACTGAAATAACAGGCATCACAAATCCCCTCTGGGGATAAATCAAAGCCAGGTCCTCTGGGGCTGGATTCTTTACTAAACTTACCAAAGACTTGTGACATGTTTGTATTCGAGGATATTCTGGTCTTTCGTAAGGATAGTGGCATTTTCTTCTCGTGCCGTTGCAACAATAATCTGATCAGCAGGATCATCATGGAAAGGCTGTGGCAAAATGGTCGAACGATAGGCCAGAATAGGAGAGAGATGAACTAACCTGAGTTTGGGCAAATCGAGGGCTGAATTTATCCACTCTTCCGGATTACAGGAGATACCTATTCTCCCTTTTTCGAGAAGCTTGCTGAACTCCCAAGGAGAAATTGCGGATAAAAGGAGCTCATCGTACCTGCTTGTATTTCCGATCAGAATTTTGACCTTACGTGACAGATTCTGAGGATGCATGTGCCACCAGATCCAGGTATGAGTATCAAGCAGGTATTTCATTTGCAGGCATCCCACATCTCCTCACCAAGAGGAGAGACAATATCTTTTTCGAAAACAAGATAATTTGCAAGTTTACCCGGCTTGGGGTTTATGTCCGAATTGCGATATGGAATTACCTGAGCAACCGGCTTGCCTCGTTTTGTTATGACTATGCCTTCTTGTGATTTTGCGACTTGATCCAATATTTTCAAGGCATGTGTCTTGAATTGGCTTATGCCCATAGTTTGCATATATTCACCCCCTTTTTATTCAATAAAGATAATAGTCAAATAAAATGGTCAAGTCAAGGTGTAAAAAGGAGTGATGTTGTTAGAGGAAGAACAACTTGCCGCATGAGGAGCGGCGAGGTACGAGCTGTCTATCTCCATGCGGATGTTATCCGAATCAATAAGCAATCAAGCGGCTATCCGCTCGAGATGGGCAATATCTACATTTTGTTTCGCTTTCCATAAATCATATTGAAGTTGAAGCCTTAGCCATCCCTCGGGAGTACGGCCGAAAACCTTCGAAAGTCTCAAAGCCATTTCAGGACTAATGCCTGACTTTCCGTTCAAGAGCATTGAAAATGTTTTTCTAGTAACACCAAGAGATTCCGCTGCCTTGGTAACGGACAAATCGAGTGGCTCTACACAAAATTCCCTAATTATTTCACCCGGATGAGGTGGATTATGCATACCCATAATAAACTCCTTTAATGATAATCTTCATAATTTACTTCTAAAACATCTCCATTTTTAAGCTTGAAGGTCACCCGCCAATTTCCGCTAACCTTCACAGCCAATGTCTTTTTTCTTTTACCTTTTAAATTGTGCAAATTCAAACCTGTAGACGGTTTGCCAATCCAGACACACTCGATGGCGGCTCAACGCCAGCAGATGCGAGGCCAAATGGGGAACCCTAACCCATGGTAACACCAGGAAGCGAGTGTTATTAATGATTAGATGGAGATTCTGTTGACGGGTTTCAGGTGACCAGCCGATAAATCGATCCCTGACCCCTATGTACCACGGTGCTGAACTCCACACCAAACAGGCAATGGGACGGCTATTGGCAAAAGCCATATACTTGAGATGCTCTCCAACAGGGTGGGTGTATCCAAGATAGTGGTGTTCACTGATCAGGCTGTTGAAGAGTTTTTCAAACCGGGTTCTGCGTATCTGCTTCAGATGGATAGGGTAAAGCTCATCAATGGCGCATTCTATCCGGGTTTGATCAACGGCTACCCTAATGGGTTTTTTCCTATTGGCAAGGGGATTGGGAAGTTTGCACTTGGGGGGCGGTAATGTTATGAGACCCTTTGACTGGAGTAATAGAAACAGGCTGCGGCAGACCATATCTTTGAGTGTGCCGTTTGTTTACCGCCACTCCCATGCCCTGCAAACCTCTTTTGAGATGAACCTCCTGCTGCTATCGGGATAGGTCGAGATGATTTGCCTTACAACAGCAATGTCTAATTCACTGATATTACGTCCCCGATATCTTGCAACGATCTCCATGTACGACACCATAGAGAATCCGGGACCGGAACGTAAGAAAAAAATGTGGACTTTTCAAAAAAAACTTATGACCAGATTTGTAATGGAAATGACTGCCCCTATTTATTGAGCTATTACCAATATATGGACATTCTGACAAAAAATCCTTGACAGATTTCATCTCCTTATTTGCCCTCCAATACCTGTTTTAGTTTCTCCGATAATGTTGCTACTGAAAATGGTTTTTGAATAAAGTCTTGAGCGCCTGTATCCAGGATTTCCTGGGGAGGGCCATCACTGGCATAGCCACTGCACACTATCACCTTGAGATTTGGCCGAGCTTCCATGATGTGTCTGTAGACCTCTTTGCCTGGCAGATCAGGCAATATAACATCCAGAATAGCCAGATCAATATTCCCATCAAAGCTCTTGGCAATGTCGAGGGCCTTCTTCCCTGTTTCAGCCAGCAAGACACTGTAACCCAATCTCTCTAACATTGCACAGATTACATCTATAACAACCTCTTCATCCTCAATAACTAGGATAGTGCCTGTGTCTTTGGCCGGTTCCATTTTTGGCTTTGGCTCTTCTTTAACTTCAACCTTGACAGCCGGAAGGTAGATTCGGACCATCGTCCCTTTGTCCAATTGGGAGTCAACCGTTATCCAGCCATCGTGGTTTTTTACAATCCCATATACTGCTGCCATACCAAGTCCTCGACCCTGAAACTTTGTAGTGAAGAAGGGATCAAATATTCTGCTCCGTGTCTCCTCATCCATCCCCTTTCCGTCATCCTGAATTGTGAGAGAGACATAGGGGCCAGGTTTGAGATCAAGATGGCTTTTAGCAAACTCCTCGTCTATCTCTTCATTTCTGGTGATTATCCTGATGCGCCCTTTGCCTTCTATGGCCTCTGCCGAATTCTTCAGTATGGATGAGAGCATCATCTGCATCTGGGTGGAATCAGCCTCTACATTTAAGATATCGTGAGGTAAATCCGTCTCTATACGTATGGAAGGATCAATAGACTGTTTCATCCAGGGTAGTGTCTCTTGGACAAAGTCAGTTAAAGATATGTTTTTAGCCTGATACTTCCCTCCTCGTGCATACGCCAGCAGCTGTTCCGTGAGGCGGGCCATTCGATGGGCGGAATCCTTCATGCGTTGAGTATATTTTTCTATATTCTCATCGCCAGGTAGATCCATTTGAAGCAGGTCAATGTTTCCTGTAATTCCAACCAGGGTATTGTTAAATTCATGGGCAATTCCGCCAGCCAGGGTAGCAATTGCCTCCATCTTCTGGGTTTGTTGGAGTAGGGTTTGAAGGCGCCTTTGTTCGGTGATGTCTCTACTTGAGCCTCTAACTCCAATTGGTCCTGTTGGGCCATAAACCAAGGAGTTTCTATATTCAACGATATGTTCACTGCCATCCTTTGTTATAACTCTTAATAAACCTTCATCTTTTCCATTTTCTTTTACTCTCTTTAAGTAATCTTCGAACTGATATCTGTACCGTTCGGGTATTATGTCTATTCCGTTCAAATTAGATAAATCTTCCTCACTGAATCCATACTCGCTTTTCCAAGCCAAATTAGTCTCAAGAAAATTCCCATCTAAATCGTGAAAATATAAAAAGTCAGATACATTATTAAATATGTCACGATATTTCTCCTCGCTCTCCCGCAGCGCCTCCTCGGCCTGCTTGCGCTCATCAATCTCTCCATTAAGATCAACTATTGATGCAGTTGTCTTCTTCAAATCATCTGTCATCCTATCGAATGCTCTTGAAAGCTGACCGATTTCGTCCTTTTCATCAGTGCCTACCTTATGATCCAGGTTGCCAGCGCCAATAATTTGGGTGCCCCTCTCAAGTTGTGCTATTGGCACTCTAATACTCCTGTTGATCCAGAGTGAGATTGTTATGATAAGAATGGTAAAGATTATAAGAAAGATAGCAACCAAAAAACCGGCCCTTTGGTGAGTTGCCAGTAAATCTGCCTGAATTGCCTTTTGAAACTGAAAGACAGGGGAAACCGAGGCTTGGGATTTCACCAGCAACTCGCCTATTAATATGTTTCGCAGCTCGGGAGAGATAGCCATTTTCGGTCCACCAAATTCCCGAACAATGCCGTAATTTCGAGATACGCCTGTAAAGGCAGCTTTAAATCGGGAAAGATCTTGAAGTATTTCGTTTAGAATGATCCTCTCCTTTGGCCTCTTGAGTTCGGTTACCGGTATTGTCTTTATTAAAGAATCATATCGTGATTGCCACTGCATCATTGAGCGTTCTTCAGGATGCAGTAAATACTCATGTGTTATGATATTCAGTTCAGCCATACCCTTGACTATCTCGGCTGCTATGATTTCTGTTCTGCCTCTTTCCTTCACTGACTGAATTGCCATATAAATAGACAAACCAATCGTGATAGCCAGGATAATAGTTAAAATGATGCTGACTTGTAATTTAGTCTTAATTTTCATCAGGAACATCTCCTAACGTATTATAGTAATTGATTCAGGTTTGACTGCCTCCAAGGCATCCAGGTAAACGAAATTGAGATAATTGGGAAGCCTTTTCTTATCAATGAAATTGTTTTCTATCGCCCACATTGCTATCTCATCCCATGATACCATTAAGGCTTGGTCCAGTGAGAGTCTGAATGTGAAATCATCCCAGGCAGCACTCACAGTGTCTTTATCAAGTTTGAAGGTTTCAACTATTATATCTTGGGAGCTTTCTCCATTCTTCTTTATAAATGTAGCAGCCTTATCGATGGCTTTCAGAAACCTTCTTAGAATTTCCGGATGCTCTTTAGCAACGCCTTTCATCACTGCAAAATTAAAGGTTGTTCTATAGATGTCTGAGCTTGGGACCTTTATAGCGTTGTCCTTGAGTAGTTTCATTGCCTTTTGAGAGTATGGCTGCCACACAGAGATTGCATCGACCTCACCATTTTTAAGGGCACCTGGTAAATCCACAGTCCTGATATGAACCATTTCCACATCAGAGACTGACAGCCGGTTGTGAATTAAAAATACCCCGAGGAAAAAGTGGCTTGATGTCCCCCTATTTGCCCCCACTCTTTTCCCTTTTAAATCTGCCCCTGTTTTGATCCCTTTGTCTCTGCGAGCAATTATTTTGACAAAAGGATAAGAGGAGGTAAAGGTAGCAAAGATACAGAAATCCTCTCTTTTGAAGCTATTGAGTACAACAGGCATATCTGCAACCGTGGATATATCGACTTCTCCGGCAAAGAGAGCTTTTGTAGCCATTTTACCACTGCTATATTCCTTTACTTCTACATCAAGCCCCTCCTCAGAAAAATACCCTTGCTCCTTTGCGATATAAACAGGAACGGACAAAAAAGATCGTGAAATCCCAAGCCTCACCTTTTCCCTGCTCTTTGAGGATGCACCCGGCTTGCAGCTCACGAGAAAATTCGTCCCGACAATGAAAGAAAGAATGATAACTACCGCTCTTAGCCAAAAAGGAAATTTCTTTTTTCCCTCTGCCTGTAATGCTGGAACTCCATTTATATTTTCTTGGATCATTCTTATTGTCTCCTTTAGAGATCAACCAATTGTTTGGCCATAATACTGATGAGCGATTAAAGATGAAGAATGTTGTCGTTGATCATCAGATACAAATTCCACCTTATATGCATTATACCAGAATCACGGGACATTTCAGTATTCTTTTGCAATAGGAAAGAAATCAGGGCTGATCAAAACCAACAGTTACGTGCCAAAATCGATCGTACAGCCCAATTAAATTTCATTCAAGGTTTCGTTTGGTAGTCATAAGTTTTTTGGCTTCTGGAAATTGCACAATCATAGCAGCTATGTTTTACTTTCAAAAATGCCTATTTCTCTAATTCATCCCTAACAGCTATTCCTATCTTTTCCAAAGTGTAAGGCTTTTTTATGTATTCCCCCGCACCCAGTCTTTGAGCTTCCTTTACGCGGTCTGTCTCAGAGAATCCACTTGCGATGATTGCCTTTTGGCCAGGATGGAATTCAAGGATTCTCTTATATGTCTTAAGTCCGTCAATTCCAGGATCCATAATTATATCTAAGATCAGGAGATCTGCTTTGTTGTCCTTCAGGTAATCAACCGCCTCTTCTCCACTTGAAACTGATGTGACTGAATAGCCCAATTTCTTTAGTATCCGAGATGCTATCTCCCTCTGCTCTTCAACATCATCCACTACCAAAATGGACTCTCCCTTTCCCATGTAATCTTCTATTGGAAGGGCTTCTTCTTGTCCGCTTATTTCTTTTCTGGTTACTGGAAAATAAAGGATAAATGTAGTTCCTTTTCCTTCAGTGCTTTGAATATCAATATATCCTTTATGGTCCTTTACTGTGCCCCATACAACTGCCATGCCTAATCCTGTTCCGCTTCTTCCCATTACTTTCTTGGTATAGAAGGGCTCAAATATCCTTTCCATATCTGTTGGAAGGATACCTACTCCGGTATCTGATACTGTAAGGATAACATAATCACCTTCCTCTACATGGTCATAGCCTCTTATGGGTTTATCAATGTATCTGTTTTCTGTGGATATGGAAATTGTTCCCCCTTCGGTCATGGCCTCAGCTGCATTAGAGACTAAATTCATAATAGACTTGGATAGATGGACATGGGAGCCCATAATATTGAGCAAGTTTGTCTCAAGATCGCTTTTAATTTTAGCATCAGGATGAAACTCTTTTAGCTTTTCATATTCTGGAGAACCAAGATAACTATTTATAACTTTATTCAGGTTCACAACCTCTGTAGCAACAACCCCTCTTCTTGCTAAAGTCAATAAGTCCTGCACAATATCAGCAGCTTTTTGTCCCGAGCTTTGAATGGTTATAATGGGTTTTCTTAGGGGACTGTCTTCAGGAAGGTCCATTAATAACAGGTCAGGATAACTTACTATACCACTCAAAACGTTGTTAAGATCGTGAGCCACGCCCCCGGCAAGGGTTCCGATGGCCTCCATTTTCCCTGCGCGTTGGAGTTGGGCTTCGAGCTCTTTCTTTTCTTGCTCGGCCTGTTTGCGTTCGGTGATGTCCACATGAACACCAACAGCTCTATGTGGAATGCCATCTACATCTTTTTCATAAGATTTGCCTCTGCCTGATATCCATTTCCAATCTCCATCCTTTGTTTTCAACCTGAATTCAACCTCATAAGGTTGAGCATTTTTTACGTAATTTTCAACTTCTGGAACAATGGTTTTCTGATCATCCGGATGCATAAGATTAACCCAGGTTTTCAGTTCCATTGGCAGTTCACCCGGTTCATAGCCCAGCATGGTATAATAACGTGGGCTGAAATAAACATCATCCGTATCAAGATTCCAATCCCAGAAGCCATGTTCTCCGGCGTCGATAGCAAGTTCCAAGCGTTCACGGGTTTTTTTCAGATCCTCGCTTCTTATCATTATTTCCTGGGTTCTATCTTTCACCTTTTGCTCAAGCGTTTGTGTGTGTTCCTTTTCCCGCTCCTTGGCTTCCCGCAAAGTATCAACCATATTATTGAATAATTTGGCAAGTGAACCTATTTCATCCTTTGTATGTATATCAACGTGCGCTGTTAGATCTCCTTCTTTAACACGCGAAGCCCCCTTAGAAAGCTTATCTAAGGGCCTGATAAAGCTTTTTATAGAGAGTATTGCTATAACAATAATCGAGACTATCAAAAATAGAATAGAGCACCAGAAGAAAGTCAAGTAAAAAAGCTGCCCATTTTTAGGCAAAACCACCCCATTACGGCCAACGCCGTTTTTTAAAATTTAAATATACCGGGCCTAACAATTGCACTTTTAGATAT
>Ga0315547_1002736_pt1 | contig 12061 bp, 13 predicted proteins | sample SalMarSW160240MG_2_FD_202542 | JGI IMG/M metagenome (GOLD analysis project Ga0315547, IMG submission 202542) | Salt marsh sediment microbial communities from the Plum Island Ecosystem LTER, Massachusetts, United States - Salt Marsh Sediment SW1601-240 ... | reverse complement strand
CCCATTCAACAGTGAAGTCATCATTCTTATAAGTAGAAAGAGCAGTCATATCAACTGTCGGAGCAACCGCATCCTTCGTAGTACTGATTTCAGATGAGAAAGCACCACAGTTAGTCGCATTATCAACCGCTAATGCTCTGAAGTGAACCACAGATCCCTCTGTTGTATTAACAATCAACCAAGTAGCAGAATCAACCGTATAACTCACATTAGTAAGCCAAGCAGTCCAAGCACCAGAATCTTCCTTATACTCAACAGTATAAGTAGCAACACCAGAAGTTGCCTCAGTATTTATCGCCCATTCAACAGTGAAGTCATCATTCTTATAAGTAGAAAGAGCAGTCATATCAACTGTCGGAGCAACCGCATCCTTCGTAGTACTGATTTCAGATGAGAAAGCACCACAGTTAGTCGCATTATCAACAGCTAATGCTCTGAAGCGAGCCACAGATCCCTCCGTTGTATTAACTATCAGCCAAGTAGCAGAATCAACCGTATAACTCACATTAGTAAGCCAAGCAGTCCAAGCACCAGCATCTTCCTTATACTCAACAGTATAGGTTGCTACTCCGGAAGTTGCCTCAGTATCTATCGCCCATTCAACAGTAAAATCATCATTCTTATAAGTAGAAAGAGCAGTCATAGTAGTTGTTGGGGGTGTATTGTCAACCGCAAAAGTACTATTTGAGATGTCATTACAGTCCTCTGTCATAGTAGATGCATTTATACATCTAACTTTAACTTTGTAATTCGACCCATCACTGACTGCAGTAGTGTTCCAAAGATGCCACCTGCGATCTGATGCAAGGTTACTGACTATTGCATACCAATTACTACCACCATCATCTGTGTAATCGAGATTAAATATATCATTAATTATGTTTGCACCAGATACCGTCCAAGTAACATTTACTATTCCACTTTCATTTGTCCCGCCATCTGGATTAGTCACCATCACACTGGTTGCTGCACTTACACTTGGCATAAATGCTAGAAGCATTACTGAAACAAGTATTGTTGCAATCAATAGCGTCAAAAAACTCTTTTTTGTTTTTATTCTCATATTTTATCTCTCCTCATTACATTTCTCAAATTTTTATCTAATTTTTATCTAATTTTTATCTAATATTTTAACAATCTATATCTATATTCCTAACTAACTTTATTTAGTAATATTCCATCTCCTGCCACCTTCACATGGCATTATACTAGAGCATGAAAAACAGTTAACCCTTTATAAAAATTGCCATAAATTTTGGGTTGTAAGTTTGATTTGAAAATTGTAAGTTTGATTTGAAAAATAAGAGTTGGTATAATGTGTTGAATACTAGTTTGTTTCTCGGCGTGGTGCCTTGTAGTTCTTCCCAGTCACTCTCAGCGTTGTGAAAAGTTGAACCCTTCCACTCTATGGAATTAAAAAAGAAGAAGAGAGGTTTTTAGGATTTTACAATCCTCGAAGCTGTCGCAATATTGGAAACGCCTGTGGAAACCGTTCGAACAGCCAACTAAGCAGGTTAAAGTTGAAGTTGAATGGTTTGTTCTTCGGCATAGTGACCTCCAATGTTGCTATTTCACTAACTTCTTGATAGATATCCATAGCCCGTGCAATAATTGTATGCGTGCCCTTTTCATCCCATGAGTGGTTAAGAGTAATTTCTTCTCCTGATTTATATGGACCAATCCATTCTGTTAACTGTCCCCAATCCCATGCAATTGCATAGTAAATATCATTTCCATCGGGGTCTGTAGTATTAAAGGTGTAGTCATATGATTCACCTACTTTTCCACTGGTTGGACCATCTATTGTTGGAGCAGCTGGAGGATCATTTAGACTATATGGAATGACAAACCCTGTTATTTGAGTAGGTACTGATCCAAAGTTACCAATCTTTGTTGTCGCTCCTGAGGTTAGATTACAAGTATATAACGCACCTTCGTTACCCGCATGAACAGTAAAGGCCGATAAATAACAGATACCGTTTTCTTTATCAAAGGCCATATCCTGGCCATGGTTGAGATCAAGGCCAAGCGGTCCAATGAGCGTAGCCGCACCTGATGCAGGATCTATGGAATAGAAACTATCAGTATGTAGATCTTCTCCATACATATTACCAATACCGTTACATGCGATACCAATCATCAAACCACTGCTTATACCGAAAGGACCAACTAAAGTTGCAGCACCAGTTGACATATCAATAGTAAACAGATTAGTGGCACCACAAGCATACATCGTACCCGTGGTATCATCATATGCTAAGCCATGAAGACCTTCGCTTGAACCTGATTCTCCAACAAGGGTCATATTACCAGTCACATGATCAATGATCCATATTTTCGAGTTACTAACTGGTGTATATTCGCAACACCACCATACACCATCAACCCAAGTACCTCCAGCTATCTTGTCCGAAGAAATTGGTGTTCCAATCGTATTAAGAGTACCTGAATCATCTATTTCAAACCAAACAAGAAGATCAGGATTGGGATAGGCTTGATAGCCGAAACATGCTTTCCCTTTGTTGAGGAAATTGTAATTAGTAAACTGGATGCTCATATCTTGCACGTGGTAGTTTTCAGTTGTGGGAACAAATGTACCTGGTGTAATGTTATTTTCAACACCAGAATATCCAAAAACCATTGGAGTTACTGTTGAAAGGATAAAGAGGAATACGATTGCAATTGTGAAACCATTTTTGTTCAAATTAATCCTCCCGCTCATAATATAAGCGTATCTGTTATATAAATCTTTACTGCCAATGCCATCGACAATAAAATCCTTCAAAAACCTTGAAAGCCGCCCAATTGCGTCCAGTCTTTGCGGCTTTTAACCTCTTACAATTCCATTCATTTTCCGAGACCTCTCCTTGGTTCAATCCCTCACTTTTTGCCAGCGGCACCCGCCATTTCCCAACTCTTTTCCTTAACCCCCCCCTCGCATTTCCCAAATCCACTACCTAAAAAACCGTTTAGCAATACAAAAAAATACGTCAGCAGCAAACCACAAAAACCACCTAATTAACAGAAGAAAAACAGCAAAAAATCATTTCCCAAATCTACTACCTTCAAATTTCCCAAATCCACTACCTAAAAACCGCTCCAGTTTTTTTCATCCCTCCGAGAACAATTTCCCATATCTGTGACGTAAGGCATTTCCCAAATCTGTGACCTGAACACCTCTATCGGGTCTAAAATCTACGATAATTCTTTCTTTATTTTTAATAGATTTTTTTTCAACCGCGGGATATCTTTTTTAACCGTTTCCCAGGTCAACTCCAGATCTATTCCAAAGTATTCATGAGTTAAGATATCACGCATCCCTGCAATTTCTTTCCAAGGAACCTCCGGATACTTATTTTTTATTTCATTTGGAATGTTTTTCACAGCTTCCCCTATGATCTCTATACGTCGAATAATTGAATCCTGAAGTTGAACATTATCCATAAAGCTTTGTTTGGTGCAGTCTTTTGTATATTTTTCAATTAAATCAATGCATTCCAATATATGATCAATAAACGTCATGGGATCTTTTTTCATAGAATCACTTTTTGTTCATTTAAGATCCTCTTTTTGAGACGTGGATTAATGGATTTATAAGTGAGAACATCTACCTTTCTACCCAATAATTCTTCAAGCCTCGTTTTCAAACGAACAAGATCTAGTAGACTTTTTCTTCCCTTGAATTCAACTAGCAAATCAACATCACTTTCCATGGTAGTCTCACCTCTAACAACAGATCCAAAAAGTGATGCTTTTTTCACTCCGAATTTTTTTAACGTATCAATTATAATACCTTTTATCTCTTCTTCTTGTTCCATAATTAGCTTGCTCATCTATCATTATAACCTTTAGCATTATTAATTTTTGCTTTTTCCTAGGACACCAGTGGATAACAGAGTTTGACCGCAGTAGGAAATTCGGTTAACAACATAGACGAAATACACATGATCAAACACAAATAGAACCGCAGCTGGAAAACTACTTGTTACAACACGATGACAAATACAACCACTTTTGTAACATCCGGAAGCGAAGTCTCACAATAATACAACTAGGAACCATTCTCTTCCACTGTCATCCCATATTCGTCACCTGCACTATAGTATTTCTCATATTCGTCGTCTGAGTAATTTCCCAAATCTGTGACTTTAACGTTCAAAATTAGGGTTCTATTCATCATCTGGAGCGATTTTATCTGTATTGTAACCTTACTCATAACCGAAATTTTTAAATATAATCATGCATATACATATATCTATGCAATTGCATAAGGTGATATAAATGGTAAGAATGACTTTTTCAATATCAGATGATTTAAAGAGGAAACTTGATTCTAGACCTGATGTAAACTGGCCTGAAGTATTTAAGGAAGGCTTGAAGAAGAAGTTAGAAGTGTTAGAAAAATTACATGCAAGAGGTGTACTATAGATGGCATGCATCACTGTTTCAGTAGAGAAGCCATTTAAGGATAGACTGGCAAGATTTCCTTGGGTAAACTGGTCAAAAATAGGTAGAGAAGAACTGTTAAAAAGATATCTATTTGGTAAATACATGAAGACAGGAAGAATAACAAAAGAGGAAGAGGATTTCTGTGAAAAAATTGATTGGCATCCTGTAGATGAGTTCCCATTAAAAGAAGAATTCATTAAGAAACTCAAAAAAGTAGAAAAAGGTTCACATTCCAAGCCAATGAAACCAGAAGAGTTGAAGAAGTGGTTTGAGGAATTATGAGCTTCAAAATCATAATCTCGAATGAGCTCAAAAAGAGTTTGGCTATCCTCAAACGAAAAGACAAAACCGCTTATATTGCTGTGGAGAATAAGATTTTTCAAATCACCTCCTGTGACCAAGCTTCTATTGAACGTTTCAAAAATCTCAGAGGGAATTTGAGTCATCTCAAACGGGTTCATATTGGCAGCTTCGTACTTATTTTTAGGATCAAAGACGACGCTATCGTCTTTGAAGAGTTTGGCCATCATGACAGGATTTACAAGAAGAGGCCTTAAGACATCAATCTCATTTCCATCTTCATCATAAATAGTCCTTCGTTCCCTTGTTTATAATGACATGAAAATCCCTTCTTTTGAAGCCCTTTGCCGATTTTACATTACAATATCTCAAAATAAATCCACATGCTGAGCATTTCCCATATCCATAACTTTTGTGTTTTCTCATTTCATAGATCTGTTGCTCTTCACTTCTCATTTCCTTGACACAAATGACCCCTGCGCCTCCGAATCCAACACCTGCACGTCTCAAATACGATGACGATGCACATCTATTTTTTACTTGTTTGTTGCCGCTGTGCTTTTTTGTGAACGCTTGGTCGTAGGATATCTCACCTTTGCCTTTTTTGGCTCAAACTCATAATAGTTCTTATCATCAAACCATGCACAGCGGAATTTATCAAGAGGAACGGAGGTTCTGAAAGAAAGCCCAGAAGCATAAAGGTAGAGCTGAGAGGCAACTGTTTCATCTTTCTCCCTGGCTGCCCCTGGTTTGTAGTCCAAGACATAGACGAGATCGTTTCTTACCTGTAACAGATCAATATGTCCTGCTATGCTGAGATCAAGATTCTTCTCCCAAAGCCAGACTGGAACCTCGCATGCAATGGTTGAATCATCATTTAGTAGCATGAAATTTTCAACGATTGAGTGTCGTTTTCTCTTTGTCGGGCATGCCTTAAGCGCAAAAGAAGCGAGCCTGCTCGCCATGTTTTCCTCCGTTGTTTTTTCAATTGCTACATCTATCTTTAGTTTAGAGCATCTGTCTTCTATCGAATCAAAAAAACTTGGGCAACCTGATTCAAACCGCTTGACATATGAAACTAGAGGAGGATAATCTTCACCCAACAATTCAAGCTTACCCCTGTGGTATCTGAAATTATAAGCCAACCCATTATACTCAAAATCTTTTGATACAACTATGTCTTTTCCATAACGTTTCACCATAGCCGCCCTCATGGTATGGTATGTACATATGTCCGTATATTGCTGTATCCATCTATAGATTGTGCTCTTTGTTTGTATGAATCTTGTATTTTCGGTTGGTTAACCGCGCAGATCCCTCCAAGGTGTTTCCAAGATTGTAGCGGTTTATGGCCTCTGCGATCACTCTTGCATCATAGGTTTTGTTTTCGAATCTTTTTTGTACAAATGTTTTATTACAGTCTTTGCAGTAGTAAATCTGCTCTACTCCTAGTTTTGTCGTTCTTTTTCCCTTCTTTATAATGTTATTTCCATTGCAACCTAAGCAGTTTATCATCATATTTCACATCACACCATTAAGCGAGTAGGATCATGCATCTGTCAATTTTTTTCATTTTTTAATCTCTTCAACTTTTATCTCTTGGGAAAGCAGAAGAATTAAAACTATATTATATTTTCTGGGTATAAAAATATATCAATGGCATCATTATCAGTTAACCCTCATTTTATCAGTGGCAACACAGGTTTTTTGCCTCCTCTAAACCTAAATAGCTAAATCATCGCCTTTGTTCAAAAGTCAATACTTGAGCATCATTTCATAAAAAAAAATTAAAAATAAAAAGAAACAAAGAAAGAGAATTGGTTATTGGTCGTTGTTTTATAGTGTATTCTGTAAGCTCTGCAGGGTTTTTGCCGAATGAGTTATTTTTTGCTAGATATTAGATTAGAAATTTTTATATAGATAATTCCTATATAGGGAATTAAATGCAGAAAAAAAACTATTTAAGTAAAGAGGAGCAAAGCATATTTACAATCATAAATAGAACAGATATTGTTGATAATGCACAGATAAAAGAAATTTTTCCAAACTATTCATCTCAAAAGATCAACAAACTATGTCATAATCTTATATCAAAGGGTTACTTCCATCCCGTCAAAAGAGGCGTATATATTGTAAATGATGTTTCATCCAAAAAACCAGTTATAAGCAACCCCTTTAAATTAGCATCTTACATAAATAAAGGATATATTGGTTTTTCATCAGCTCTTCGCTTATATGATCTCATAAGTTATGAACCATTCACTATATTTATTGTAACAAAAAACAAATCCAATGAACTAAATGTTGAAAATTATCTTTTCAAAACTGTGTCAATGGGTCAGAAGGCGTCAGGTGCGACATTTTTTAAAAATGTTTACGTCTCTACCATTGAGAAAACCGTGTTTGATTGTTTCTACAAACCACAATACGCCGGTGGATATCGAGAATTTGTCAAAGCCGTAACAAATATTAAAAAAATAAACTGGGATCAAGTATTAATCTATTTTAACAAATTTGCATCTAATTCTTTATTCCAGCGAACTGGTTATATACTTGAATTGCTCCAAGAGGAAGAAAATATACGTCTACCAAAACACATTCTTAAAGAATTTAAAAGGCACGTAGGAAACACAACTAAACTTATTCCCAGCGGAGCCTCAAAAGGGAAATATATCAAACAATGGAAACTTGTTGATAATCTTGGTAAAAAAACAATTTTTTCAAGGTGATGTGAAACATGATTGATCTTGACATGTTAAAACTTCAGGCAGTAAAAACAGGACTTGGAATTAAATATCTTTCAAAAGAAGAAAGAATCTCCATTCTTCTTACACAACTAAATGAAATTTTCTCAGATGATGTTGTGTTAAAAGGAGGAACTGCTCTTAGCAGAGGATACCTGTATTCAATGCAAAGAGGACGGTTCTCTGAAGATATTGATCTAGATTACTGTAAACATAAATCTCTTGATGATAAGATAAGATATATAAAAAATCAAATGAAGAAAATTAATGAATTTGACGTTTCCCCACCGAGAATTATTCACCGTACACTAAGATTTGACTGCCAATATGTCAACCAACTAGATGAAAAAGATAGAGTGCAAGTAGAGTTTTATCTCAGCGAAAAGAAACTAGCCAAACCGGGTCAACAGATTTTGTTACAATCCCAATATTTACCGGTCTCTGCAACTCTTTTCTTTGTTTATTCATTAGAAGATCTTCTTGCACAAAAATTAATCACTCTATATGGTAGGAAGGAAGGAAAAGATATCTATGACTTGTTTTATGGTTTAGATTTGACATTTAAGGAAAAAATATTACGAGATGCTCTTTCCAAACTTTTTGTTCATTATCACATCAACCTAAAGTACCCTAATTTTATCCAAGAACTCATCAAAAAAATAGATGAAATGCATTCAAATTCACATTACATTGGAAACGCAACAAATCATTTTATACCTCGTAATTTACGACCAGATTGGGATGTATTTATTAAAATGTTAAAAGAAAAAATAGTGCAAAAATTATAACATTTTTCAATATCGTTCCGATTGGTTATTTACAATAAAAGTAAAGATAAAAAGAAAGAGAAAAAGAGAGCTGATTTTTAAAACAACGCAAATATTTTGTTTTATAAAAATTTTTATCCGTAAGTTATCAAATTTGATTACCTACGCTTGGAAAAATTTATTAATGATAAGGTGATATACTTAACATAATGGAAACGCTGCAGATAATTAGAAAACTAGAAAAATATGCTACATTCAATATTGATACTATCTCTAACCTTATTGATAAAGATAAAACATATGCCAAAGTATATTTGAATAGGTTAAAGAACAAAGACGTTATAAAACAGATTCAAAGAAATGTTTATACTGTTCAAGAAGACCCTCTGATTATTGCATCAAGAATAATTTGGCCGAGTTATATTTCTCTATGGGCTGCATTTCGCTATCATGATATAACAGAACAAATACCTAATAGGATATCTGTTGTAACTACTCGTGCAAAAAGTCGTGAAAAAATACAAATAATGAATTCAACAATTGTCTTTGAGAGAATTAAACCATTATGGTTTTTTGGTTTTTCAAAAATCAGAATTAAGGATTTTGAAGTCTTCATGGCAGAGCCAGAAAAAGCTTTGATAGATGCTGTTTTACTTAAGAAAATCTCAACTGCTGAGATATACTCCATCCTTGAAGATAATATCAAAAGTATCTCTTCGAAAAAAATTGTAGATTATATCCTTAGGACACAAAACAACGCCTTGGCGAAAAGATTTGGATGGATGCTTGATTCACTCGGTTTTAACTATGCAAAAAAACTAGAAAAACAAGTTTATGAGACTATGATACCGCTTGATTATACTCGTCCGCCTTCTGGACCAAAGGATAAAAAATGGGGGATTATAATAAACATTGGTGGGATACAATGATATCAAAATCAAAACTTGTGGAAATTGCAGAAATTAAGCATCTAACTACACAGACTACTGAGAAGGATTATCTTCTTGAACTTTTGTTATATATCATCTCAGATGATAGGCGTTCACTAGTCTTTAAAGGTGGAACAGCGCTTTATAAATTTTATAGTCTTAACCGGTTCAGTGAAGATCTTGATTTCGATGTTGTTGGAAAACGATTTGACACAGACAAGATGATAAAAAAAATAGTCAGAAATCTAGAGCTTACAGGGATGCAAAGAACAATCACTGAAAAAATGGAACATGGCAACGAAACCAACATACGATTTGCTATAAGAGGACCACTTTATGATGGAAACAAGAACAACATGTCAAGAGTTACATTAAACATTAGTAGGAGAGAACGGCCAAAATCAATTCTTAATAAACTCCTTGTTGCAACCTATCCTGAAATACCATCGTTTGAACTATCGGTGCTTGATGTTGAAGAGATGGCAGCAGAAAAAATTAGATGTATCTTAACCAGAGAGAAACCAAGAGACATTTATGACTTATGGTTTTTATCTAAAAAAGGCGTCACAATAAATGCTTCACTTGTGAATAAGAAACTCAAAATCTATGGATTAAAATTTAACCTGGAAGCATTCTTAGAAAAAATAAATGAAAAACGCAACATGTGGAAACGAGATCTCCAAGATCTCATTATAGGGGCATTGCCTGAGTTCAATGATATTGCAAATGAATTAAAAATATGGTGTAGAAAACTGGAGTAAAAAGAAAAGAGAGAGGGGATTAGTTGTTTTATCGGATATTCATTAATCTCTGTAAGATATTGAAAGAAATCGGTGAAAAAAGGGGAGAACATACGAGCTGTTACAACAGACATTTATTGGACATAACTAATTGACATTTAACCGCCGTCCCTCCCTTTAGATATAAACGCTGGGATGGAAGTTTATCAGAATATATTACATCCAATGCATTCGTCAATCTTATATCCAATTTAGACATCCCGTGGCTAAAAAACCTGATTTTTCCGTCCCGTTCAAAATTCGAGACCTAGCTCTTCATTGCATATTGCATATAACACCTTGTTCAAAACTCGTAGCTTTTTGTATACTCCAACGCCTTTAGATCTGCAATCAATACTTGCCTTTTCTAGCCCTGTTCAGTTCTCGTGGCTTTTTTGTCAGTCAATACTAGTCACATTGTCTAAGAGGATTTTCTGTATTTTCCATTGGTTTGGTCTCTGGTTCGGGTTCTTCGTCCTTGACGTTTCTTCGTGTTGCTCTCTCGAGTTCGATTGTTTCTTGTTTCACAATGTCTAGAATGCCCATAATCGAAACTATCCCAAGCTCATTGATATAGTTACGACAGATCATCATCAATTCGCTATGAAGTTTAATCTCAGCAGCCCGATATTCTAATAGTGTCATTTCGTGGTTTTCATCTGGGAGCATTTTTTTCACTTCTTATTATATAATGTGTCTTGCTTTAAAATACTATTTCAAATAATCAAACAAAAACATTCATAGCTCATAACAAAATACTAGAAAAGAGTTTTATGAACCCAACTCCGCACATGCTTTACGAGATACTTATGAAAGAATTTGGTAGCCAAAACTGGTGGCCTATGGATCGAATCTATCATAAAAAAAATCATAGCGATCCACGTTTTGAGGTTATTATTGGAGCCATATTAACCCAAAATACTGCATGGCCAAATGTGGAAAAGGCACTAGACAACCTCAAATCAAAAAACATGCTTGAAATACAAAAGATTGCAGAAAGTGATATTAAAACTCTACAAAACTTGGTAAAACCATCAGGGTTTTTCAACCAAAAAGCAGAGCGGATCAAAAACCTAGCACAACATCTACATCAAAACTATCACAATAATCTTAATGAGTTTTTTGATAACGATTTGAATGAACTTAGAGCAGAACTGCTATCTCTGAAAGGAATTGGTCCAGAGACTGCGGATTCCATTTTACTATATGCAGGAAATCTTCCAATCTTTGTTGTTGATGCATATACAAAACGAATCTGTGAACGTCTGTCATTGGACACACCAAATTCCTACAGCGACATCCAACACTATTTTGAAACAGATCTCAACAGAACTTATCCAGAAAAAGAATTGACTCAGATCTATAACGAGTTACATGCATTGATTGTTGTACTGGCAAAAAATCATTGCAAAAAGAATCCCGTGTGTAGAACCTGTCCTCTACAAAATCACTGTACATTCAAAAAAATTTTATCCCAATAGCTCCTCTACTTTACTACCAACAACTTCTGCAGGAATATCTGGGAGTGAAATAAGTTGTGTAGTGCCTAGACGGTTTTTTCCCGAGAGTTTAATTGTTACAAATCCAGCACTTTCTATATCTTTCAAATAATTCCAAAACATAGTATGAGTTCTTGGTTTTTCATCGTACTCTTCACAAGTCACAGCATAGGTTTTCTCAGCATCACCAGTAGAAACATAGGCGGTTCCGTCTTTCTGCAACCGCTTTGCAATTGCATATAATGCAAGCAGTTGATGACGTTCTAAATTTCTTAATTTTGATTCAGTGACCACGGAATATGTCTCTGCTTTAGCAGCACGAACATGCTCAGGAACAACAAGTTGAACATGTTGATGATCAGCAGATATGCCCGCTTTCCAAAGGAGCTCTATCGCAAAGCGTGCATCGCCCCATTCTGAGGCAATATCTGCAATAAGATCTATACATTCTTCTTCAACTGTGCCTATGTGAAACGCCAAATCAATACGTTGTCTAACAATATCAAACAACTCATTACGAGCATATTTATTCAAAGAGATTTGATTGCTTCGTTTGAACGTACTGAGAGTAGAATCATCTAGCATGGACAATAC
>Ga0315547_1002735_pt1 | contig 12061 bp, 11 predicted proteins | sample SalMarSW160240MG_2_FD_202542 | JGI IMG/M metagenome (GOLD analysis project Ga0315547, IMG submission 202542) | Salt marsh sediment microbial communities from the Plum Island Ecosystem LTER, Massachusetts, United States - Salt Marsh Sediment SW1601-240 ... | reverse complement strand
AGACACTTGGCTATTCAGAGGAAGAATTGCTGAGTAAGACCTGGGTGGAAATTACCGATCCGGATGACCTGGACGGCTGTTTCGATTGGTTGAAACGGATAAAAGCCGGAGATGGAAGTACCTATGAAAAGCGTTTCATCCACAAACTCGGGCACCAGGTGTGGGTTATGGTAAGTTCATCTCCGGTTCGCGACTCACAGGGAAAAATACGATATTACATCTCTTTGTTTCAAGACGTTATGTTACGCAAGCAGGCAGAGGCGGCGCTGTTGGAGAGTGAGGAACGATATCGTTCTCTGTTTGATAATATGATCAATGGGGTTGCCATATATCGAGCTGAAAACGATGGTGAAGATTTTGTCCTCGTGGATTTTAACAAGTCAGGTGAAAGGATAGATAAAATCGAGAAGGAAGATCTTGTCGGCCAAAGCGTTCAAAAAATGTATCCCGGCGTCAAGGATTTTGGGCTTTTCGATGTATTCAAGAGGGTATGGAAAACAGGAAAGTCGGAAAATCATCCTGAGGCCCTTTACAAAGACCAAAGGATCTCCGGCTGGAGAGCTAATTCTGTCTATAAGCTCCCTTCTGGAGAAATTGTAACGGTATTTAGCGATGAGACCGAACACAAGCAGTCGGAGGAAGCACTGTTTGAGGCTTACAATATCATCAATAGAAGTCCCGCAGTCGTTTTTCTGTGGATAAATGCTGAGGGATGGCCGGTTCAATTTGTCTCTGATAATGTAAAAGAAGTATTTGGCTATACTGCGAAGGAATTTACCTCGGGAAAAGTCTCTTATGCCACGACGATTCATCCCGATGACCTGCAGAGAGTCGCACAAGAAGTTACATCATATGGCGGAGAAGAAGGAAGAGAGGATTTTGTCCACAAGCCATATAGAATTTTTACTAAAGATGGAGAAACAAAATGGCTTAATGATATGAAAATTATAAGAAGAAATGTAAAAGGAGATATTACACATTACCAAGGTATTGTATTGGACATCACCAAGTGCAAGCAGGCAGAGGAAGCTTTAAAGATTTCCAGAGAAAATTTATTGGAAGAGTCTAATCAAAGAAAAATTTTGTCAAAAAGGCTTATCGACCTTTTGGAAAAAGATCGTCATTATATCGCTATGGAGCTTCATGACAATATCGGTCAAATTCTAACCTCACTCAAAATAAACCTTGAAATTATCGATGACAAATTAAAACCTGCTGATACCGAGTTGGGGTCTTTGATAAAGACCGCTAGAAAGAGAGCGAAGCAGGCCATAGACGATCTTAATAATATCGCTCAGGGGTTAATGCCCGGCATATTAGATGCTTTGGGTCTGGTGTCTTCTCTTCGTACGCTGTTAGATGAATTTAGAGAGCATACGGATATCAAGATCAAATTTTTCAATCGTAATGTTCCGAAACGATTTGATCAGGAAAAGGAGATTGCCATTTACCGCATCGTACAGGAGGCATTAAATAATATTGTTAAACATGCCAAGGCTAAAAATGTTTATATGAGCCTGTTAAAGAAAGGTAACGTGCTTTTTCTGAGTGTGGAAGATGATGGCGTTGGTTTTGATCAGGACAAGGCAATGAAAATTTCCAAGAGGAAAGGGCCGCTGGGACTCATTATTATGCAAGAAAGGGCCATGCAACTCGATGGAGAATTGACCATAGAATCAAAGATGGGTAAAGGAACGCATTTGTTGGCGGAGATACCGATTTAAGACTCGATGACCCTCCTTATTTAGGCTTTGAATAATTTTTAACCAGTCCCTGGATCTTCAAGGGCAGGCTCAGAAATGGCCCTGTTTTTTATTATCCATACTTTTGATTTCTGCAATGAAAATGTACATATCATGTCCATAAAAATCGTGTGATATTGCTTTTTCGAAGGGGCAAATCATTTTTTCATGGTTTGTTCTATTGGTTTTGATGATATATGTAAAAAAGTCAGAGTCGATTCAGATTGCTAGACTGGCAAGTGATCTGTATGTCTTTTATCACTCCGAAGAAGTACCATCCAGGTGAGCACCTGCCAAATATTATCTTCCGATTCACGAACCCAACATTACTAAATATAGTACTTTTATCATATTAACAGTTTGATATCTGCCTGAAGCTATCGGCAAAGCTGTAGGCTCAGGCAGGCTAAAAAAGGAGAAAGCAAGAAATGGTAAAACTTACAAGCAATCAACAATATGTGGTCGATGAGAGGACGGTCAAAATTGTAACTATTGATGGGACTCAACTTAAGGGGTTTGTCAATCAAAAAGCTCAAGTTTCTCTTCAATCAATTCCTTTACCTCTATCGCGAAACCATTTTGCATAACGAAATGCTGAAGGTAATTGAACGACTCTAATAATCTATGGAGAATGTTCCATAGCGACAGCTCCTTTTATTATCGGTTTTTACTAAAAAATCCACACCGGCCGGACTTGTTAACAACATGAAATTACATCAATAAAAAACATCTACATCATGTGGCTCAGTCCTTGCAGACGATTAGATTAGGTATGCCTATCCGGTGGCCTATATTTTTGTAAACCAAAAGTAAATGTTCAGGGGTTATAGCTATTATACCCCTGCAATTCAGTTGCTGAATTTGATCATGACCCAGGCGATTCGAGATGGCGCCAGCGACATACATCTGGAGCCTGATGAAAACAGTTTGCGTAACCCTAAGGCAAAGGTAACCTTTGCCACTGCTATAAGATCCGTCCTCCACCAGGATCCTGATGTCATTATGGTGGGAGAAATAAGGGATTTAGAAACCGCAGAAACTGCTATCCGAGCAGCATTAACCGGCCATCAGATTTTTAGCACCCGCCATACCAACGATGCTCCAGCGGCGTCAACTCGCTTGACGGATATGGGGGTGGAGCCGTATATGATCTCTTCGTCTGTTTTGGGAGCCTTAGCCCAACGTCTGGTTCGCACCATTTGCCCCAAGTGTAAAGAATCTTACCCGGCGGAAGAAAAGGGAGTTGGTAATTTGGCCCTATCAAAGACAGAAGACCTTTTTTTCTTTCGAGGCAAAGGTTGTAATAATTGCCGACAGACAGGATATAAAGGGGAAAACGCCCTCTTTGAATTTTTAGTGGTTAACGACCCCATCCGGAATTTAATTTTAAAAAGGGCGCCATCCATGATGATTAAAGACAAGGCCAGAGAGACCTGTGGTATGAAAACCCTTTGGGAAGATGGTATAGACAAAGTGTTAAAAAAAATCACCACCATCGAAGAGGTAAGCAGGGTAACAGCGCAAAAATAAACGGTTAAAACAAGGTGCTTGCTGTGAGTAAATGTGTTGAAGATCCAAATAAAGTGATCAGCTTTCAATACAGATTTATATTTGGCAAGGGTTTAGAACGAAATATTGATGTTAAGCTGGATGAGAAAACCCTTAATTTAATACAAACAAAAAAGGCATCCTGTCCGGAATGGACAGAATTAAAATTTCATCAATGCCCAAATTGTTCTTTGCACGAGGGCCTTCACCCATTTTGCCCAATAGCAAAAAATCTTGTTGACCTGGTGGATTTTTTTGAAACCGAGATGTCTTGGGACAAAGTTGACCTAATAATTCAGACCGGAGAGAGAAAATATATGAAGAATACCACATTACAACAAGGAATAAGTTCTTTGTTGGGTATATATATGGTTACAAGTGAGTGCCCCATTATGGCGAAATTAAAACCAATGGTTCGTTATCACTTACCTTTCCCGACAATGAAAGAAACGCAGTATCGAGTGATGTCCATGTATTTATTAGCACAATATTTTTTATTACGGCAAGGCAAGACACCTGACTGGGAATTGAAAAACCTTATTAAAATTTATGATGACATTCAAATCGTCAATAAGGCTCTTTCCCAGAGACTATCGCATTTTATAGTGAAAGACGCAATCCTTAATGCGCTGGTCAAACTCGATATATTTGCCAAGCATATCTCCTCTTCAATAGATAATGACGTCTTGGATGAGATGGAATGTTTGTTTAATGCCTATTAGCAGTGCTGTCCAAAATAATCTAAATTTCATTATCTGACATTAACAATTTCAGCCAGAACAAACTGCGGGCCTGGACGATCCGTGGGTGTTTCCCCGTCGTGAAAGTACGAGCAGGATCGATATCAAACAGGTCGGCCACATCTCTGAGGCAACCCCGGGGATATGGACTCGGCAGGTGTGTGTCAAAGGAGGATTTGAAAAATGGAAAAAATCATATGGCATGACGGTTTTAACGTCGGAGTTGCCAAGTTGGACAGTCAGCACCGGAAACTTATGGATATGGAATCGGAAAACCAATATTGAAGGTTGTGATATCGTCCAGCAAAAATTGAACTGTCCGGAGGTGTATTGACCAATTTACCTAAACCTTTTCAGAAACAATCACCTCTAATCCTTTGATAAGAGAATATAAACCATAGAAATCATGCTTTTTGAAATCTGAGGTAACCGGCCATGAACACAACCTGATGCCAGCCCCTACTAATTCCATAAATTATAAAAATGAAATAGGGCAAAAATTTGAAAAATGAATTTGCCCTATTAAATAAATCAAGCCTGTTACTCATTCTTTTTTTGTACCATTTCAGCAGCCGATGCTGCTTTCTTTTTCACAGCCTCAGTTGTTTCTTCGGTTTTTTCTTTAGCAGCTTCAACAGCTTCTTTAGTCTTCTCTTTTGCCGTTTCAACAGCAGCTCCTGCTTTTTCTTTCACAGCTTCAGTTGTTTCTTCGGCCTTCTCTTTAGCAACTTCAATAGCTTTTTGAGTCTTCTCTTTTGCCGTTTCAACAGCAGCGCCTGCTTTTTCTTTCATAGTCTCCGTCGCTGCCTTAGATTCACTTTTGTTTGTTTGTTCACTTTTATCGCCTTGTCCACATCCGACGAAAACAAATAAGCAGAAGATTCCTAATACCAATATGACTTGTTTCATAATAATCTCCCCGCATCTGAGCATCATGGCTCTCAAAACATGTTTTACATTGTATCGTGAAGATGGGGATCGGCGACTATTACCTTTCACGCCATCTTCACGAGCCCATGGTTATTGATTTATGAGTTCCTCACTGAACCGGCGTTAATTCAACCCTTCGATTCTGAGTCCTGCCGGCTTTCGTTTTGTTGCTGGCGGCTGGTTTCGTAATGCCAAAACCCTTCGCAGCGAGCCGACTGGGATCAATTCCTTGATCAACAAAATATTTCTTCACAGCTTCGGCCCGTTTCTCAGAAAGGGTCATGTTATACGCTGCCGTTCCGGTACTGTCTGTATGTCCATCGACCTCTACCTTGAGATCCGGATTTTTTTTCATTATCAAAACCGCTTCATTGAGCATGGGGTAAGCTTCGGGCTTGATTTTATAGCTGTTAATATCAAACAGCACTTTCCCCGCGTAGGTCCAGCACCCTCTGGCATCAACCGTGGCTCCCAGAGGCGTATTGGGGCATTGATCCAGATTGTCCGGGACACCGTCCTTATCGCTGTCTAAAGGTTTTGGCGCCACTGCCATGGGAACGGGTTTGGGAGCTGGCTTGGCCAAAAATAAACTTTCTACAAAACCGGCCATGTTCGCCGAGGAAGCAAGCTGATCGGCAGTGGTTGAAGTTCCGCAACCACCGGCTTTGGCGATCTGTTCCAGAGTCATTTTTCCGCCGGGATTATCCCCCACCAATACCGTATCGATACACAGCCGGTCACCGAACTGGCTTTTCAAGGCCTCTGCAGCCGTTACCGGGGCCTGGTCCATCTGTTCTCCATCGCTGACGAGAATGACTGCGATGGGACCTTGAGCCGACTTCAAGTCTTCACCGGCAGCGGCGAAGGCTTTGGCCAGTGGAAGAGAACTATCTCCGCCGGGCCCCTTTGTGGCGTTTAAGGCTGATTCAAACCCTGAAGTTGTATACTTGGTTGGCCCGTAGACAAGCATGGCTGACTTGTCAATCAGAGCGCCATCACGACCAAACGTCATGAGAGCACCATTATAATTCAATTCAGGAAGTGTCTGATTCATAGCGGTTAAGAACTCTTTGGCAATCTTGGCCTTTTCCGTCTGCCCGTATTTATCTGCCATTGAAGAAGATGTGTCCAGGATCACCATAAAATTGTCAACCTTGGGCACATATTGATTGGCATCGAATTGATACGGTTCGAAAGACGGTGCGGTCTTCATAACTTTCTCGCCGCCGCAGCTGATTAGCAAAATGCTGAATATTAAAATAAACAATAGCTTAAATAAATGTTTTGCCATAATCTTTCTCCTTAGTTTTCTTTAGTTTTAGTTATACTTCCATTAAAAAGAAATAACAGAAATTCAATACTTATTCATCCGATTTATATGCCCATAAAAAGCCGATCATTCAACGTTACAAATACTTCAAGGGATTTATTTTGCACCAAACACTCGCTTGAGTAAATCCGTCGTTTGCTTTGCAGGATTCGTTCGGATAGCAGCTTCTTCCTTGGCCATATAATAGAAGATTCCGTCCATTCCTTTTTCAACGACATAATTTGTCATATCAGCCTTAACGTCCGGGGCAAAAGGAACGGATCGATATTCTTTCATAACGTTATCATAAGCCTGAACAGCTCCCACTTCTGAAAGGCTTTTATTGACAACGGGCTCCATCTCTTTAGCAAGAGAAGGAGACATTTTACTTCGAAAATATTGGGTGGCAGCGTCTTTTGGACCTTCATATATCTTTTTTACATCTTCAAAACTCATCTCAGTTATCGCCTGTGAGAATAGTTTTTTTGCCTTTGGGGTCGCCACCTCCGCAGCCCGATTGAGTTTCAATTCAAGGTCTTTAAGCAGACCGGACATACCCACTTTATCCAACACGGACTTTACGGTGTTTAACTGTTTCGGCAACGGTATATGAACGGCTGGATCTGTATTAAAACCGTCCACACGGCCCAATTGGGAAACCACATTCTCCGAGCCGACACGAAGCGCATCTTTAAGCCCAGCACCGATTTCATCAACCGTGAGACCAGATTGCCCGCTGCTTCCCCCATAAGTTTTAATAAGATCTTTACCTTTATCTAACCAATTATTCCCGGCTTCTGCCGCACCGATTAATAAAGAAAATGTAATAAAAAACATCCCAATAATCATTATAATTCGATGCATTAAATGTTTCAGGAAATTTTTATACATGATTATCACCTCCATACTATGACTGTTACACCCAAGTCATTTCCTGTAGTTTGCTAAAGGTATTCACCTTAGTATCCTCTCCTTGGGAAAGAGGCTATAGTGCCATTAATCTTTCTGTGCTGTCTATAACTCGGAAGTGCAAAACGCGCAACGTGATGCATTGATTGATATGGTCGAAAAACATTTTGGACATTCTTTAGTCGTCAGTTCTGCTGGAGGTGCTTCCTCTTCTCTTTTGAGCTTATTAAGTCCACGAATAAGCATAAAAACGGCAAAGGCAACGATTAAAAAGCTGATTACCGTGTTAATAAACATGCCGTAATTGATAGTAACAGCACCGGCCTTGTGGGCTTCAGCCACCGTTTTAAATGTGCCGGCAACAGCCCCCTGTTTGATAACGAGAAAAAGGTTCGAAAAATCGACATTGCCAAGTAGCAAACCGATTGGCGGCATAATAATATCGTCAACCAGTGATTTTACTATGGTACCGAAAGCAGCACCAATTATAATACCAACGGCCATGTCTACAACATTCCCCCTCATGGCAAATTCTTTAAATTCTTTAAACATTTTTTTCTTCCTTTTTGTTGATCGACTTTGATCAGAAGAATCGATCAAGATTTGTTATAAACACTCCAAATTTGATTTGGTAAAAACGGCTCATAGTGTTCTACTTTCCAGGGCGTTTTATGAAGTTTTTGTGACTATATCCATGCTAAGGCTTTCAGAATTCAATAGAAGCTAAAAGGACTCACCCAAAAGCCATCGGAACGAATATAGCCGCTCATTTTACGATGACTTAATTGCGGTTGTTTTTTCTTTTGTTTAATAACCGCCTTCTGTATTGCTTGCAACACCTACAACTTTTGATGCAATTTTCTTTAGGCAGATTTTCTCTGGGACAATTTTTGCATGGAGAAGAGATTATATTTCCTCCTTTACATAAGGGACTTTAAATAAAAGTTACTTAGTGATTGACTTAAGGAATTAGATTCTTTTACCCCTGATGGCATGGACGGATTCAGTTTCTTCCGAATGTGAAATCGTTCGGATTTGAATGCTCTGTTGTTCGTTCAAAAGTATCATAGTTCCAAGCAAAACGCCGAACCTGTCAGTCCTCAGATGACGGTCCAAATGTTCACGGTTTTTCCTCTCTTTAATCAGTCTGAAAACGTTCTTGTCCTCAACCTCCTGAAAGATCTGATAGCTCAGACAACCTTTTTTCCTGAAGCGTTGGCTCAATCATTGAGAGAAGCGTTTGCATAACCTCCTTCCGCTTTTCCGGACGTGTAGTCATTATTATTCAGACAAGAATCATAACAACGAGTATTTTCCTCTGCTAAAGGATTGATATTCACACTTTTTAATATGGTAAAATAAAAATAATAAATCAAGTTTCGTGCCAACCAGTGTGAGCCAAATAATATTCATGCAACCAATTGATTTTTAATGAATAGATAGATCAAAACGGCCGATAATATAGGGATGAATCGATACAAAAGAATGCGTCATATTTGACCATTAGTCATATATGACGCATTCTTGGTATCTCTGACGAGGTACTAATGGTTCTTAGGGGATATGAATTGGCAGACGACTGCCTAAAGCAAATCGGAAAAAATAGGCTGGCTACGGCTTGCGAATGCTGAGTTTATGCATAAAGGCGCGTAAATTGCTGGGGTTGAGCCCAAGGATTTCTAAGACCCCGTTTTTCCCGCTGACTTTCCAGCGGGTTTTCTCAAGTATCCGTACAATACGGATACAATATATTATATCCGCCTTTCAGCCTTCAAACTATTGATATAATGAGAGCACTTTATATAAATAAAATTCTTATACACAAATGTAATACCTTGCAATAAGTCCAAATATCTAATGATTGCGAGCCTATGTGATACTAATAACCTATCTATCACTCAGCTTCAATATTTTAATGTAAAACCTGGTCATTCCGACAACACAACATCTTGTATAATTCTGATTCAGCCCAAGCAGGTTTTAGATTCGGAGCTCCTTGCCTTTATCAGCCTCCATATAATTCAGTCGGAATGATGATCCGATCTCTTTTCTCACCCTGATGAATGTTCAGACACTCATCCAAAAGATGAAAATATCATCCGTCTTAAAAACCGTTGATATGTCTGACTGACCATAGCTTGGTTCTGGTTGCATATGGCTGCTATATGCCAAGTCAGGACCATCAAAATATCCTATTTTCGAAGCAGCTATCTGAAAGCTCCTTTCGGCTGAATTCAGAATCCAAAAACTTACGATCCATACTTTTAAGATAGGGTTTTTATATAGAAATTTGATATTATAAAATCCGTCTTGCTTTTCTATTGAAACTCGAATAATATTATTGGTTACAGGAATATCAGTCTCCCCAATTTTTACCGTAATCTCTGTACCGGAAATTGCTGATAAAAATTGAAAAAACTAATTATGATAGCGGTTTAAATAAAATGGACAAGCCATCTAAATTGCTTATCGTTGATGACGATGAAGAAATTCAATCCACACTTAAAGATTTTTTGATTAAGAAAGGGTATGAGGTCTTCTCCGCTTCCGACGGCTTGGAGGGTCTGAAATTGCTTGAAACTGAAGAACCAGGTTTCGATCTGGTAATCACAGATCTCGTTATGCCTAACATCAGCGGTGTCGGCCTTATCGCAATAATTAAAAAGAAATTTACAGGTCTCCCGGTTATTGCCATAACCGGATGGGGGGAGCATCCTGAAGCGCTTGCGTCGGAAGTTCAAGCTGATCAGGTATTGGAAAAACCCTTCGGACTTTCTGAACTTGAGAAATCGCTTAAGAAATTACTTTCTTCGAAATTCGATATTTAAATAATATTTACTTGGCTAACCCAATTTTAAACATGCTAAGCTATTTCAAATTCCAACAATGAATATGCCACCACCATTAATCGGATCAAGCAAAAGTATCGAGAAGATCAGAGAATTTATCGACCACATTGCGGACACGGGATTAAATGTCTTAATCACCGGGGAAAGCGGTGTGGGCAAAGAGGTTGTTGCCCAGAGTCTTTATTATAAATCTCAAAGAAAGAATAAACCTTTCATAAAAGTTAACTGCGCGGCATTGCCGGAAGGACTGCTTGAAAGTGAACTCTTTGGATATGAACGAGGCGCTTTTACCGGTGCTGTTCAGAGTAAACGTGGAAAATTTGAACTGGCTCATCAAGGGGTTATATTCCTAGATGAAATCGGAGATATGCCCCGGCCACTTCAGGCCAAACTTCTTCGTGTCTTGCAAAGTGGTGAGTTTGCCCCGTTGGGTTCTGAAAAAGAAGTCACCGCAGATGCCTGGGTTATCGCTTCTACAAATCAAAATCTTGGGGAAAACGTCAAAAAAGGACTTTTTAGAGAAGATTTGTATTATCGGCTCAATATTATAAAAATATATATACCCCCTCTTCGCAACAGACCTGAAGACATACCGACGTTAATTGATTATTTTATAGAAAAATATGCTTCTCAGTTTGACAGAAATAAGATTTCAAAACCCGACGCTGATGCTATGGAAAAGCTGATGGCATATAGCTGGCCCGGAAATGTCAGAGAACTTCAGAGTATTCTACAGAGTTCCATGGTTATCGGTAATTGGGAAGAAGTTGTTGACGATCTTTCCATCAAAGATAAACCTGATGTTAATTCAGCGCCAGACCATAAAGGACTGGATAAATCCCTAATTGTTGACACCCTTTTTGATCTTAAAAATGAAAATTCACCGGGGCATGCATCATTTTCTCTTAAAAAAATTAGAAAAGAGACGATGAACATCATCGATAAAGAGGTCATCTCATACGTACTTAATCAAACAGGCTGGAACCGTACAAAGGCAAGTAAAATATTACAAATCAGTTATAAAACACTCCTTTACAAAATCAGCGATCTTGATATAAAACAACAGCGCGAATTATGATCAAATAGTATTTTATGGTTACGACTTCTATATGAAATCATCAACTCCGAACCGTTGATATCCGGGATGGCGTCAAAACCGGCTGCTCAGACAACTCCGGGGATAAGTCCGGAGAGAGCCTGTTAACTGGCAGGACGGCGTCCGGCATAAAGCAGCCGGATCTATGGGTGGGCAACTTTCATTTTTTGTCTATATATAGATCCGGATAGAGCTTCCTGGCACAATCAGGACAAATGCCGTGAGAAAACCGGGCAAGAGAATGTTTTGTAATGTATTGTTCTATTTGCTCCCAGTGATCTTCTGTGTTCTTGATTTTTTTACAATTGGCACAAATTGGTATGAATCCTTCTAAAAGCCTGATTCGTTTATACAGGTTCTTGAGCAAAGCGGCTTCAAATACCATTACGATAAAAAAGATTGACAGTTCAATTATAATTTCACCGGTTCTTTGGGAATATAGCGTGGGTGTATCATGAAAAACATAATGCGGAATGTCTATAATTTCATTTCCCAATGTTAAACACAGAAGTATTAGAAAAATAGAAAGTTGAGAGATCGTTATTATACGTAAAGTTTTGCTTTTCATATCAAAGTCTTCCCCGATTGTTGGTTTCTATGTTCAAGTTTCATCCAGGTGATCGACGATATCGATAGCTGGAAGGAATAAAGTACGAATACAATTTCTTGCGAAATAAAAAATCAAATTCGCGCCATGGTCACGGGTTCATCAAACTTTCAATTTCATCGGCTTCAACAGGGATGGTTTCCATGAGATCCACGGGGCCGTCTTTGGTGATGAGGATATCGTTTTCCAGCCGAACGCCGATCCCCTCCGCTTTGATATAAATCCCGGGTTCGCAGGTCAGAACCATGCCGTCTTCAAATTTTTGGTATTTACTTCCGAGATCGTGCACATCCAGTCCCATATGATGGGATATGCCATGCATGAAATATTT
>Ga0315547_1002734_pt1 | contig 12063 bp, 9 predicted proteins | sample SalMarSW160240MG_2_FD_202542 | JGI IMG/M metagenome (GOLD analysis project Ga0315547, IMG submission 202542) | Salt marsh sediment microbial communities from the Plum Island Ecosystem LTER, Massachusetts, United States - Salt Marsh Sediment SW1601-240 ... | reverse complement strand
TTTTGTGCATTGGGAACATGGTTTTCTTCCGTAGCGTTTTCTTCATGAGGAGCCGTATGAATCGAGAGGTTCAAGTACGGTTCTGTGAGAGGTTTAGGGGTGAAAATCCCCTTTACCTACTCGACGTTATTCTTTTCTTCTTCCTGAATCTTTCTCCATTCCTCATGGGTTATTCCATAAGCGGCTCCACCAGAAGTATATCCCATTATGAATGCAAAATAGTGATCTGATTCATTAGGGAACTCGTCACCTTTAGGGATATAAGGTTTAAAGTGCTTTTTATGCTTCCTTTTTTTGCTCATATCAGGGTTATCCAATTTTCTTTTCAAATATACCCGAAAACTGTCAAAAGACCAGAAATTTGAGTTTACCTTATAATTATCTAGATGCCGTTAGGTTTCTGTGCTCGGTTCAAAGTCCAGGTAAATTGGCAGGAACAAGGCTTAGGCGGGAGGGCAAAACTTGCAAATGATGTTCATGAGCCGGTTTTGTATATTTCAAAAAACAAAACCGTGAATTATCATTTGCAAGGTGCGAAGGCAAAGCCGGTCTCGTCAAACTAAATCTGGTGGATGGCGAAGTCCTGGTAGATGGACGAAAATTATCCGTCATGATAAATTTGATAAATGACTCAAGTGTCGGTCGCCCCGAGCATGAAACCTAACTAAAAAGTGTTTTATACACAGTCTTACTACAGCTTACCCATTAAAGGTAGACATTAAATATTAAAGTGCTTACCTGATTGGTGTTATATAAGATTGTGTATAAAACTGAGTTGGACTAAGCCGTGCGTTCCTATGGGCATTCTATCAGACCGTTTTCCTGACTGCTTGATTTTGGAGGAACCTTTATTATACAATAGCTTGTTTTTATGAGGCTCCCGATTCATTTTAAGCAAAAAACCGTAACAATGGAACATACCTTGCCTATTAGAGATTGTATCTCTTTTTTGAAGATGATATTATATCAAAGAACATTTTGGTATACCTGTCAGGCAGCCCTTGGTTCAGCATCAATATTGATTTGCCAGATCATTATTCCCGTTTTACATTTCTTACAATGAAACGGATCATACCCAAATGTATCCTGAACTATTTCCTGCCAGCTTTTCCCTTCCAATGAAGATAGATCAATCTCTTTGTCATTCAATGCGAGATATGTATCCAAGAGGTCATTACAGAGTTTATTGGCAAAGATTCCATAGTAGCGTATTTTATAAAAGCCACAGGGCAGTACATGCCTCATGAACCGGTTAATAAATTCAACTGCCTTGATCTTCATGATTTTTGTTTTCCCATTTTGCCTATAGTCTTTCCATACGAAATGGACTTTATCTTGTTCTATTTTCAATAATCTGGCATTTGATATGGCTACCCTGTGTGTATAACGTCCGAGATATTCTATCACCTTCTCAGCATTGTTTAAAGCTGGCCTGGCAAATACATTCCAATTAGTTTTATATATCAGAGTTCTAAGAAAACCAATATCTATAGGTTCACTGTTTCCAGCAAGTATAAGATCTTTGACATACCTGTAGATATTTTGAGCAAATATCCCCCTGAAAAGAGATGAAAGGACTTTTACAGGAGCAAAGAACTCTTTCTTAGATTGGATCCATTCAATAAGGTCGTTATCAAATCCGCCGGCAGGTACCAGCAAGTGAACATGTGGATGGTATGTGAGAGTCTGTCCCCATGTGTGTAAAATAGCAACACAACCTGTTTTTGCCCCAAGAAAACGTGGATTTTCACCTGCTTTAAGTATTGCCTGTGAGGCTGATCTCATAAGTAAATCATAGCATATTCCCTGATTAGCATAAAATAATTTGTGCATTGCGGACGGGATAGTAAAAACAATATGAAAATACTTCACCGGCAATAACCTGGCCTTAAGTTTATCAACCCATATAACCTGTTTTAAATACTGGCATTTGGGACAATGCCTATTCCTGCATGAGTTGTAAGCATGCAGAACATATCCACAGTTGTCACACTTCAGAGTATGCCCACCCATATCTTGTGACCGGCAATTCATAATAGCATTAAATGCTTTTTGCTGGTCATGTGCCAAAGGGTACTGATGATAAAATTCCTGCTCAAATTGTTGGAAAATATCAGCAATTTCGATTTTTTGTCTTTTGTTTTCCATGGCATTAGCAGACTATTTCATCAAATGGACTCTTGATCGATGCCGGATCAAAGCGGGTTACATGAAGATATATTGAAGTTGTTCGCAGTGAAGAATGACCCAATAAACTTTGAATGATCTTCAGATTTATTCCATTCTCAAGTAGATGTGTTGCAAAAGAATGCCTGAGGCTGTGTACTGTTGCCTGTTTTTTTATCCCGGCCCTTTTACATGATTGTTTGAATACACTCTGGATAGTTTCTTTACTGACAGGTTGCCCTTGTTTTTGTCCTTCAAAAAGGTATCGTACAGGTCTGTACGCGCGCCAGTACATTCGTAACATGTCAAGTGTGTTTCCTGACAACAGAGTGTACCTGTATTTATTTCCTTTACCCAGAACTCTTATCTGCTTGCGGTCAGAATCAATATCAGATGGTCGCAGGCTGATTACTTCAGAAATACGTAAACCGGCAGAATATATGACGGCTAATATGGCTCTGTGCTTTAAATTCCTTGTTGTCTCAATCATTGATTTAATCTCTTCCTTTGACAGGACAACAGGTAGCTTTTTATTCCTTCTCGGGCGTTTGATCCTGATTGATTCCCAATCCTTCCCAAGAACATCTTTCTGAAGTATCTTGACGGCGCTGATTACCTGATTAACGTAAGAAACTGATAAGTTCCTCTCTGTAATAGAGTATTGTAGAAAATCTTTAACCTGGTCAGTAGAAATCTCATCAATGGAGCTGTTATGATACTCTTCAAGTTCATGGAGCATATGTATATAAGTATCAATGCTCCTCTGGCTGTAATTACGCGTCTGCATTTCCCGCAGAACCAATTCTTCTAATGATTTTTTTTCATTGTAGTATGATTATTAAGTGAATAATCATACAAGCTACGAATTTCTAAATTCATCTACCGACATGTGTCGGTTTAGTTCAACTTGTTTATAGGATTAATAAAATTACTTAATATGTGCTGTTTTTGACGGATAGCATTATGTTTTTAACTGAAAAGCCTCCTATACTAATCTGGTTTATAATGCTGCTTATATTTGTGCTTCCCGGGCTCCCAACCCCGCAACTTTAAATATTTTTCCCCAGACTCAATAGCTCCTTCCTCTAACTCAGTCCCCATCGAATCATTCCACCTGTTTAAAAAGCCAAAAAGCGAAATAACCCCCATTATTTCTACTATCTCCCCTTCATCCCAATGCTTTCTTAAATTTTCTGCCATATCATCAGTTACACTATTCGGAACTGATGAGCTGGCTACCGCAAAATCAAGGACAACCCTTTCAGCTTCTGAAAATGCCGGATGAACCTTGTAATCCCAGATATTCTCTAGTTGTAAAACCGATGCCCCATACCTCTCAGCTGCCCTTATCGTATGAGCCTGACAATACCTGCAACCCGCAGTCATACTGCTGATATACCCGACCAGCCTTTTTAAAGAACTCGTAACCCGCCCTCTATTCTCCATAACCGCTTTGTTCATTTCTATAAATGCAATGGCAATCCTTAGCCTTATGTGCATTGTCTTAACACTGTTGGGACAAAATCCAAGCGTTTCATTGTAAAATTCAACAAGATTCTCTAGCTCAGGATCCCTGCCAGCTTGCTTTGGATAAACTAATGGCCTTTTCATCGTATAATTTTCCTTATATATCTATATTTCCCGTCTAAATCACTTCAAATCCAAATCCTCTATCGGACTCCTTACAGCAATGAGATTCCTCCGGCTGACATGTGTGTAAATCTCAGTAGTCCGTGTACTCTTATGCCCTAACAATTCTTGAATATACCTTATGTCCAGACCGTTCTCGTGAAGATGCGTCGCGTAACTGTGCCGTAAACTGTGCACCCCTACATCTTTCTTAATGCCTGCTTTTAGCAAAGCATCCTTAAAAACATGATAAACACTTTCCGAAGAATACCTTCCTCCATTCTGTCCTTCAAAAAGATATTCCCTCGGTCTGTAACTACTGATATACTCATCAAGCTTCTCCCACACTTTCTCCGAAACAGGTATAATCCGGTCAACCCTGCCTTTCCCTTCCCTTATGTGGATGATGCTCCTTTCACGATCAAGATCCGTGAGCTTTATATTCGTAACCTCCGACCTGCGTAAACCACAGGAATAAATTATCCATAACAATAATTTATGCTTAATATTCCGGGATGAGCTCAGTATCCTGCCTACTTCATCCTTCGAAAAAACCTTCGGAAGTGCCCTGCTCCTGCGTGGACGTTGAAAAAACTCAGGATTCACCCTGCCTTTCCCGGCTATGGTATAAAACGTCTTGATGGCCGATACCATCTGGTTCTGATATGCAGCAGAATAACCTAACCTGATTATAAAGTCATAAATGAAACGCGAAATCTCCTCCTCTGTTATTTTCAGAGGTTCTTTAGGGCTGAAATACCTGAAGAAAAATTCAAGCATCGAAAGATATGATTCCCTGGTCCTCGGACTATAACGGTTCTCATCGAGAAACCATGCCATGGTATCGAGACCATCCAATGCTTTCTTAACGAGATCCTTCGCCCTTATCTCATCACCGGTGTTTTTTCTTTCAGATTTCAATTCCTGGTCAATAACCTGCTTTGCGACATTAACTCCTATACCCTGCCCGGCAAAGTAATCGGCAAGTGAATCACAGGTCAGCTTTGACCATGGAAGCAGCCACTCCTTACGTTTATTATCATAATAGCATTTATCATATGTCCTTAACTCCCTGATCCATTCCTGATTATATCTGCCAGGAAACCTGATGACCAACAATCCTTCTTTCTCACTTATCCGAAATTCAACCGGGCCATAATTTCCGCACTCAAAAATATCTTGCCTCTCCCTTTTTTCCTGTCGGCTTCCGGAGGTCTTTATAACTGTTTTTTGCTGAGGGATATCTATAAACTCTTCATCATCATTAATTCCCGGATGCGATGATAAGCTTGCAGTTTCTCCGATATCAGAGTGAGCTATAGTATCTTCAGACATTTTCTCTTTGTGTACAAGAAAAGTTATGTTAACATCAGCAACATCTTTCAGCGTTTTTAAAATTAGCTTGAGATTATCCTCGGAATCATCAACATAAAAACATTTGTTTGTGTTACTGTAAGCAGAACCACTGATCGACTTCACAAGTGCTTTCAGCATATCATCATAATCAAATATTATCGCAATGCGCCACTTGTCACGATGATAAAACCTTCTAAGGTGAATCTTCTTTTTCATTTTTGCAGCGAGTAAAAAAGTTAGCACTAATAATCAATAAAGTTAATAGAAATTGTGGATTTATGCAAATAATATTTAAATACCAAATCCCTGACGTGCAGACAGGAGAGTTAATTAAAGGCTGATAATTAACAAGGTAAAGCGGGATTTAGAGGTAGGGGATCTGGAGCAGAAAGATAAGGAAGGACTTTTTCAACAGCCCCGATATAAAATCACTTCTGATGTATGCGGTTCCTTTTAATTCAATGTCGGGTCACCAACTCTTCCCATGAATACAATTGTACCTGTTGAAGTCTCCCGGATGAAATAAAGAAAGGGATGATCAATATTTATCACCACTGCTGATGGCATTATTTCGCTTGTTGTACGGATCATCTCCACTATTGTGGCAGCAGCAGCTTCCGTACCTTCCTCGTTCGTCTCAATGAATGCCTCATGCAATACCCTGCTTATCCACAGACCCTGACCGCTGATATTGCTGAAGTCAGCTGATGGATTGAAAGCTATCCCCATTCCCATGCCAATAAGATCATCATTCAGAAGTCTCTTATACTTGTATTTGAAGCGCGGCATGCTCAATTCGACCTCACGTGTACTACCAGCCAGCATCTCTATCCAATCCTGCCATAATGCTGGTGTGAGGGCATCGGCTACCTCACCGGTGGTAACATTCTCGTCAGGTAAAACCGCTACCATAGTATAATTTCCCTGGCCGTAGGGAATCTCAACAATTGTAACGTTATCGGGCTTTGCTGCTTTCAGGTTCTCTGTCTGATGCATCATTGGAACATTCCTGGGTGATGTGGGAGTTACATAAAACGGCTCATCACTGGTGTCATCCTCATCGAACTGGTACCTCCACTTGCCATTGAAATAGATGGCATTGATCAATAGCATGGCAAGGTCAGGATCAAGATAATCAAGCATATCCGTTATCTTGTCATGAGTCTTTTCGGCAATCCAGGCGTTGACAATATCCACTGCATCGGGATCTGTAACGTCTATATCGCGCGCCTCGGCCTTATACCATGTTTCAAGTGCCGTTATAAAGGGCTCTTTCACTATTAGCCGCTTTTCAACCCATACCGAGTTGGCTATCTCCAGTATAACACGCTGGTCAACCGGGACCATCTCGGTCATCAGCTTAAGATATGATTCATTTATCTGCTGAAGGGTTTTATCCTCAAGCCTTAGTGCCTTTCTCATAGCCTCAAAGGTCTCTCCCTCAGCACCATTGAGTGTCAACGAAAGGGCACAGGTAATGCTGAACGGAGAAATCATTATGTTCTCTGTCCCCTTGGCATCAGCAATAACCGGTTTGAAAAGATCAAAGGCGAATCTGTTTGCCGAGTCAATGACCTGTTTCTGATATTCCTCAGTAAATATAATTACCGGATCACCAGGCTGGTCATCAGTAACGTTTTTCTCGCATGAGATAAGTATTACCAGTGAACTTATAAAGGTTATAATCAACCCCTGTTTAATTTTGCTTTTCATAATAGATTTTAGTCAGGTACTTTTACCTTCCGCAAAAATTGTACCAGCAAAACCAATTTATTTGTTAAACTTTAATCTGGGCATTTATCTTCTATTCTGCCAGCCTGAACAACTTCTGAATCCCTTTCACCTTTCACTCCCGCTTTGCGGGATTTCGTCACTACATTCCTCAACTTTCTCCTTTTTCCTTTCACCTTTCTCCTTTCTCCTTTTTATCATTTGTTTCTTAATATAGCAACCCAGCCACCGTTATTTGCCAGCGATAACTTCATAGTTGCACCCGGTTTTACCCTTTGCTTCATTTTCCTTATAACTGCCGGTTCCTTATCAGAATTCCTGGCATCGGCCCATATTTCAGCTTCATATGTACCAGGTGGTAGAAAATCAATATTTATTTCAACAGTTTTACCAATACTGTTATTCATCACCCCGATAAACCATTCATCGCCACTCCGTTTTGCAAGAGCCACATAATCGCCAGGGTAGCCTCCCATGAACTTTATGTCGTCCCATACCGTCGGAATAAGCATGAGAAAATCTGCCCCTGGCTGATTCAAAATATGATCGGGATGATCGCAAACAACTGTGAGCGGACTCTCATAAATAACAAACTTTGATAACTCAGCAGCACGGGTATTCCAGACAAGGGCAGGAGTCTGCTGCTTAAACTGGTCTTTTCTCACATTGAGAAATCCCCCCGGAGTATAATCCATCTGGCCAGCCAGCATTCTGGTGAAGGCAAGCTTTACATTATGCTCAGGACTCATTCTGTCAGAGAACTTATAATATTCATTACCCATCACCCCTTCGCGTGTGATCATATTAGGCCATGTACGAATAATACCATCCGGTTTGTATGCTCCATGAAAATCAACAAGCAGATGATTCTCGGCCGCACACCTGATAATATCGTGATACCAGTTAACCATCTCCTGATCATCACGATCCATGAAATCGATCTTGATCCCTGCGATACCCCATTTCCTGTATATCGGAAAAGCCTCTTTATATGCGGAATTACGATTAACATCACTTGAATAAAGCCATATAATTATCCTGACATTTTTTGAAGCTGCATATTCGATAATCTCTGGTATGCTAATCTGTGGAGCCCACTTTGTAATATCGGCCTCGGCTGAATTGTATTTGCCATACCACTGCCAGTCTACCAGCATATAAGGCCAGCCCATTGAAGATGCCAGATCAATATATTGCTTTATGACAGGCATCTCCATCTTCACCTCACCACTCCACCAGTGATCCCAGGCACTCATTCCCGGCCTGATCCACGAAGGATCGTCTATGGTGCAGGGATCATTCAGGTTTCTGATAATTTCCGATTCAATCAATACACCTGGATTATCACCTATCATCAGGACACGCCATGGTGTAAAAACCTCATCGTCAAACCTTACCTTGACACCATTCTCAGGTTCACCCGGTAATGGCACCAGTTTGGTGGTCAGCTGGTTGGTGGTGCCGTTGGTCCCAATATAAAAAGCAGCATAGTTATCTATCTTTGCCTCGGTGAGGGCTACCCAGCAATTGTGGTCGTAATCCATCAGTAATGGCATCCCTGCTATCGACTTTTCAGTAAGGTAGCTCAGGGGATGTTCGAAAAACTCCGATTCATTCGAGGAAGAATAACCACCCCTGTATTCAACGATCCAGGCTTTGGGATCACCGGGTACTGAAAAGGTCGTTAGCTCTTTGGTGATTTGCCTGTCGCCTGGTCTGGCATCTCTTAAAAGCCTGAACCTGAATGCAATTCCATCATCATAAGCTCTTGCGTGAAGCTCCATTATCCGCCCTGCTCCTGTTTTTTCCTTTAGTTTGAGAATGAGTTCATTATAGTTATTTCTTATTTCCGCATGTTTGGACCGGACTACAGGCTTCCAAATCTCGTTTATAACCTTAGATGATTGATCAATAACATCAAAATTTCCCGTCATAGGTTGCTCATTTTTAAATTCGAAACCCATCCCGGATTGGTTTAGTATTGCCCTGCTTTTAAAAGTTACATTGTAGAACAGGTTATCACCATTGATTATGGTCAAAATAATCTGATCATCCGGTGAAACAACTTTGAATTCCTGCCCATACGACATTAAACACAGGGAAACTGCAACCATAGAAAACAATATTCTTAAGTTTTTCATTTTATGGTTATTAATTATAATTAGTATTTCCAACTATGCTTCATGCCCCTGGATTTCTCAAGTCTTCAGGCCGGATAAAGCACAGCCCCGTCAGTCACAAAAGCTAATATCCTGTAATATGATGATTAATACTCAGATACATAACTTTTACCAACACAGGAATTCCACAAGGCATACTAAATTAAGCAAAAGTTCAGAATGAATGAATGGAATTCGCGGGCTTTTTATAATAATTAAAAAAGAATCCAATCCCGGGTTAATAACAATCTGAGGATCACAACACAAAAACCTTTTTCAAAACGCAGAAAATCAGTTCATAATAATAGTCATCCCCCCGCCTCCGGTGTTACCAAACCTCGGATTTACAACATTATTATATATTGAACCAAATGTATAAGTGAATCCAAAACTGATAAAATACTCGTATTGTGTGGCTATCTCTTTCCTTTGTAAAAGAATCTCGTCATATGTGAGGTCCTGTTTAACAAGATTTAATTGATCGTGTATCAGCGATGCCCCTCCTCCAAAGGTAACATTTAGTCCTTTTGCAATTCTCAGACTTAAATATCCGTCGAATGAAAGATTGTTTTTAGACCAGTCGTGAAAATAATTGCTGTAAGTCAGGGTGAAATCTATTGATCCCCATTTCTGTACAACTTCATATGAAGCCGATAGTGTTTGGAGCCATAAATTCTCCTTTATCTTATCATAAATTGTTGAGTCGGTATAATGAAAAAGATTGACTCCTGCTGAATATAATATTCTTAATTGCCTCCTGGTCGATTCAGAATATGGGAATAAATCATATTCAATACCCGGCATTAGATTAAAATACCTCTTTTTATTACTGTAACTTGAAGATCCTAAAGCGGTGGAACCACCAAGCGACCAGTGATCAGACACACTTTTTACTACAAGTGCAGTTATATATTTTGAATCAGAACTGCTCTTAACAATATCCTCTCCGATAATATATTTAGAATTGTTTGTATAATAACGGGCATTAAGATTTATCTTCCAGTCTTCAGTTATCCTGCTTGCTGAAAGATTACCTGAGATATAGCTGGATTTATATGATTTCTGTCCATTCAAAAAACCGCTAAGCGAACTCTTAAACACCCAGCTGTTCCATCTATCGGATGATACGGTTTCCGATAATGGTTCACTGAAACTTATCCTCATGTATCTTGAGAGAGGAGTTTTTGCCACGTATCGCATTAAGCCCATTTTCAGGGCATTAACCTGTTTTTCCCGTATAATATCGGAAGTCTCATCAGGTGAGGAAACATACGTTAAAGTATCGCGCATACCGGCATATTGATGCTGCCCTACAAGGAAATATGAATACTCAATCCCTCCCGAACCGGTTCTCTGGCTTGTTGAAATAATATAAACACCTGCGTCTTTAATATCCCTTACATAATTCACATAGGGTATCTCTTTGCGTATATAATCACTAGCTTCCATAAAGACATTAAGGGCATCCTTTCGCAGCGTATCCGATTGTGAAGCTAGTTTCTGAGGCAAAACCTGAAGAAAAAAAATTGAAAAAACAAAAAGAAGAGCAGATCTTTTCATGGCTTGTTAATAGGTTAGTTTAAAAATTTGATCTCGAATTTAAATAAAGGAATTGATCTGCTGCCGGAAATTCTAATGTTTAACAAATCATTAACGTTATAATTTTAAAATTTTTATTTTTTTATTGACTTTGAATAATTCCTGTTGTAACTTTGATAATGTCTAAATACTGTCTAAGCTTTAAATAGTCTAATTACGATCATGATGAAAGCGATTAAACTTATTCTATTGATTCTGGCTCTTTTATTTACTACGACCAACTGTGGTATTAAAAAGGCTATGGGAAAACTTGGTGAATCTGCCGAGAGTATTGCTGCTTCTATTGAGAAGGTAACAAATGCAGCAACCGATCTTTTAAACAAGATCAATGACATCTCGCGCCTTGTTGATTCAAAACTTGAAAGCGGGGAAATCACACAGGGAATAGCAGACTTAATTGATGGCAGACTGCAAACTGTTTCAGAATTACTTGAAACAACAATCCAGAATTCCGGGGGTTATGTTTTCGACAGATTGGATGGATCAGTTGATAATGCATTCGATGAACTTGGGAAACTGCTGGATGAGTTATTAAATGGTGTACTCGGGAATTATATCCCCGCCATCATTGATCAGATTTCAGCCCAGATGCAGCTACAGATAAATACCATAACTTCATCAATGGAAGACCTGATTGTTGTGACAGCAGGTCAGACCATTTATGTAATTGATAAAACAATCAATGGGCTGGTGATTACATTCTCAATAATCATTCTGGCAATCGGACTGATAATATTTGCAATAATCTTCTTACGTAAAGGACGGCGGATTACAGGAGCTAATTATATAGGGATCGGCCTGATTGCTATTTTCCTTGCATTTTTCCTTGTTTTGGCTTTATCATCTACAGTAAGGGGCATGGTAATCTCGGGATTCGATTATGGTGCAGAGTTGAAAGTAAAAGAAATAACACCTAAAATTACAGGGATTATTCCGCAGAATATTGTTCTTGGTAAAACTAAGAGGATTTATATTTACGGGACTCATTTAAATAAACTCGAGAAAATTACTGTAAAACTAACACAAGGAGGTTCAGAAAAATTTTCTTTTCCCCGGAGCACTTTAATAGTGAATACGAGCAACCGGATTATTCTTGGGAATCTGGATAAAGAGTTACAATGGACAGTACCTTTATTCCGGGTTTTCCGTGCTTACATGGCCGAAACGGCTATTTCTGGTACCATAACAGAATCCCAGATGGTCCAGGTAAACAGGTCACTGAACGCTACTCAATATCCCGAAATAAAACCAGGAGTTTCTGTTACCGGCACCTCTCCTTCCGTCACCATCCACCATTCAGGTGCTCAGCCTGGTTTGAGTATAACATCTGCTGCAGCACTGCATTCCTTGCAAAACCAGAGAGTTGAATTTGCAGCAATTTCAAAACAGAGAATGAATATTGCAGTTAAAGCATTAGGGCCAG
>Ga0315547_1002732_pt1 | contig 12067 bp, 8 predicted proteins | sample SalMarSW160240MG_2_FD_202542 | JGI IMG/M metagenome (GOLD analysis project Ga0315547, IMG submission 202542) | Salt marsh sediment microbial communities from the Plum Island Ecosystem LTER, Massachusetts, United States - Salt Marsh Sediment SW1601-240 ... | reverse complement strand
CTTGAAATCCTTTTACCAAAGGGTGCCGGAACTGGAAAAAATGGTCCCGGCATCCGAGCCTTTATCATAGATAGAGAACATTTTTAAATCGCCAATCTTGAGACATTTTCACAGGGCCGGTAACACTACATCAAAGGACGTTCGGGCACGCCGACCCACTTCAACAATGGTGAGATCTTCCTCTTCTTCTAGGCTGAATGCCAGATGTCCAATTTTCTGGATTAAAGTATCACCCGGTTGAGTTATGTAATAAGTATGTTCCCTACAGGCAGCAGGCTTCCCTGCCTGACGTTTAACCCACTGCCAGATTTGCATACTCCTGTCCGCGCCCAAATAGATGACGAGATGCTCATGATGGGCCTTTGCAACCTGGCGATCAATCTTGCGCCGCGTTGGGTAGTCAGGGATGCCCCCATCGACGAAAGATGCACAGACAAAGACTACCATGCCGCGCTTTTCCGCAATGGCGCTAAGAGTATAGTTCTGGCCGTCAATGGGGATATCAAGGGTGGCAGTGTAACGGTCCCATCCAAGCTCTTCGATAAACAGGGTATTGAAGTCGAAACTCTGGAGAAATTTTCGGGTGCGTTCGAGATTAATCGACATATTTTATTTATCCTTTTTATCGAGTGTCCGATATTCCGCGTCCATCTCACGAACTTCGATCTGATCGGCTGGAATTTTAACAACCTCCCCATCACGCCAAACCACAATCGGGTCTCCTGTTCGTTTGTGATCAGCAATGGCTCGGGCTACAGCTATTTTAAGTGCATCTTCGGCACGAAACGCCATCGCTCTATCGGAAAGATTCCTATCTATTTTCTGTTCTTTCATGGCCTCACCATATTTACAGATAATTTTGAAAATAAAGCCAGGTCAATAATTTTCAGATCTCCATCTTCTTCATAAGCTATCATAACAGGATTTTCCGTTGAATTATCAAAAATCACCCAGAAGTCCAGGAGCGGGTGGTAAAGATTGAAAAAATTCGGTATTCCCCGATTAAAACGGCGGCGAACAACATCCTCAGGGACACTATGTCCACCCCTTCGTACCCGATCAGCTATACGTTCAATGGCAGTATCAACATTTTTGATCCATAGAAAATAAAGGTGAATTCGGTATCCTTGAGCTTTTAGATTAGTCAAAAGACGAACGTATGATTTTCCGGCAAGAGTGGTTTCAAAGCCAAAGTCGCGGTTCTGACTGGCCAATAAACGGATCTGTTCCAGCATGAGCCTCCCGGCACGAATGGCAGCCCTCTCCGGATAAAACGGCGCAAGCCCTCCTGCAATAAGATCGGCATTCACAAACTCCAAGCATTCTGCATAATTGGGAAGGAATTCTCTTGCAAATGTTGTTTTGCCAGCGCCATTTGGTCCTGCGACAATGTATAAATTCGGGGCCATAACACTATTTCCGTCAACCGCGATACACGGACCATACGATATTCAATTTATCCTGATTATTCTGTTAGTCCTGTCAAGGGAATTAGCTCTTTTCCACTAACCCCATAGAGCAGATGATTTTCGGTTCATGGGCCTCCCCATCCTCCTCATGGATCAGACAAAGGCGGTCTTCATCTCTGAGCGCAATTACCAATTGGGCCAAGGTTTCATTGGAAATGCCGCTACGCATTTGACGATTTAGGGTATCGATAGCAGATTGCCGCAGCGGATGGCGGTAAATATCATCAATGGCCCTAAGGAGTTCCTGAGACTCAAAAAGGGTTCCTTCGACCTTTTGGGCATAATCTTTGAGCCGCTCATAGGTGCGAAAGCGGGCACTGGAAGGCCTGCCAAGTTGGCCGCCAACGGATCTTTCTTCTTCAACCATGAGCTCTACACCCTTTCTTACCATTTCATGATGGTTTTCGTGGCGCGGAATAGGCGGCGTATCGGACTTGCACTCTGCCGCTCTAAGGATTTCAAACTGTGACTCTGTGGCGCTTTTTCCATCTTTGTTTATCCAGGCAAGTGCGTCATTTCCCTCCCCGGTTCTCATATAAACCAAGACCCCTTCAGGTTTTTCATTGGTCGGCCTGTGTTCGCGGGTCGAATAGACCACAGGCGGCATTGCAGGGATTGTTTTTTCAAGCTTTGGTTCAGCTTCTGTGGCGTTTTTCCAGATCTGGTAGGCATAGGACGCCAGGTCCACTTCGGTATCTGCATCCCCATCAAGGATATCTGCCTTTTCATTGTATAGGTCAAGAACGGCTTGATCATTTCGATCATCCTCAAAAAATGCTTCATCCGTGCCAACGACCTCTGCATTTTCCTGCAATCTTATTCGCACCCGATCCCGGAGCCGGATGATACGCTCCACACCCTCTGCGGGTAAGAAGGAGTAGCAAAGAATACTCTCCGCCTTTTGCCCGATTCTATCTACACGCCCTGCGCGCTGGACCAGTCGAATGATGGCCCATGGCAAATCGTAGTTGACTACAATGAAGCAATCTTGCAAATTTTGACCCTCGCTGAGGACATCTGTGGCGATAAGGACTCTCAGTTCATCATCAGGGCTAATTCGCGCACGTTTTTCGTTACTCTCCGGACTGAAACGCCAAGCAAGCGCTGTTGGGTCGGGCGAATTTCCTGTAACGCCTGCCATTCTTGATATATCCTTTGCTTTTAGATTTTTTTCAAGATAATGCACTGTGTCAGCAAATTGGGTAAAAACAATAATTTTCTCATTGATATATTTCTTATCGATTAAATCGTGCAAAGCTTCCAATTTGGTGTCTTTAGCTGGATCCCAATCGCCGCATTTTTCTAACACTTTTAACAGAGCATTTACATCGCTATGTAAATCATTGGCCAGCGCCTTGCTGAACAAATCTGGGCGCAACCACTTAAAACTGTTTTTATGTTTTGAGATGTATTCTTCATAGATTTCAGCAGCACGTTCTTTATAATCTTCCTGTGATTCCAAGCCTCTTTTATGAGCCATTTCGTTTTCATCTGTGCCGTCTTCATCGTCAAATATATTTGGAATAGTGCTCGTGCCATCGGCATCCTCATCGTAAACACGAGCATCAAGCAATACGGCATCCTGTGTGCCGATAGGGAGAGGCTTGCCCTCCTTAACCGCATGAAGAAATACATAATTGCGCAGAATGTGCCGTTCAATGGATAGGATAAACGCTTGCCCGCTGCTTTCAAGACGCTTGAAAAGATTTGTGCGGCAAAAGCCCATAAGCCTTTTCCCTGCACGGGAGAGATCTTGCAACACTATGGCTTCAGATTGGGCGGGCGGGCTTAGGTGCGATTCTTTCACATAATTGCCCAACCCATAACGAGGAAGTCTTAGACTGTTAATTGTATCAACCACATCCGACGCATAGAGTTTTGCATACTGATCATCTGGGTCTCTGTCATCTATCTTGAATTTCACAGTTTTTGGAATACGCACTGGAAAGTAAGATCGAGTTCCATCTTCAAATACCAGATATTTGCGACCATTTTCTGGATCAGTTTCGGCATAATTTTCCTGAATAAAGCTTCGGGTGCGCCTCACAAGAAAAAGGCGCATGAGTTCGCGCCAGTCATCAGCATATTCGCTGTTTTCAAAGGCAGCCAGGGAACGTAATGGACACTGATGTTGACGCATGAACTCGGTCTCGCCCATATCTCTTAGCAATCGTTCGGGGCGGATACTTAATTCCTTATCTTCTGGCACAAAAAGGCGTAGCTGGTTGGATAAGTCAAGGTAGGTTTTGTTATAGGGTGTGGCCGAGAGTAGAATACATTTGCTCTCATTTTCCTCAATATATTCTCTAATTGCGCGGTATCGTTTGCCTTCACGGTTGCGAAGATTCTGGCTTTCATCGATAATAATAAGCCGAAACCGTCTCAAATCGGGCAACTGGGTGATAACCTGACTGATGGAAAGAACTCTTGCGCGAAGGCGATATTGGTCGCGGTAATCTTCCCACATAGCTACTAAATTCTTGGGGCAAATAATCAGTGTCTCCAGCCCCAAGTCATCCTCAAGGATACGAGCTACCGCCGTTGCCATGAGTGTCTTACCTAGCCCTACTACGTCGCCAATCAGGACACCACCTCTTTGATTGATGTGATGCGCAGCAATCTTTACAGCTGCCTTTTGAAATTCAAACAGTTTCTGGCCGAATTCCCTTGGAATCCGGAATTCAGAAAGACCTGCACGGGCCTCCTGTGCCAAATGATAGGCCATCTTTATATATATGTGGTAAGGCGGAATTGGCTCTTCACGCGCCCAGCTTTCCTCAATGATCTTAACCAATTCATTTGAGATATCAATACACCAGTGGTCATTCCAGCGATTTTCAAACCATTTGGATAGCTTTGTGCAGGCATCATGGTCAAGCAGATCCACATTCAATTCACCTTGTAGGGAAAGACCGGAAAAGGTCAGGTTACTGCTGCCGAGATACCCTGTGGTGGGATTGACAGGATCAGGACGGAAAAGCAGATAAAGCTTTGCATGCAAAGGGTGCTTAAGGAAAAGCTTCACAATAACCTTCTTTGCTTTGATCTGGGCAGCAAGCCGGCGCAGACCTGCCTCGTCTTCATTGGTGGGCACTCCAACAGTGAGTTGCTCCCTGAACTCCTCGGCCAATTTTTTCTTAAGACGCAAAGCAGTCTGGTTATCCATGCCGCTTTCGCTCTTTGAAAGCCTCATCGCTTGCCGTAATTCATCCTGGGGCAATCTGTGCATTCCCACAAGAAGACGGCAACAATGGCCTTCCCCTCCAGACCATTTATCGATATAAGAATCCAATTGTCTCCAGCCTCGAAGGTTGAAATATCCTACACAGAAATCCGCATGGTCAGATAATTCCAGGTTCTCCTGGAGGGCAGGAAGGAGGCTTAATTCTATGTTGTCGAAAATACGTGGCATTACAATACCCTTCTACTATCTTCATTCTGCTAAATTTGGGTTCCCAATCGTAAAAGAACCCCGCTCTTATTGTAAGAAATGGTGTCTTTGGAAAGTCGATTTATAACTCTCTTTCATAAAGATTAAACCTATTTTGCTTAAAGCTAATGAAATTTAGCCTAAAATCCGTTGATTGGTCAAGGAAAACATGCAAAGGTCTTTAAGCATTGGTTATTAAAGGGAGAGGAGCGCCCCGGTTAAATGGTCTTTGAATTTAACGGGGTAAACATGGCGCAGAGGGCACAGGGCAAGTCAGGAAAGTAGTCAAAATTCAGCGACCGGCGCATAAGGAGCTGCGCCCCGGAAGGAAGTCATTGAGCGACGATGCGAGGAGTGGGTTTGAAGCTCTCGCTTTCATTCTTAAGTGCTTGCTTTCTCAGATAACCATTCATTGATTAGAATGTCTTCAGATTTATTTAATGTTTTTGCCTTGCTTTTAATTATGGTGTATAAATCCATATCGATCCCTACATATTTTTTCTTTTTCAACTTGATTGTATATGAATTTCCTTTTTGGACGCAGATTCACCCTGTTAAATCCCCATAGGGGGCCGCCGGAGGCGGCATTTAACAGGGTAAACTTAGATTATAAAGATTTTAAATATAAAGAGCTAATAGAATTATTATCTGCTGATATCGGCGAAAATCTGCGTCCTAATTTATATAACCTGATCAACCAATGAAAAGATTTATCTATTTAGATAATGCTGCTACTTCATTTCCCAAACCTACACAAGTCATGGAAGCTATGATTCATTATATGAAAGAAGTAGGGGCTAATCCAGGTAGGTCAGGACATCAATTATCTCTCGATGCGTCCCGTATTGTACAACACACCCGTGAGAGTCTCACAAGCCTATTCAATAGTACCGACCCGACGCGTATTGTATTCACGATGAATGCAACCGAGTCACTCAATATCATCATTTATGGTTTCCTAAACCCTGGCGATAATGTCATTATTTCATCAATGGAACACAACTCGGTCATGCGACCCTTAAAGCATCTGGAGGAAAGCTCTGTTATCACCTTAACAATAGTCCCCTGTGACAATAAAGGATTTTTAGACATTGATGCGTTGCCAAAGCTTATTCAAAAAAACACTGCTTTAATGGTTTTAAACCACGCATCAAATGTTTGTGGAACCATTCAGGATGTAAGGGCCGTAAAAAAGGCCATAGGTGACATTCCACTGTTACTTGATGCTGCCCAGACAGCTGGTTGTTACCCGATCGATGTTACGGCTGACGGTATCGATTTTCTGGCTTTTACCGGGCACAAAGGGCTGCTAGGACCTCAAGGGACCGGAGGCCTATACATCCGAGAAGGCCTGACAGTCCGCCCGTTGAAACGGGGAGGCACAGGCAGCATTTCTGAAAAGGTCGAACAACCGGATTTTTTACCAGATGCCCTTGAGAGTGGAACCCAAAACAACGCTGGTATCGCTGGACTTGGCGCAGGGGTCGATTTCATTCTAAAAGAGGGGGTAGACACAATAAAAAAGCATGAGGAGTCCCTTACCTCAGCGATGCTCAAGGAATTATACGACGTGCCTGGCCTCACAATTTATGGACCACTTAAGGCTGAACGCCAAACGGCTACCGTATCAGTCACATTTGATTCTATTTTACCTACTGGATCTGATCATGCATTTAGTGGTTGTGGATCAATTAATTTGGCATGGATGGAGGAAGGCATTCCTGTAACCGATGTCGGCACTATCCTTGATAGAGAATATGACATCTTTGTGAGGGTAGGTTTGCATTGCGCTCCTTTGGCGCACAAGTCCCTTGGTACCTATCCTGAAGGAACAGTTCGGTTTAGCATGGGATATTTCAATACGTTACAGGATATAGAATATGTCACAAAAGTAATCAGAAAGATTGCTGAAAAATAAATCTCTCACCATGATCAGGTCATAAAAACTACTGTTGTTCCTTATTTTCCTTTAACGCAGCAAGGACCTTCTCAGGCGTTATGGGGAGATCTCTTATCCTGATCCCTATAGCATCGTACACAGCGTTGGCAATGGCTGGGGCAGTTGGAACAAGCCCAGGTTCACCAATTCCCTTGGCTCCAAAGGGCCCATCTTCATCTCCTGGCTCAATCACAATCGGCTCAACAGGAATAATATCCTTGGCAGTAAGCATCTTATAATCACGAAAATTGGGATTCATAACCCTCCCTTTTTCCAGTTTTATCTCCTCTGTAAGTGCATAGCCTGTTCCGATATAGGCCGCACCATAGATTTGACCCTTTACAAGGGTTGGGTTTATTGCCTTTCCCACGTCGTGAGCAGCAAAAAGATTAAGGATTTCTACCTTTCCAGTTTTTTCATCCACCTCTACCTCAACACCGGTCGTGCCAAAGGCATAGGTGAGTGAAAGATTTCCCTTCATTTCTCTATCCAACATCTCTGTAGGTGGATCGTAAAACGCCTCAGCTACTACTACCTTGCTCTCCCCTGTTCCTACATGGAGTCCACTCCTTAAAATTTGGCTTACCTCAACCTTGAAGTAAGGATGATCAGGGGCTGTTGTGGGGAAGACCATCCTGTCTTTTATATCCAGTTTCTCAGGGTCCGAAATCAGACCGTAATCAAGGTCCGGTTCCACGAAATCAGGATCCTTCCTTTTTTTACGCTTAAAACCACCCTTAATTAACTTAGGCATTTGTTCAACAGCCATTTCCAGGATCTGTTTTTTTGCCTTCTCACAAACCCTGACCGCAGCATTTCCAGCCATGAAGGTATGACGGCTTGCATGTGTTCCTGCATCCCACAAGCTCAACCCTGTATCACCAAAGGTCAAGGAAATATCCTCGGGTCTAAACCCCAGTGACTCTGCAATAATCTGAGAAATCACAGTGGGAGAGCCCTGGCCCTGATCCGTTCCACTCTCAAGCACGTCTATATGCCCATTTTGGTCTACCTTAATCATCATGCCATGGCCATCAGATAGATATACCCTTGCACCACCTGCAACATGAATAAGGGAGGCCATACCAACACCAACACCTCTGTTTTTCTGTTTTTGTTTCTTCTCGCTCCAGTTGAGCCGGTTCTTTACAGAATTTATACATTCTTCCAGACCGCAAGAGGTTATTTTTAGCCTCATAGGTGTTACATCACCCGATTGATTACAGTTAATCAGTCTGAATTCTGCCGGGTCAATACCGGCTTTTTCAGCCAGTCTGTCCATTGAAGTTTCCACAGCAAAGGTGGCTTGCGGATTCCCATACCCCCTCATTGCCTGGCAGTAGATATTATTGGTATATACGCACGTGGACTCAAAAGAGACGTTGGGCACGCGATAGAGTGAAGACATGGGCATCATCATAACCGATGGGGTTGTGACACCCCAGGAGGTGTAAGCCCCATTGTCCAGAATAGCCTCCGCCTTCCTGAAGGTAAGCCTGCCTTCCTTGTCACATCCTTGCTCTATTGTAAAGCTTGCAGGCTGTCTTGGCGGCAATGCTCGAAATTCTTCTTCTCGAGTAAATAGTATCTTTACTGGTTTTCTGGTCTTAAGGGCGAGCTGTATACATATAAATTCGTAGATATCTGTATCAAGTTTGGTCCCGAAACTCCCGCCTACCACGACATTGACAACCCTAACATTTTTTCCTTTAAGGCCAATGGTAGCGAAGTGCTCCATAATCCTTTGTTTGTCTAAAAAGGGAACATTGGTTTGATTGTATAGGGTTAAGTTATTATTCATATCAAACTCGGCTACGCATCCACTTGTCCCCATGCAACATTGATTCACCCAGGTGGTGCTCAGGTTGTCTTTTACAATGTATGCCGAGTCCTTGCGGCCTTGCTCGATATCTCCGGCCTTAAATTTCCAGGGCATTGGCAGTATATTGCTCTTGATAGGCTTCCCTCTTGCATCCACCTCATGCACAAGGAACGCACCTTCCTTCATCGCCTCGATGGGATCAAAGACTCCTGGTAATTCCTCATATTCCACCTCGATTAAATCTAATGCTTCCTCTGCTATCTCCTCGCTGATAGCAGCAACGGCAGCTACCTCATCTCTAAACTGGCGAACTATATCTTTCTTAAGCACTGTCTGATCCTTTAAGAATCCGACCCGTACATCTGGAATGTTATAACCGGTCAAAACCGCTCTTACGCCAGGAAGTTTTTCTGCCTTGGAAGTATCAATCATTTTAATCCTTGCATGGGCATAGTTACTGTAAAGTATCTTCCCATAAAGCATTGCCGGGCGTTTGAGATCATCGATATAGATAGCCCTCCCCGTTACCTTGTCAACCTCTATTGTCCTTGGAATATTTTTTCCTACATACAAAAGATCGGACATCACTTCCTCCTATGAAGGCAATTTGTAGACGTTCACATGTTCAAGGTTCCCGTGAACGGTTACGATTATTTTTCCTGCTTGATCATCTCTGCAGCCTTCTCTATGGATTCGACAATTTGAACGTAGCCAGTACAGCGACAAAGGTTGCCAGCTATGCTTGACCTGATTTCATCTTCCGTTGGATCAGGATTATGATCCAGAAGGGCCTTTGACGACATGATCATCCCTGATGTACAGAATCCACACTGAACCCCATTGTTTTCAAGGAAGGCCTTTTGAAGGGGATGCAAGGTTCCATCCTCACTCGCTACCCCCTCAATAGTGGTAACTGATTTACCCTCTACTTCAAGGATTGGATAGATGCATGAGTTTATGGCATCCCCATCTATAATGACTGTGCAGGCGCCACATTCACCTACCCCACATCCTTCCTTTGAACCGGTTAATTCAAAGTACTCACGCAATGTCTTTAAGAGTGTCCAGTTTGGCGGCACCTCGGCCGTTACAAGATCACCGTTTAAGGTAAAAGATACCGATACATTTTTCATCCACGCACCTCCAGTTAGCTAATGTGCCCTTTTCATAGCAACTATTGCCATTCTCTGAACAAAGAGCTCCACCATATCCCTTCGATACCAGGCCTTTCCTCGAATACTGTCCCTGGCCTTGCATTCCCGGGCGGCAGCCTCACCTGCCTTTTTGAGAATCTCATCATCCACCTTGTTTCCCTTCAGGATGGCTTCAGCATTTTTTGCCCGCATGGGCGTAGGAGCCACAACCCCAAGACCGATTCTCGCTTCGGTGCAGGTTTTCATATCATCGTCAAGACTGATCAAAACAGCCACACCCAGAATAGGCAATTCCATTGCGGCTCTTCGGGTATGTTTCCAATAGGCCCCTCCTGTGTGGGAAAGAAGCTTTGGAATACGAAATTCCACAAGGATTTCGCCACTTTTCAGAGAGGTTTGCCCGGGGCCGATAAAGAAATCTTCAAGTCCCATGATCCTTTCCCCTTTGGGGCCTATTACCCGAACCTCAGCGCCCAGGGTAATCAATGGGACTGCGCCATCAGCCGACGGAACTGCATTCACGATGTTCCCGCCAATAGTCGCCACATTTCGAATCTGAACGGAGCCGATATTTTTTACAGCGTCAGTCAGGATGGGGAATTCCTTCCTGATGATTGGAGAGAGTTCCAACATCCGATGCGTGACCATAGCGCCGATTCTCAGTTCTCCGTTCTCATAGATAATATGGTCAAAACCTTGAAGGTGCCTGAGGGAAATCAAATACTGGGGGCTGATTTTGCCCTCCTTGATTTTGACCATGACATCTGTCCCACCAGCAATGTATTTTGCCCCTTCCCCATACTTTTCGTGAAGGGAGATAGCGTCGTTGATGGTGGTAGACATAAGGTATTCGAAATTATTCACTTTCATTCCCCTTTTAAATTAAGTTTGCTAATAACTCAGACACGAAGACACAAAGATTATTATATGTTTCTTTGATTATTATTATTTAATAGGAGACATGATCATTTCTTTGTGTCTTTGTGTCTTGGTGGCTGAACTTATACTAAATTTGCTTGTTCAATAATTCCTTTTCTGGCCGCTCACCGGTAATGAATGCATAATGAAGTCGGTGAGTTATAGGCTAAAAATTTTTACTCAAACATTGAGCTTTAACATTTCCCATTGACCCTATATAACCCCTTTTTCCTTGAATGTGGCCAGATCACTATCAGGGTAACCGAGCACAGCAGAGTATATCTCACTGTTATGCTCCCCGAACCTGGGTGGAAAGGACAGGGTGTTGTTAGAATCTTTCATAAACTGTGTGACAAACGGTGGTGGCGCAAGTGTAAGCTCGAGTCCTGATTTAGGATCCTTTGATTTAAGAAGCCTCCTTTTGATGAGAGGATCTTCTAACACCTCAGGAATACCATGTATCTTGCTTATAGGTAGCCTAATCTGATTAAAGAGCTCTATGAGTTCCTCTGAGGTAACAGTCGATACTATTTCACCTATGGACTGGTTCAGATTCATAACATCCTGTATCCTTCCTTCATTCTTTTCATATTCTGGTTTATCTAACGATTTAAAAAGTGGGAGCTTTACCATAGCCTTCCATTGCCGGTCATTACCAACTGCCATGTATACATACCCATTTTTGGTCGTAAATACTGAGACAGGTGCAAAGAATTCATGGGTATTTCCGTGTCTTGTTATCTTTTGATTAAATGTGGCTGTCAGTGTTATTGCTACGGTGAGCCAGGACGTTGAAGATTCAAGCATTGAGATATTTATCCTGGAACCTTGCCCTGCCTTTTCTCTTTTTAAGAGGGCCTTCATTAAAAGCCCATAGGCATGCTCACTCGTACCCATATCAGACAAGGGTATACCAAGTGATTGGGGATTACCGTCTGCCTCACCTGTTAGATCCATCAAACCGGACCTGGCCTGAAGAATCGGCTCATAGGCTGCCTCGTTGCTGTCCGGACCGAAACCAGTCATACCTAACCAGATGATATCTGATTTAATTCCCTTTAACGTCTCATAGTCTATACCAAGCTTGGCATAGTTCCTTGGGAGCTGATTAGTAGCAAAGATATCTACGTTTAATTTAATAATCAAATCTCTTAAAATTTCCTTGCCCTTTTCTTCGGCTAAATTAAGGGTGATCGCCTTTTTCCCGGAATTTATACAGAGATAATAGGCATTCATCCTCTCTTCTTTAAGGTAGTTTTGCCCGATCATTCGGTTAGGATCACCATATATAGGATGTTCTACCCTGATAACGTTCATTCCATCCTGGGCAAGCCT
>Ga0315547_1002731_pt1 | contig 12072 bp, 7 predicted proteins | sample SalMarSW160240MG_2_FD_202542 | JGI IMG/M metagenome (GOLD analysis project Ga0315547, IMG submission 202542) | Salt marsh sediment microbial communities from the Plum Island Ecosystem LTER, Massachusetts, United States - Salt Marsh Sediment SW1601-240 ... | reverse complement strand
GGTTATTTATGTTAATATCAAATCACTTCGGGGCCATAGCTCAGTTGGGAGAGCGCTTGCATGGCATGCAAGAGGTCGTGGGTTCGAATCCCATTGGCTCCATTCCCATAATCTCTTATAATCCGAACAGTGCACGCCGCGCCAGTATATCCATTAGCATTCAGCCTTAATTTGTGCTATTTTTACATAAATCGGAGCCGAGACGGCTGCACACCTTACCCGGCCTTGGAGCAAGGAAAATTGGCTTTGATTGGCTTTGTTTTTCCGTGGCCCGAAAACGGAAAATTTCTCATATTATTTTTATATCAAAGAGCTTATGTTAATTTCTGTTATTTGAAAATTGGCTTTGTTTTGCATAAAAATAGGTTGATTTGTCGAATATTCTCGACACTTGTAGAACAAGTTGGGTGAAGATTTTACCCTTCCGCCTGCGGCGGACAAGGATTTTGCTGTCTTCTGTCCTCCGTCTTCCGTTCTCTGTCATCTGTTTTAATATCCGCTATACTATATACGCGATACGATATACGCTATACGCGTTACGAGGTTATATTATACCCAAAAACGGCTTAATTTTCAAGTGAAATTTCGCTGCTTGCCATTGCAAGGTTTCAAAGTTCTTGCAATTACTGTTATAAAGATTTAGATTATGCTTGTATGGATGCGATTCAAACCATATCTGAAGTAGTGAATATAACTCCCTGGTCAAAGCAGATTTATCATGATGCAGATAGCTTCTGGCGTGAATCGAAAGGATTGCATCACGCGTACATGGTTTACCGTACACTTAGAGGAAATTATAAACATATCTTCCAGCCTGACGCCGTTTTCTATGTTGGTAAGTCACCGGCAGCATATCTAAAAAAAGTCAAGGCAAAAAAAATACAAGATGAAGACATACGGCAATGGCAAAGATTCCTTTGGAATCAGGCTGTGGTTCCTTTGCTGATTGTTAAATCCCCAACTCAGATCCATGCATATACGGCTTATACCAAACCAGAAAAAAAAGGAAGCGAACGACGGATTCAATCCATTCTCGAAGATGTTGCCGACACATTGAAACTTGACCAGTTATGGAATGCAATAGAGTCCGGTATGATTTATAAGCAAAAGCCGGAAGCTTTTTTACGGAATAATGCAGTCGATCAATATCTACTCGATAATCTTAACGCAACAGCACTTCAACTGGCAAAAACGCAGCCAGGAAAAACAGAAGAAGAAAAAGAGAATAACCTTAAGTTTGCGCATCATTTCCTTACCAGACTTTTATTTGTTTGCTATCTCATCGAAAGGGGAATGATTGGAAAACATTTCACTGATATTGAGCACAAAACCTTAAAAAAACTTAAACCAGCGAATGAAAACGGTGAAGGATATTTTCTCAGACACCTTTTTAAGGAACTAAATACAACACATCAAAAACGTGAGGCCTTATGCCGTATTTTAGGTTATGTCAAGCGAATGTTCAATGGAAGTTTGTTTCCCGATAGCATTGAAAAAGAAAGAGAACTCTATACGGATGAATTTATTCAAGCGGTAGATAATTTCCTGCAAGGACATGAAATTCGGACAGGACAACAGGTTCTTGGTTTCTGGGCTTATGATTTCAGTGTGATCCCAATAGAGACCATTAGTGCAATATGGGAAAGTTTTCTTGGTGAGCAAGGAAAGCTTCGAGAAGCTCAAGGAGATGGGGATTCAAAACGAGCAACCGGAGCTTATTATACTCCTTTGCATTTAGCTGAATTAACCGTAGACATTGCCTTGGAAGATATAGAGAAAAAAACAAGCAAGCCGATTCATGAGCTTGAAATTCTCGACCCGGCCTGTGGTAGTGGTGTGTTTCTTGTCTCTATGTTTTGCCGTATTGCTGAAAGTTTTTACCGAAAGTCAAGGATAACAACGGGCATTGAATGGGCTCGTAAATTAAAACAGAAATTAAAACAGTTATATGGAGTAGATATAAGTGATACCGCTTACCATATCACCTGTTTTAGTCTGTATCTTGCTTATTTAGAATGGCTCGAACCGAATGACGTTGAGTACCTTCTCGAACATGGTGAAAGATTGCCTCCTTTGTTGGCAAATGCAAAGGAAGAAAGCTGGAATACTGTACATTGGGATAACCTTTTCAATCCAAATATTCTTCCTGAAAAACGTGATTTTGATATTGTAATCGGTAATCCTCCTTGGGTAAGTGGGAAACATCAAAAAGATGAAGATTTCTTCTTGCAATGGAAGAAAAGCAATCCGGAGAAACCGTGTCCTTCAAATCAGATTGCACATGGCTTTATGTGGGAAGTAATGCAATATGTCTCAGGAAAAGGAGTTGTCTGTCTTCTACTGCCCGCAGGAGTATTGTTTAATGAAAGAACCAATAAGTTCCAAGCAAGCTGGTTGAAGAGTGTTACTCTTGAGAGAGTTATTAACTTATCAGATCTAAGGCATGTTTTGTTTTCAGGTTCTAAGGCTAAAAATCCTTGTCTCTCCGTTCGTTTTCGCTCTCATAAGCCAGAACAAAAGAGTGATGTTTTATATGAGTCCCCTAAAATGGATATTCGTAGCCAGAAAGGTGGCGTTATATATGTTCGCGAAGAAGATACGGTAATACTTCAACAAAAAGAATTACTGAATGCGGCAAAGAATAAAAATGCCCCTGTCGTATGGAAATCACATTATTGGGGTTCTTGGAGAGATAACAGATTATTGTCAAGATTAAATGAGTTGCCTAAGCTAGAAGAACTGATCGGAAAGCCAGATAGTGGAAAAAAGCTAATTTTCGGACGAGGAGGAGAACCTTATAGACAAAGTGATGCTGAAAAAGATGCCAAGCCTTATTATCCATGGTGGGATAAGAATCTAAAATTTATATCGTTTCTAAACGAATCCTTTTTGATTGTAAATCCCGAGAGTATAATACCTATTCCCGCAGAGTTTCAAAAACTTCGAAGATCACCTGATAGAAAACTTTTTGAAAATCCAAAGATCTTAATTAGTCGAGATGCAAAAAAGGTTGCATATCGTGACCAGCCTGTCTATTTTTCTGACTCTATACAATCCGTTGCCGCATTAGATAAAAATACTGAAGACTCTAATTTACTCCGTTTTTTGGCGGTTGTTCTTAATTCGGATGTTGCACGTTATTATTTATTTCATACTTCCACAAGATGGGCAATCGAGAGAGATGTTGTGTACTTACATGAGATATATAAGATACCTTTTGTCTTACCAGAAAATTCTTACGATCCATCCAAAGCCAAAAAGATTATTAATGAAGTATCTAGAATAGTTAATATTTTTGAAAAGAAAATGAACGCTCAAAGCTGGTTTGGTTTGGAAGAAAAGGCAAGAAGCATTAGCAAGACATTAGAGTCACAGATTAGGAAATATTATAATATTGATGATTATGAATCGATGATTATTGACGACACCCTTCTGTTAGCTGTTAAAAGCTTTCATCCCCGACAGGACCAAAAAAATATTCCAACATTAAGAGAGCCTAACAAGGGGGATTGTAAGACTTATGCTAAAACACTTTGTGAGATGTTGAACCATTTCGGAAAGGGAAGTCAATTCAAGGTAAAGAGTGAAATTTTCAAAGGGGTACCATATTCAGTTGTAAAAGTTTCGTTGACAGATAGAGTCTCAAGCAATGTATCTATTACAGACACGAAAGAAAAACTTGCACTTGTTCTAAAGAGGATGGAATCTTTACTGCAAGAAAGGAGAGGACCTTTTGCTTTCTGTCAGAATCTTAAAGTATTTGATGGAGATAATCTGTATGTTTTAAAACCCATGCAGATGAGATTCTGGTCAAGGACAACAGCCCTGAATGATGCGGATGAAATCGCCGGTTACATTCTTCAAACTCGGAGGAATAGTTAATGGGTATGCATGGGGAATCCTCTTCTCGTTTGATACAACAATTTCCTATAGAGGAAGTAAAACAAGCGATAGAACTAATTCTTTGGTCTTGGGAATCCTTTAAAGTTTCTCTAAGACTTGAAGATAAAATAACAGATAAATTTTATGTCCACCTAATTAACAATAAGGATCGCTCAAAACACTTTTTTACTATAGTTCCTCGACCCGCAGAAATAAACGAATATGGCGAAGAGATAGGAGAAATTGATTTAAAATTCATTTATAAAAATCAAGAGAGAACGTATATTTCTTTCGAATGCAAGCGATTGCGTGTTAAATTCCCCAGTGGTTTCGATACTCTATCTGGAAAATATGTCACAGAAGGAATGTATCGTTATTTTAACGGCCAATACGCGCGCAATTTGGACAAAGGTGGAATGCTTGGATATGTAATGGATGGCAATATTGATTTAGCAGTAAATGATGTTAAAGCAGCTATTGAAAAACGACGTTTGAATTTATATATGGATGAAAACGAAACCCTTGAGGCTTCATCCTATATCACCTCAAAGCAAGTAAAAGAAACACTTCATAAATATGGTCCTAATGAGAAATTTACCATATATCATATTTTTTTACCGATGAATATTACACCGAACAATAATTAAAAACTCTGTGTCCTCTGCGGCTATAAAAAATTTTTCTCTGTGTCTAATCATATCACCTTAAACCCTATCTTTGCCGATTCCATTTGCAGGGCGAGCAAGCCCTATAAATCCAACCAGCATTTTTAATACTGAATGTGTAGAGTTTATTGCTATTTCTCCGCCATTTTGCTGTTTCCTTAATTATCTATGTATTATATCAGCCGCAATATAGGCAGAATTGTAACAATGCCGTGGAGGCTATATTGACGTAAGTGACAAATCAGATTGATGTATTTTCCAACTGGCCTGGCTTCAGAACAGACTGTTTAGCGATGTTTAACAGCACGCCAACGGCTGCGGATGACAACAGTAAACTTGTTCCGCCGGCGCTTACAAACGGCAGTGGGATACCTTTTGTCGGCAGTACAACTGTCACTACGCCTATATTAATCACCGCCTGAAGTGCGATTGTCAAAACGATGCCAGCGGCTAAAAATTGGCCGAAGCGGTCTCTGCAGCGCACAATCACTAAGATTCCCAGCAAAACGAAGATAATAAATATTCCAATTATTGCTGCGTTTCCGACGAAGCCGAGCTCTTCGCCGATAATAGCAAAAATAAAGTCTGTTGTATCTTCCGGCAGATGCCCGTATTTGCAGATTCCCATACCAAGCCCTTTGCCCCACAAGCCGCCCGAACCAAGCGCAATTAGTGACTGGTTCGCCTGGTAAGCTATTGAATCAGTCCATTGCCCGGGATTAAAATAGGCAATAAGTCGATGCATACGACCGGGCGAATGGACAAGTATGGCAAAAAAGCCAATAATGCCAAATGGCAAAGGTGTTAAAATATGCCACCATTTTGCACCAGCAATTATTAACATTAAAAAGGCCAGAAGTGCTACAAATACTGCTGTACCAAAATCTTCTATAACTATCAGTCCTACTATTACCCCGATGACAGCACAGACCGGGACGAACCTTTTCCAGTATAACCTTAATTTATCGCCGAGCTTATCGCAAACAGCGGCTAAAAAGAAAACAGCCGCCCATTTTGCCAGTTCGGAAGGCTGAAAACTTATGACTACGGGCCCTAACGGTATCCTGAGCCATCGCCGGGCACGGTTAACCTCTGTGCCCAAACTCGGGATTAAAACAATTATAAGTAAAGCTATACTAAGGAGTAATAAATAGCTCGACAAAGACTTTAGCCAGCCGTTGGTTAGGCTAAATCTACGATAATTCAGACACGAGACGATGTACATAACTAAGCAGGCGATAGGAAAAAACAAAATCTGTCGAAGGCTGGACAAATCATAGAATCTATGCAAGTCAAGCTCCCGACCGATGTTAGCGCCTGCCGAAAACACAAAGATCGTGCCGATAGCCATCAATAAAACAATTATTACAGCAATATAATCAGCTAACGAATTTCTTTTTGTTACTGTAACCATAATCCTTTAATAGACTTAGGCAAAACTTATTAGTTAATCAAAATCCGGATGTCTGGATATATTTTTCGGCTGATATGAGTTAAAAACAGCAGAAATAATTCTGTAATAGAATAGGTAACTTTCCGGCGAGACAGATGCTTCTATATTTTAATATCAGGCTTCACCTATATATCATGAAGCGGACTCGTCGGAGCGAGAATATCCAATATGGTTTGGACATTTAGTTTGTGGGACATTTTCGGAAAATAGTTATAAGTGCATCAGGCATAAAAGCTTAAGAGCAAAAGCAAAAAGTGCAAAAACTGTGCAAAAATGAGCGCAAATTTGCAAAAACAAGCGCATTTTGATCAAATATTATCAACTTTTTAGCACTTTTAAGCACATCTACAATTTTGTATTTGACTTGTCAAAAAAAAATCTCTCTCTGGCACTACATTTGCTTCATAACGATGCCCGATGTCCTTCGACCCGGTTCGTCACGAATCCGGCGTGCCGAATCGACGGACTCAGGACGGGCCTGATACCCGATGCTCGAAAAAAGAGGACAAAGGTTTACCCACCTCTGGCGGGCCTGCCCCTTCGGCAAGCTCAGGGAAGGCTTTGAGTGACCTTTGGTAAGCGAACCTGTCTTGAGCGTAGTCGAAAGAGTCGAACCAAATCGAAGGGACAAGCGAAGCTTACCCACTGTTCTATAGTTGGTTGCTTCTGGGCACATTTAATTTCTATGATTAGCATAAATCTTTTTTTCGCATTCACATATAGTATACGTAAAGTGCGTAGCTCTCCGTAAGGAGTCCCTAGGACTGCCACAGGTACGCGCTTTACGTATGAGCTTTTTTTCCTGCGATTGATAGTTAATACGCCGCAGGCGTATTAAGGCCAAATGAAAGGATGAGTAAGGAGGATGAGTTGGGAGGAGTAAACTTTTTAACATAGGATGTACATCCATTTCTGGCGGACTATTCGTGCGATCAATTCTTTACGATAAACTTAGATCTTTATCAGCTTGTTATGTTAAATGTCACGCCCAACGCGGTTGTTGCTTTTCTCAATGGCTACTTTTTCGGATAGCCCACCGATTGTGCGAGGATGACCCTCTGCTCCGGTCGCAGTTTCATAATTTTTGTCAGAGCAGGCTTATCAATTAGATTACGCACAACCGTCGCCAATCCCTCGGATGCACAGAATAAATAAACGTTCTCAGCTATAAAGCCTGTGTCAGCGGCTGAATAAAAAACCTTATCGGCATTTGTAGCTTTTCCCATTTTCGTGAAATCCGCCACGTAGATGAGGTTCACAGGCACATCCTTGACGAAGGGCTGAATGCCGGCCGCAGCCCGGACGTCTTCCGCCAGAATCGGCTGCAATGTATGTGTCTTTGCATCATAAAGGTAAAGGCCTTCGGCCATTGCGATATAGACATCGATTTCCTGCCAGTTCATCGCGGATGGTGCGGTACGCTTTGCCGAATCTTGGCGGTTTATTCCGAACGCCGCCCAAAGCAAATTTGAAAGCACTTGTGGAGGCAGCTTCTCCGTACCAAATTCGCGCGAAGATTTTCTGTCTTTCAATACCTGCATTAAGGGCCTGCCGCCATCCGTTTGTGGGGGCAAAAGCTGTATCGGCTTGAGCTCCGTACTCGTGCTGCTTTGCGGATTATCAGCCGAAATTAAAGTGGAGCAAATAAAAAGACTGGCCAATAGCAAGCATGGAATTAAAAACAATTTTGTTTTCATAATACATCTCCTTCAAATTTGATAATGCTTTGAAAAAAACACTGTAAACCGTCATTTCGAGCGAGTTCCCCTTCTTGCTTTCGCAAGAAAGCAGGGGAGCGAGTCGAGAAATCTACTTTGTGTGCAGATTTCTCCGCTTCGCCCCTGTTTCTGTCTTCGACAGAAGACACAGGGGCTTCGGTCGAAATGACAACTTCTGATCTTTTCTACGGAGCATGATCTTTTAAACTCTCGAATATAGCTGTTTGTAGCCATCTAATGTTGCGGCTCAAGGGCCGCATTCGATGCAGTCCAAGTTCTCTAAGATTGGCAGGTCACCTGGCCATTATGGGGAATCTAGTGCCGTTTCTATTAAATTACTATAACATTTTCAAACAAGATATTTTTAACATTTGCTACTGTCACTTATAACATTCATTACTGTTATTCCTAACTTGATTAGGAATCCAGTTATTCAAGCTCCTGGATTCCAGCTTGTACGGAAATGACAAAAAGTAACACTAGCTTTTTAGAAACGGCTAGTTAGCAATATTTTCTGATATCAATCCCAGTGTTTTTCATTTATAATAACGCTACCAGCAGCTGTAATCAAATCCTCGATTTTCTGGTCTTGGAAGATGCGTTTGATTTCATGGTAGTTAAAAGACTCTAATGCTTCAGTGTTTTTGGAATCCCATATGAAGTGACTTCGTGCAAATGAGCGGTACACTTCATCCTTGTTGGCCTCGTTTTTGACAAGTAGGCAAAAAGAACCCAACGCTTGATCTTCATATGGATAAGGATTAAGTAGCATGAGGCCTGTTGTCTTTATGCCGAAACAAGTCGGTGTAGCCTTTGCAAACTGGATATTGTTGGGTTTGGCTCCAAGTTCTTTCAAATCCACAATCGCGTTGTAGATCTCCTGGGCTATCGAGAATCTCTCCTTCCGACTATATAGCTTCTCAAGGTCTTGCCTGAGGTATGCAAAGACTGGGTGAGTTAACAATGCTTTAATCTTGATATTTGATTCCCCCCGTTTTACCTGGTCAAATTTCCTCTTAAACAGGTCTGCAAACCTCCTGTCTCCCACATCTTCATCGAGTATACCACGCAAAGATGTACCCACCATGAATATCTCAGTGGTTTCATTCTCCATACTTTGGAGTACAATATCAAAAGACATCTTACGATCTCGAGACGCCTTGACAATACCTAATTTATGCATTTCCGAGAGCGTGTCTATGTTTTCTATCAGTTCCCCAGTGTGTAACTCCATCTTCCTTATGGTTGGCTCAAGATATGATGCCACTTCTGATGTAAAGGCGTCTTTCGCACCCTGACGGATCTCGTCAAATAGGAACCACTCGTAGATCATACCGAGGAAAGCCACTGGCCCGAGCGCGACACCAAGACTGATCAAGACATAGCCAAGAGGATCGTGTTCGTCACCAATGTTGAGCCTCCAGCCGATAATAAATGATGCGACTGCAACGCATCCTATTAGGCAATAAAGCAAACAGTGCTTTCCATGTTTCTTAACATACTCAGAGGTGTTATTTGTACCGATTTTCTTACCCATTATATGCTCCTTTCAACATATTGTAAACCTCACCATAATAATAAACTCAAAGGTGTTACTTTTTTATCACTTACTTGGAGCGCAATGTTTTAACATTAGCTCAGCCTCATTGCCATCACCGATACCCCGATGTTTTTGTTAGTGAGAGTATAATTAAACACTGAATCATTACTCGTAGATACTTCGATTTCTGCTGTAGATATCCATGTACAAACCGTTGGCATATCACCTGGATTGACTAGCCAGAGAGAACCATCCATCAGGCTAATCTTCTCACCATCATTCATTACTTCATTTAGCATGATAGTTGTCATTTTGTGTCTCCAACGAATTTCTGACGTTTGAACTTACCGTCGCCGCGGATTCGGCTTCTTGTTTGCAGCCGTTTTATCCTGCGTAGCCTTGTGCGGAGCAAGGATGGTTCGGTTCAATAATCCTCATGGGCTAAAGCACATCCTGCCAATCACTATTATCGCGGTGTGCACGGCACACCCTACATTTTTTGGTGGTCTCGTCAGAGGTGTATTTTCCCGCTTCATGGTTCTTTCGACTGCGATCAAGACATAGATATTATGGTCGGGATTACCATAAAAAACAAATAAAAAAGCAAAAAGCCCATCTACCGGCACAACAGGTGTGCCAGCTAAAATTATTCCGTTTTCTGTCTTCTGTATATAATCCACCTGATTACCTGATTATCTGATATCCTGCAACCTGATTCTCCGGTGACCTGATAACCTACCGCTCCCTTACGGTCGCGGCTCTGTTATCTGTCCTCAGTATTCTGTCCCGCCAGAGGCGGGTAAACTTCTATATTCTGAACTATTGCCTTGTGAATATTACCTCCATTACCAATCCATACTTTCCCTCAGATGTAGGATGCTCCATTCTTAAAATCACTTTGTCCTTATCCACCTTTCTGAAAGTTTGTATCAGTAAGGTGTCATTCCAATTCATAAACAAAGTGTCATCACTAATAAAATTGCACGTTGCATTTTGGAAACTGCCCGAATTCTCGAACCACCAATATCTATAAAAGCCCGCCTTTTCATCCCAGGCAAAAATTCCATGTGCTTTTCCTGTTTTGTCCGGAGTCGTTGAAATAGTGCACGAGTAATCAAGAAAAACATACTTATCGTCCAACGCCCTTTTGAATGTCCCCGTCCCGGAGCCTGTGGCCGCTTCGCTTAACGCACTCTTGGGAATCCTGTACTCCAAGTTCCAGTGGCCCAATAAAAACTCAAATTTATCCATCACATTTTCTTGTTTTGTCATCGTTTTCTCCACATTATTGCTGACCGTCGCCGTCCTTCTCCGTAGTAGTACTACGAAGGATGAATTCCGGCGACGGTTAAACGTAAAAAACTGGCGATATTGTGATGAGCGTTGTCGGCGAATGCAAGGTTAAAATTGCTGAAAACAGACGACAGAGGACAGAAGGCAGACGACAGAAGTTTACCCACCTCTGGCGGGGCAGAAGACCGAAAACAGAGCCACGAGCGTCAGCGAGTGGGTTATCACAAGAAAACAGACGACAGGTCGATACAGAACTCCAAATCCACCCTGCCAAATATCACGAAAGTAAATTACTTGCCCAGATTGTGCCGATGAACTAAAATGTAAGAAGCTCGAAAGATAGCCCTTTAACAGCAATTTTAGAACAGGAAGATAATAATGACCAAGCAAACGAATAACAGAAAAACGAAGGCAATTTGCAGCTTCTGCGGCCGATCAGGAAGCCAGGCTGATACGCTCATAGAGGGTCCAAACAGGGTCTTTATTTGTCCCGAATGCGTTGAGCTGTGCCACAACATCATCCGGCAAAACCGCAAACAAACCAGCCGCACAATAGGCACCAGCCTTAAGGAAATGCCCAAGCCCAAGCAAATAAAAGAGTATCTGGACCAGTACGTAATTGGGCAGGAACATGCCAAGAAATATCTTTCCGTCGCGGTGCACAATCATTACAAGCGGCTTCTACACAGTGACACCGCCGATAGTGATGTGGAGATAGACAAATCCAATGTGCTGCTGATCGGACCGACCGGCAGCGGCAAAACACTGCTCGCCCGCACACTCGCCCGGAAGCTGGAGGTGCCGTTTGCAATATGCGATGCAACGACTGTCACCGAGGCCGGCTACGTCGGCGAAGATGTTGAAAATTTCCTGCTGCGTCTGCTGCAAAACGCAGACTATGAAATAGAGGCTGCACAGCGAGGCATCGTCTATATTGACGAAATCGATAAGATCGGTAAAACAATCGAAAACGTTTCGATTACCCGTGACGTCTCCGGCGAAGGTGTACAGCAGGCACTTCTGAAAATGCTGGAAGGAACTACAGCCAATATCCCGCCGCAGGGCGGAAGAAAGCATCCGGAGCAGTCTTATATACAAATGGACACCACACAGATACTGTTTATATGCGGCGGGACCTTCATAGGCCTGGAAAATATCACCAAAAAACGGCTCGGCAGAAAAATGATTGGATTCGGCTCAGAACTGTCCGGCCGAGCCGACGCAAAAACCGAGTATAGTGACATATTGGGGCAGGTCATACCGGAGGATATCATTGAATATGGAATGATTCCTGAAATGGTTGGCAGATTACCGGTGATTGCCACCCTTACCGCGCTCGATGAAGCTGCACTAATAGATATATTGACCAAGCCCAAAAACGCACTGGTCAAACAATATCAGAGATTTTTCCAGATGGAAGATGCCGAGCTCGAATTTACTAATGGTGCTTTACATGCGCTGGCACAAAAAGCGCTCAAGCGAGATACCGGCGCAAGGGCGCTGCGTGCGATCGCCGAGGAG
>Ga0315547_1002728_pt1 | contig 12080 bp, 17 predicted proteins | sample SalMarSW160240MG_2_FD_202542 | JGI IMG/M metagenome (GOLD analysis project Ga0315547, IMG submission 202542) | Salt marsh sediment microbial communities from the Plum Island Ecosystem LTER, Massachusetts, United States - Salt Marsh Sediment SW1601-240 ... | reverse complement strand
CAAGCACGGCAAACCATTAAGAAAGCTAAAGGCTTAACTCCGATTGCTCAAGAAGGCACGTGGAACCCGAATGTTATAACTTGGGAAGACGCTAACGGACAGAAAGGACCGTACCAAAAATCAAGTGACATAAACAATTTACAGTTTAAAGCGATGCTTCAAGACTTGGCAAGTCACGACGGAAAAGTTACACGCGAAGGATATTTCTATTGGACTTTCCAAAACGGAAGCACTGTAGGGCGAAAGCGGAAATGAATCCTTTAAATTTGCGGATATAGGTCCGCAATTCCACATTTTATTAGAATCTAAATGAAAGGTGAAAAATAAAATGCCATGTAAAAAAGGTGAATGTGAATATAAGCCAACGTTGAATCGTTACTTAACGGAACCATTAACTGCTGAGGAGTTACGTTATGCTCGGTTGTGGGCTGAGATAGAGCTGCCGAAATTGTTGCGGGGCAAACAAAAATGAGTGACGCTGAGGAATCTAAAGTTGTTGACACGGTCAACAAATTCAAAGTTGGCAATGACATTGCCGAATCTCGGAAAGGTGTTAAACCGTTTAGTTTGATTGTGGAGCAACGCTTAGAATCATACGATTGGCAAGACCAACGATTCATAACATTTCTATCCAATGCTACTCACGGGTTAATCTTCAAAAAAAGAGTCAAACGAATCACAGGAGATCGGTTCGTAGATGAAGACATTATGGAGGCTTCTTCGCAATGACACAGCAATGGCATTGTTATTTCCATAATGGCCCATGTAAACTTTTACAGTCTAAAAACGGCATACAATTAGAGCAGCATGATAATGGTGTTTTTCGTTGGTGGGAAATTTGGAACAGTCTCACCTATAAAACATTGACTTTTCCGAAAAAACGCGATGCACTCAAGACCTTTAAGGAGTTGACAAAATGAAGTACCATAAAGGCCAATGCGAAGTTTGTCAAAATTCAAGACCTAAACCTTTAGACAGTGTAACTTTCGTCTGTTTTGCAGATACGGGGAGAACTTGGGGAGATTGTGATGTTGTTAGTAAAAACAGGATGGCGAAACGAAAATGTTATCTCAACCCCATAATTTCTGAGATCAACCGAGTTGTGTTGCATGAGCTTTTACACTTATGTGGTTGTAACGAAGATCAAGTACGATCCATAGATCGAGTTATACATCCTTTCAAAAGTTGTTCTTTACACCATAATAAGAAGGTGACATAATATTATGATTGAAAGAAAACGTAAATCTTACAGTGAATTTACTGAAGCAGAAAAAGACTTGGCTAAATGTGATAAGCCATTGACTCAAAAAGAGAAAAAATTGAAGCATAAACAACAAATTAAAGATTATCAACGAAACTACATGAAAAACAAGTATGACGGTTATCTTGGCAAAATCACGTGTCCCCGATGCGGTCGTGTAGGATATGTTAAACGCATGAAAATGGTTAACATTAAAACGGGTACAACTCGGAAATGGAAGTTGTTTTATGCTCTTCATCTACGTTTTGACCGTGTTCTTAAACGTGTTGTTTATGATGGTTGCTGCTATATTGGTTGTTCACCTAATGATACGATGCCGTGTTTTTAAGTGGAAAAGGCTAGGTAAACTGTTCAAAATCTATTGCTAATTACCATTCTTTAACGATACCCGCGCGTATCATTTTCTGTTTCGTGCCCTTAGGGGCTCTTCGTGGTTTTGTCATATCTTACTATACCAGCCTCGACAAATGTCGAACCTGATTAACCACTAACAAATTTTTAATAGTAGTTATGCTCTTAAACATATCGGTTATGTTTATGCCCTGGCAAAAAGTCACGTTAACCACTAGAATTTTAACCCGTTTCCACAACAAACACCAACAAACACCTAAATGTCCATTATGCCCTTACAAATTCAAACTAGGCGACACAGCGATGAGTCACCAAAAAAGAGATAATGGAACAGAATACGTCTGTTTAGAATGTTACCGTAATTTATGGCTTTGATTTTTCCCGCTGTTTTTCTCTTTCCTCTGAATCTTTAACTAACGCCCTACTATCTTCTATTAGTTTCATGCGGTAATCAAAATCTCCCATTCGTCTATCCAAATCTTTTTGGAACATCTCCAATCTTCTGTCACGATCTCCCAATTCCTTCTTTAACCTTTCAATTTCTTTAGTTTGATCATCTATCACTTTTTCCATTTTTAAAGGTGAAGGCTTCTCAATGCGTAAGAACGGCATGGCTTTTTCAGCGTATAGTTTCCTATAATATTCTGGGTCTTGCGGTCTATAACTCTCTTCTTGCCCTTCCTTAACTATGTGGCCCATCATAAATTGAACATTCTCAAAACCCATTTGATTCGCGTATTTACGGAAATACTTACGCAAATTATAAAGTCGCAGTTCTGACGGTTTACCCCGTTGTTTCTGACTGAAACTGAGGATTCCTTTCTTTCGTAATTTCAGAATTGCCTCTCTGAATCTATGGCTTATGTTAGAATAGTCTATAGGATTATTTGATTCACGTTGAGTAAACAAGTAACTGTCTTCTGTTAAGTTAGTTCGGGTTTTCAGGTAATTCATTAGGTAGTTGATTGCTTCTTCGCCTATGAAAGTGAAGTATGCCCTGTATTTGCCTTTAGCTAGTTCTCTAGGCACTTCTATTTTACATGGAACCCGCTTTTCTTTCAGGTCAGGCTCTAAATGTTTTCTTCTTAACTTGCAGATTGTTTGAGGTCTTAACCCGCTTTGGGCCATAACTGCAAAAAACGCTTTTTCCCGTGGTTTACTTATGCTTAGAATATCCACGATCTCTTGTTTTGAAATATCTCGGTTGTGAAAAGTAACGAAAGCAGCTCCACGTGGCACGTGTCCCAATGGTAAATCATTGTACTTGAAGAAACTCTGCACTGCAGCCGCATACAACACTACTGTTTTACTCGCGTAACCTTCACGCATTAAAGAGCCTATCCAACCACGCAAAAACTGAGCATACCTCCGCTTAAAATCCCGGTCCGTTGACTCTTCGTATTCGCTCAGAATCTCTGTTGGTGATTTGCCTATGAACGTGCAGAATCGTTTAAAATAAGTTGTGTATTGACTTGCTGTTTTTTCACAGTTTGAATGGCTATAGCCTACTGTGTCAGTCCACGTTTGAACGGGATCGAATTTTGTTTTGGTTTCCATTTTAATCGTTTAGTTCTAAGTAGCAAGTAATATATAAAGGTGATGTAAATAACACCTAACTCGATTTATAAGACAATAACGACATACAACTTTATCGAAAACAATTTGTGGTTCGACAAGAAACTTCTAGGAACCCCATAAAAACTTTGGAACGTGCCCTTAATCATCATTTTTAGCTTCTAAACATTCAACTCTTTTTTCAAGTCGCCATATATGCTCTTCTTTTTGACGGTCTTTAATCCAATACCAACAACCTATCGAAACAGTTAACACGATTGAAACTATAAAGAATATTGTAAACATAAGTGTCACCTTATCGTTGCTACTCCTTCATGTATGCCTCTCTCGGCTCTAAACTGTTTTAACAACACGTCTTTCATACTTAAAGCTGGCGGGTTTCGCGTGTTAATTGTGTTAATCATGGTTGCTATTGTTTGCCATCCTACGGGTTCTTTTTGAAATGTATGTTGAACAGTTACCACGTCAAAATCTTCAGTCGTCATATTCTCTGGAGCCAACGTCATAACTAACCGATCTCCAGCAAGTAAATTTTTGTTACCCGCTGTCACCACGTCTAATCTTGTAACGGGGTCTTTCATTTGAGCAAGAATAGTTTGACCACGTCTTATACAATCATCATTACTCCATAACTGATCGGAATAATGTTCCAATTCTCCAACGACATAATCATCTTGAGAATCTAAATCTTCAACCAACGCGTTATAGTCTTTAAGAAACCTTACTCCGTCAACCCACAAATACAAGTTTGAGCTAGTCGGAGCATTAGAAAACCAAATACGTAGTTCAGTTATGTTTTCCCAGCTTGGCGAACCATACGCATACCAATCTGACTCAGGGCCAATAGGTAATTCATACTCTGTTAGTTTTCGCGGTTCAATTCCTCTAATAATTTTTTTGTAGTAATGAGCTGCACTTGTTTTTAATTGAAGATGTAAATACGCGTCACTATTGAAGGTTCCAGCGTTAACTCGGACCCAAATATGCAGTTTTTTATAGTCATGTTTAAACTGGCATGAAATTGCAGGATCAATCGTATAGCCTAAATAAATACTCTGATCTCCTGACGTAGTTGCTTTTATACTGTAAGTACCTTCCTCCACCCAATCATCCGCTTGAGTAGGCCCAGTTTCATCTGTCGCCCAGTTATCCAGGCTTTCAGCAGCATCTCCAGAAGCTGGATAAGGCTGATTACATCTTCCATAAACATAAATTTTATTTTTAATCGAGTTCATATCTCTAAGAACGTTATAGCTTAGAAGGTTGTCACCTAACGTTAACGTTTCTACTCCATCCGTTCTTATTGGGCGATCCTTCCACACTAAATCACCATCAACATCAACGAAAAAGTCTTTTTTCACTTTATGAGTAACGTCACGCCAAAAATCGCTTACTTTAGTTAACACGTCAAAATAAGTTTCTGACTCCACAGTTAAATCCACGTCAGTTGTGTCTACATCTCTTTTGGAACCGTCACCTTCTAAACCTAAATCCTCTGCTAACTCCGTGACAATTACGCTTGCGTCAGTCGCAACCCACTTCTTTTTTCGTTTCAATCTACGCTTTAAAATTTCGCCTTGACTCCGTCCTCTAAACGTTCTAACTAAACCAGTTTCATCTGAAGCTGGAGCATCGATTTGAAATATTTTTCCAATTGTTAACGGGTCACCACTTACACTATCATAGTCTAACCATATTTTCGCTTGGTCACAAAGGCTAATATCGTTAAACACGTATTTACCGTTGGTTGTTTCAGCGGGTAAAGTGAAACTGAAAGTGCCAACGTTGTTAGTCACGGTTTCCTTAACAAGAATGTTTAAAGCGTCACTTGTAATTGTGTGAATAAGCGTAGGTGTAGAATCGTAAATTTCAATTTTATAAACTGGATTCGTCATTTTACCACAACTCCATAAGAAAGTCTCCAGCAGTAACAGCAGTTCCAACAACTCCAATTAACGCTAAAGCCCAACCAATCGGCCCAGAAGCTGCGTACAAGGCGATCATGGCTAGGCGAACCATATTTAAAACAGCAATCATTTTTTGAATTTTGTTTATAGCAATGTCTATGTTTTCAGGTAAGCCCATTCTCCGCATTAACCCTAAAGTGCGGTAAATTACTGTTTGAACCCGTCGAATATCCTCACACGCTTGATCTACGTTAATCTCCATTGAAAAACTAACTTGTTCATCATTTACAGTCAAATCACTGACAACCTCTCTAATTCTTTCAATGTTTTCTCGGCAGTTCTTAACAATCGTTCACTAAAGGCTTCTAACGATAAATTTTCGATTTCCGTTAAGTGCCACCCTTCAGAAACAACGGTTCCTTTCACTTGACGCGCGAAATCCCTGTCAACTTTCATTTTCTCTTTAACTTTCAACTTTTTCAATCACCTTGTCTTTTATTAGTTGTTGCATAAACTTTTGAATGGTGTCCCATGATGGTTTCATAAACGGGTTTTTATTTTCAACATGACGCGCGTAAGTGCATGACTTATGAGTTTTAGGGTTAATGAATTGCCATCCTCCAGCTAATACTCTAACCACGTCTCCGCTCTGTTCTTTTCTTATGCTTTTTTGCAGTGTGAAGGTGTCTGTCAACACACGTAACTTAGCCATTGTCACCATGAAGTCTGCACCTTCGTTTAACGCTTCTAACCCTGCTTCTTTCATTTGGTCTGGAATCTTGCCTAAGTCTGCTTGCATCAGTTCACGCCATGAATTAAAACGTATTACGTTGCTCATGGACTGAAATACTCCCAAACCCAATCGTTACTACCGCAATATTCATCGTGTTTACGAAGAGTCAAAACCCACTGTCTTTTAGCATCATCTTCGCTGGATTCTTTAATGTTGAAAGAAACAAGTTCTACTTTGCAGCTAGTAAGGTTTGACGTGAACCATTGCCACGGGTCTTTAAATCGTTCAAACATTAATTCATACATTTTTTGTCCTAACGGGCTGCCCCAATCTGAATTGTCATCAATGTCTCCGGATAAAACGATTAAGGGTGAATCCATCCCTAAATACTGTGTGATATTGCCTACTCTTTTTAATGGTTTAAGCACGGCTTCCCGGTTAACTATGTCAAGTTCTAACGGTTTACTCACGTAAGGAAAAGTGAACGTGCCCTTATGTAGCAATACAAAATCGTAATAAACATATTTAGTACCATAAGATTCTGCTCCGTTTGGATAGTCGTCCGCATAAAGTCGTATTTTACTTATTTGAGAGTCTGTTTTAATTATGTTGCCAGTTACAATTTTCCATGTTGTGCTAAATTCTGGTGCGGTTGCTCCTAAAATGAATTCTGTTTGTGAATCGGCAAATGTTAATTCTACTCTCGCGCCTAATCCTAAACTAGACACGCTTGTTTTGAAGCGGATTAAAAAACTATTGTAAGTAGATGGACTCATTCCCGTCATGTCTTTTTCATAATAGACATATTCATCATCCACTGAGTCAGCTTTACCCGTTATCTTATAAACATCGTTAAACTGCCCAACCATACTACATTGAGCATCAGTCATATTGAGTAAATGCTCACTCCATCCATGCGATTCAGGGTCAGATAGAATGAAGTCATCCAGAAATCCGTGTCCCCAAGTGATTGTTGGAGTTCCCGAAACAGTAGCGGGTCTCCGATAACGCAGCATGTAAGTGCTGCTGTAAACTGTGAAGCCTTCCGTTCTTTTAGTATCATCCTTCATAAAATCAATAGTTCGTTTACTGCCTTCCGGGTATTCCTCAGCTATTCGTCTTAACTCTGTCTCTGCTTTCCACAACAATTTAGTTGCTGTGATCCCCGACTTGTCTATGCACTCTATGATTATAGGCACGTTTTCCACGTAAGCGTAAGGCACGCCTTGGTTTTCACTTAATGGTTTACTTTCAGGTTTACCTAACGAAAAAACTAAATCCGCAAACTTGTCAATGAACACTCTAACAGTTGAATATTCAGGGTTTGCATAAGACACTAGAAACTTAACTTCTGTTGAATCATCATCTGCTGTTAAAGCTGCATTGCTTAAGTAAGTGTCTAACCAGTCTTTAGTTCTATAACGTGCATCCTCACTCATGTAGTGGCATCTCCTCTAAATCACACTTGAAATATCTAGCTGTGTCTCCAAACCCAACGGGAATAACAGATTTAACCAGGTAAACGTGTCCTGCAGCATCGCTTATTTCGTCGCCTATCCTAACGTAATCAACGGTTAAACCTAACGCGTCTAATCGAATGTAATAACCCGCCATCAACGCTAAACGCGGAGCTGACTTAGGAATCACTATCATTTTTATTGTCGAAGTTTCAAACTCTTTAGAATACCATCCAGTAACTGAGTCTCTGTCGCCTAACGTTAAAGCGTGTCTTGTCACTTCAAAACTTGGATATTCACGAATGTTTTCAAATTTGCGTATTATCGCGTTAAACGTTGCGTTAGCAGTTCGTGAAGGTTGACTTCTAAAACCAAAACGAATGTCATAAGTATCTGCTGCCTCTCCTTTCGTCATCCATAATAAGCCGACTTGACCGTCATACAGTTTCGGAAAAGAATTAATTACTCCATCATACCCATAATCGTTTTCGTTAGGAATCGTATCATCCACTTCTTCCACTCGACACGTGTTCCTACTCCACCAACCATCGCTGTCATAGGTTTTACTGTAGATAAGATCGGGTGATGGACTTCCAGTCCAGAATACTTCTATTGTGTCACCGTATTTCGCAATAGATGGTGAAACGTTTTTGTATAGAATGTCAGGTTCAATAATTGTTTCAGTTCCCCATCCTTCCCCCCATGTTCGCTTGACATAACGCAAGTTGTAAGAGAAAACGGGGTATGTAGCGTCTTCGACATAATCAACAAACACTAAATGAATATTATCGTCACTATCCACTGCTACGGCTCTTGAATAAGTTTCGTGATAATCATTTTTTGAATATTGTTCTATTATTTTACTGGTTGTGACTGTTTCTTCAGCAGACCATGAAACACCATTCCACAGCACCCCGTAAATTTGATCGGCTGCTTTAAAATAGAAAGCGTATAGTTTACCGTTTGACAGTGGAACAATGAAGTTGTTATGTAGACTTCTTCCCACTTCTACATCGCTTATCTCTTTTGGGTATCCTCCCTCAGTCGCCCATACTCCATCATTTCGACTTGATTTAATAACATAAACTGGCATGTTAGCCTTTAGCATTGGATGATAAGCCCATGTAACCCACGGGTAACCATAAGAATCTAAAGTAGCATAAAAATCAACGTTATACGGGACAGCCGTCCAGAATGTATTCCAGTCTGCAGTCCAAGTTATAGAACCATCCGAATTAAGAAGGCCTCTACGATATGCAAGAGCGTAATTTCCTCCTGTCTTAATTCTTGTGAATACATGAACGTAATTACCATCGCTTTTCTCTTCTAAAATTGCTTGTAAACATTCACCATGCCTCTCCAATAAGTATTTCAATAATGTTGGTGTAGTCCATGAAACACCGTCTACACTACTTGTAAAATATGATGGGTTACTTACTTCCGCACCTAAGTCAACGTAGAAAACCCAAATACGACCTTCTGCAGAAAACGATTTTTCTTGCCATCTTATACCTGTCCTAGAGCCGATCCCTGTTACAACATCATATCCTTTTATTGCGGGAGGATACCTGATTGTTTGATCTGTTGTATAAGTCGCGTAGATCACAAGTTTTCTATCTTCAAACGCTGCAACACCAAACGGGTCACTAGGTCCGTCATTATAGGCATCCGCTACAGTTGCCCATTGATCTGTGCTTCCGACTGCATACCGTGTTTTCATGTCTGTGGCAGCGCCTACTTCCTCGAAAAACCATCCTATCCAGTAAGTGCCAGCTTTTAGGTAAACTGGGTTTGTGAATGGAAGCGGAATTGGTTTTGACGGGGTATAATCCCAATCACAAGTTGCTTCCTCTGTAGTTCCAAGCAACGCGTCAGGCGTTCCTTCATCATCTGAATAAATGAAGCCTTTAACATGAGTAGTTCGACTTGTTGTTACAGTCCCCCCGTATGCGGTTAACTGTGAAATTGTTACGTCATCATCAAACACATATTTAGAAGCAACCTTCACGTTTTGGGCTAAATCATGTGATGTTGTGCCCGTGTTTTTTTGTCCAACTGTTTTAGTCACTGTTTTAGTAGTCATGTTTACAGTCGCCTTCTCCAAATGGTAATATGTGACTGTTGTGCAGTGAACCGTGAGCAATAGGATAAAAAACAGACAGCTACAAAATAAGCCCTGTTCATCATGATGAAGCCTCCCCGACAATGAATGGTATTCCGCTTTTTTTCTGCTCTACTTCTTTTAGTTTTTGTGCAGCCTCTTTAATTGTGTTCATAACTACAGAGTTACTCGCCAAGTCACTTACGCTAACACTCAAGCTTTCCACTGCACCACCCGCTATCGGATCGTAAAAACCATATTTGATTGCTCGGGCAGCAATGAACACTGCACCTTTCTCTTTAGACGTTAACGTTACGGTTTTACTGCCTTCCGCTCCAGTCATGTTTGACAGTTCAGCACCAAACAAGTTAAGCGTGTCAACCGCTAAATCCAAAATTGTCTCTATGATAGTGTCCGTTATCGTGTCGGGTAAATTCATTACAGTTCTTAAATCAGTTGCGCTTACGCTAACCATTAGATTCACCTTCCGTTTGACTTGCTGACCGTGACAAGTTCGCAAATAATGCAGCTTGTTCACTATCGCGTTTTTCGTTCAGTAACATGCGACTTTCAATATTTTTCATACGTTCATCGAGGTTTTTAATCCAACCCCAGTAAATCTTACCGTTTTCGATAAGCACTTGCTGATTTTTCATCATCTGATTTAAACTCTTAACTATCTCGTTTAATGTTTTGTTTTGGTCTGCATCAAACGTTGATTCTTTCTTTCCGAATAAACCCATTACACATTCACCTCTGGAACATACTTCATGTGACGCTTAACTCCCGTCTTCAAATCGGTTACGTCAACATCATTGAAACTGTCATGTCGCCGTTGCGCGTCTATAGTTTTAGATAGGTCTGTCTTGCATCCAGCGAATTTGCCAACGGGAACATCCAGTTTTAAACCGTACTGGATTATGGTTAAATTGAAAGTTATCGTGTCCGAGTCTTCCACTTCTAAAGTGCATCCTGGCCGTCGAGTTATTTGTGGAATACCGTTTCTGTCTTTTTTATCCATGTTTATTTGCCATTCAACTTTAAAGTCTGTCATATTTCATCGTCTCCACGGATTAGGTGATTTAGGTTTATGAGTGAGGAAAACGCCTGCTACCCCTGCTTTCTTTTTCATTTTAGAAGCTAACGCATATCTTAAAGCGTCAACTGCATGATCGTTTTCTTTAATGTTTTCATCATACGTCTGCAGTTCACTTATTAAATTGACACATTCACCCGATATGAAAATGCGTGGTTTGCCATCGCCCGCTTTTATGAATCTTCCAGCCATTTCACGGATTGATTCGTCGCGTTTAGCGTTGCTGCCTTCCGCTCTGATTCCATGACTCTTAAACAACTCTATAGTTTCAGGTTGTGATCTATCGCAATAGAAATGTCCTCTTCCAAACTGTGATTGCATAAGTTTTGCTTGTTCCGTTAAGTCTGTGTGCATAACTTGCCTTTCATAAAACTCGCTTAACACGTAAGCTCGGCCGTCTCCGTCGAAGCCTACAGCTAAAATACATGATGGATTGGTGAATCCAAAGTCAACTCCATAAATGACTTCTTTCAATGTTGAAACATCTATGAAGCCTATCACGTGATCTGCAGCGTCAAAAGGAATAGTGCCTACGCCTACAGCGGCAAATCTTCCATGAACAAACCGTTCCGCTAAACCGCCATGATGAGCGCGTTTAATAGCTTCTATATAATCCGTTGTTAAATGCGTGTTGTCTTCTAAGCTCATACGGTAAACTTTAGCTTCAGGGTCTTTTGTTAATGGGTTTTCAAAGAAACTGTGTAAGACTGAACCAGGCGCGTCTGGAGTTGTAGTAATGAACGCTCCCGTTTTATATTTGCCGGGTACACTTCCCCGAATCCTTCGTTGAATCACTCTCCACGCTATGTCGAAGTGTCTTACTAATCGTGCTTCATCGCATTGAACAATGTCAACATTCGGCCCTTCTGCGCTTTCAGGGTCTTCTAACCCGCCAAACCATAGTTTGCTTCCGTTAGTGAAGTCTATTCTGCTTTCAGTTCTCATATATGATTCGACAACGTGGTTGCTTTCAATCGGATAACCCAACAAACCCTCCAATGTCGGAATCAAAATCCTTCTTACCATTCTGTATGAAGGCTCAAAAATATAGCCTATTGCACCATCATTTTCTAGTAGGTAACTGAGCATTTCGAAGCAACCAGATAGAGTTTTTCCCGAGCCCGTGCCTCCAGAAACCAACCGATACTTCACGTTATAGCGGTCTTCGTGAAAGCCCCGTTGTTTACTATGCGGGTAATATGGAATAGTGTATTCATTCTTTTGTTGTAACCGTTGCATTTTCGGGTCTCCACATTTTAATTATGAAAGGCTTATCCTCTGTTCCTACCTCAACTTGCGGTCCTAAGAGATGGCTATAAGCGTTCAACACTTCGATCATGCGGGATAACGCGCCTAACTGAACGTTTTCGTTTTGGCTAGTCATTAATAGGAAACTTGCTTTTCGATAGCAATATTCAAAACGGTTGTGAATGGTTAGTCTTAATTGTTCCGCGTCTATTCCTTGAATGTGCGGTTGCCATTTACGTTTATTGCGGTAATCATACCATAAGACGCTTTTAGGAATATCATATTTTTTGCTTAATTCTATAACTGTTTCAGCGCGATTGTAGCCGAGTTGTTCGCATTTTAAGACTTCCA
>Ga0315547_1002726_pt1 | contig 12084 bp, 10 predicted proteins | sample SalMarSW160240MG_2_FD_202542 | JGI IMG/M metagenome (GOLD analysis project Ga0315547, IMG submission 202542) | Salt marsh sediment microbial communities from the Plum Island Ecosystem LTER, Massachusetts, United States - Salt Marsh Sediment SW1601-240 ... | reverse complement strand
TATTTTGCAATCATTAAAAGACTATTTTTTCGGTTGTTTATTTCAATCGAAAGCCATACCAATAATTATATTATCCAAATAAGATAAAATAAAGCATAAGTAATGAGGCTAATGTGCAACAGGCACCTGAAGCGTTGGCGGGCGAGGGGAGCAAAATGGGTGTGATATATGTGATATTACTCTATTAAGTTTTTGCAATAATATACTATTTTACACCAAATATTTGTTTATATAAAAAAACGAAATTAGTTTTATCTACAACTGATTATAATCAAATCATATTCTACGAATAATTGCTAATTATGATGCGAATGATTAGAATATTCTTAAGAATTTCATTCTTAACTTTCACCTTAATCTTTCTTTTCTTTCACCCGTCACTTTCAGCTCAAAATCAAACAGTTAAAATTGATGAATTTGTAAAGATATATCAAAATGATGCTGCTTTTAATGGTTCAGTGCTGGTGGCTAAGAATGGAGTAGTGGTTTTAAAGAAAGGATACGGACTAGCTAATAGGGGAAGTAAGGTACTTAATACTTCTTACACAAAATTCAGAATTGGTTCTATTACCAAGCCTTTCACGGCCATTGTCATTATGCAATTATTGGAACAAAAAAAGATTGCTCTAAATGAGTATATTAGCACATATCTGCCTTATTACAGGAAGGATATTGGAAATAGAGTAACAATTCATCATCTTCTAACACACACTTCAGGTATTCCATCATACACAAGTAACCAAAGATTATCTGAAGTAAGTCTTGATCCTTATCCTGTTGAAGATTTCATTAAGGATTATTGCAGTGACGATTTATTGTTTGAACCGGGAACTGAATACCAGTATAATAACTCTGGCTACTTCATTCTTGGTGGTATAATCGAAGCTATCACTGGTAAAACATACGAGGAGGTTATAAAAGAATTTGTGCTTGAAAAGGCGGGTATGATGAATTCCGGGTATGATCATCCCAGGTTGAATATACCTGATAGAGCTACAGGATATACTGTTAATTCAGGCAAATATGAGAAAGGTCGTGATATGAATATGTCCATTCCTTATGCGGCAGGGGCACTCTTCTCAACAGTAGAAGACTTTTTTCTCTGGGACCAGGCCATAAATAATGGTAAATTGCTTGATTCTGGAACTATGGACATCATGTTCGAGCCACAATTTAAAAGTTGTGCATACGGTTGGTTCTGTGTTAACGACACTATCCCGGGAACCAGTGAGATAGAAACAATTATATCTCATAGCGGTGCAATTAATGGTTTTAATGCAATTATTGAACGGCGGGTTGAAGAGAAAATTCTGATTGTTATTTTTTGTAATTCCCCGGGTGCTAATTTAGGATCAATGTGTACAGGGATAAACAACATCCTGCATGGTATTCCAAATAATGTAAGAAAATTTGTGGATCCATATCGTTAAACCAATTTTTAGAATTGTAAAGGTTTAATAATGAGTGGCTATTTAGTATAATGCCTATTATAGGAACAGAATCAACGAGATTCCTATAATGAATTGCATTATGTTAAATAGCTTGGCCAATTTGTGCAGTGATTAAAACTCAACTTTCTCAACCAGTGTCCTCCGAAGCCTTGGCGGAGGAGGGCCTCTCAACTCTCTCAACCTTTCTTAATAGGAGGGAGGGTAAAAAAATATTTCATATAAGCAGCACGCCCCGTTCTGCAGAACGGGGCGTGGCAGTCAGAAAGGAGAAGAGATATCATTTTGCAGCTCTCAGGAAATTGAACTTCTTGAAACTAAAGAAAAGAATCTGAAGAAAGCCATTCAAAGAATAGACATTTCGAAAAACGATTATCATTACACCATGGATATCTCTGAAGACAGATCTCACGATTGGCGCGCACTGGTTAAAGAAGAAGAGGATGAAGAAAAGAGGCGAAAAAAAATACCTAAACGATAGAATATTATATGCTCTATAATTGTCTAACTTACAGTTTACAGAGATCAAGGGTAAATTTACCATGTCTCCTATGTTCGAAGCACAAGAGGATTAATTGTAAAACTGAAGAAATGAAAACCAAGAAAACCAGCCTGTTCATTTTTATTGGAATGATTGCGTCTACAACACTGACCAGTACGACTCATGCCCAGACGGTCTTTCCGACCGGTACAACCATCTATAATCCGGCCGAGGCATACAGTAGCTATATCCTTATAGCAGACCATAATGAATTCGGAAACCATCCGAGTGCTAAGGTCAGGGAAAGCGGGGAGGATATTAGTCCCGGTGATATCCGGCTCATTGATATGAATGGCAATGTGGTACATATCTGGAATGTTGTCCCTAATTTTAATAAGCGTTGCAGGTTGCTTCCCAATGGTAACCTGGTGTATGCCGGACCCGATAAAACTATTTATGAATACGACTGGGATGGCAACGTTGTGTGGACCCATCAGGGCATAGGCTCGATTAATGACCTGCGTGTACTGCCAAATAATAACAGGCTGCTGATTGCTCATGAACCTATCCCTGGAGAGTTCCAGAAAAAGGTAAAAGACGTTGAAATAGCGCCCTGGTGGGAACCGCGCAAACGTGGCAGTGAAGAGACACAATTAGGTGCCGATCTGTACGAAATTAATCTGGATGGAGAGATTGTATGGGAATGGCATGCTCATAATCATCTTGACCTGAACTTGTTTTCACCTGCTACTCCTGAAGGTGACTGGTTACACGTCAACTCAGTTGCGCCGCTGCCCGAGAACAGGTGGTATGATGCCGGAGATAAGAGGTTTAAACCAGGCAATATTATACTTAACGCGCGGAACATTAACACGGTTTACATCATCGATAAAGAGACCGGAGAGATTGTCTGGGAGGGTACCCATAAATATAAGGGCGGCATGGCTCATTGTCACGAAGCGGAAATGATCGAAAAGGGACTCCCGGGTGCAGGTAATATAATTCTGTTTGATAATGGCCTTTTTACCCGTAACAGAACCCACACCGGACAAACATTTATTATCGAGATGAATCCGGTAACTGAGGAGATAGAATGGATTTATGAGACTAAGGGATATGCCAATATCAAGTTCTTCAGCAAAACCATGGGATCACAGAAACGGCTTGAAAATGGCAATACCTATATAGCTGAAGATAATAAAGGCAGGCTTTTTCAGGTAAAACCAGACGGCGAGATTGTTTGGGAATTTGTCAACAGAGGCGGCACTACACGGCCATCTGTTGTTCCTTACGACTATACGCCTCAGTTGCGTGCTTTGCACAAACCGGAGGAACTGGCTGTTACACCACCCAATAACCTGGAGTGGCAACTTTTGCCCGATAAATACCGAAACGGGAAAGAATATTAATCTGGATCAAATAATCGATTCTCGTTGCGTTAAAACCGTTCGTCTTTCGTCGTTCGTCTTTGGCCGGATCTATTTAGCATAATACTTGATTATAGGCAAAGGCCTGGTGATTTAAGATATAAGATTAAAGATTTAAGATTTCAGAAGTTGTTTGATATCAATTAATTACACTTCTATTAACATATATAGCTAATAATCAGCAAGTTAGCATTACTTATATTTCTATTTAACATAAATCAGAAGACTAACGGCAAACGACAAAAGACTAACGGAATAGAGTATGTAACTGTAACAATTATCCATTTCTGCAATAATCCAGTTATCCAGGTCCAAATTGCCCGCATGGCAAACCTTCGACATTCGCCATTGGGCGTTCGATATTCGTAATTCAATAACTTTATAAACTCTATAAACCTTATCAACTTTATCAACAACTACACGATTTAACGATTCAACGATTAAACCATCCTCCGTAGCTTTAGAACGAACTATTTAGCATAATACTCAATTATAGCTGCAAATAATGGACTGTGCGTGAGGAAGCAAATTGCGGGAGGTAATTTTACCAGGAAAGTATATTCGGTTGTTTAAATCAAACTGTACAGCGTTTATAAGCCGCAAATTGCTTTATCATAAAATCATTGCCGATATAGGACCGCTTCGCGCTCGCTATATCTGATTTTATGATAAATACTGCGGATACGCAATTTGCTGGGGTATTTGCCTATAATGAATTGCATTATGTTAAATAGCTTAGGGTTGATGGCAATGACCTGGCATATTATTCTGAACCAGCTTAGGAGCACAGATATAATAGGAGGGAGGGCACAAGATAACTTTCACATGAGTAGAGCGTGAACACTCTTTTTGCGGAATACAATGAAGCAAAATGGGTGTGAATAAATAGTTAATAAATATCTCATATTATGATATATTATTAATAAAATTTCGTATCTTATAATGCCAAATCTATTAAGCATGAATTGCATTAAGAGAGTCCTTGAAGACAAGGGAATTAAACAGACCTGGTTAGCAGAAAAACTAGATAAGAGTTACAACATGGTAAATTCCTATGTACAAAACAGAAGGCAACCAAGTTTAACGGATCTAATTCGAATTGCAGAAATTTTAGACGTTGATGTTAAGGATCTGATAGTATCAAATAAAGAGAGTAATGACTGATGTTCATGAGCCGGATGTAAGGAGCTATAATATGAGTCAAATTAAGGGTAAAGATACCAAACCTGAAATTCTCGTAAGGAAATATCTTTTCAAGAAAGGTTATCGTTACAGACTTTATGACAAGAGGCTTCCAGGTAAACCAGACCTTGTATTGCCCCGGTACAGGTCGGTAATATTTGTCCACGGATGCTTTTGGCACGCTCATGATGGTTGTAAGTATTATGTTATTCCAAAAACGAGAACAAAATGGTGGATTGATAAGCTAGAGAATAATCGTAAGCGTGATGAATTAGCTTTCAAACAGTTACAGAATCTGGGTTGGAAAGTGATCGTTTTATGGGAATGCGAACTTAAACCTGAGAGAATAAATAATACGTTTGATAATTTGATTAAGGAATTAAATGCCTAGAAAGAGAAATATACCAGTTGTTGATCTATTCGCCGGTCCAGGAGGTCTAGGAGAAGGGTTCTCATCTGTCCTGGATGGGAATGAAAGATGCTTTAAAATTGCCTTATCTATTGAAAACAACGATTATGCTCATCAAACACTTTTGCTGAGGAGTTTTTTCAGACAATTCCCTCCAGGTAATGCTCCTTCTGATTATTATGATTATTTGAAAGGTAATATTGAAGATGTCAACCAACTGTATGAAGAACATAAGGATCAATATAGAGAAGCCTCCAGGGAAGCACAGAAACTTACTCTTGGTGATTCAGACCGCGATGAAATCAGGAAAGCGATTTCAGACGCAATTGGAAAAGATAAAAACTGGGTACTGACAGGTGGGCCACCCTGTCAGGCCTATTCCGTAATTGGAAGATCCAGAACAGGTGGTATTGATCCAGGAGATCACAGGGTAACATTATACCGGGAATACCTACGAATAATAGCTGAATTCCAGCCAGCAATATTTGTAATGGAAAATGTCAAGGGATTACTTTCTGCTAAAATACACGGCAAAAGCATATTAGGGATGATGCTGAAAGATTTGGAAAATCCTTCATCCATGTTTAGTGAATTTGAGTGTCCTGATTACAGGGTGTATTCTTTTGTTATCGCACCCCAAAACGCAACACTTTTTGAACCACCAAAATTCAAGAACAATAAGGAGTTTGTAATTAAAAGTGAATTATTCGGAATTCCACAGAAACGACACAGAATAATACTACTTGGGATTAGGAATGATATTACAAGAAATCCACTTATTCTGAACAGAAGTGATGAGAAAGTAAGGTTGGAGGATGTACTAAGTGATTTGCCTCCAGTGAGAAGCGGACTTTCGAAGACCGAAGATAGTGATGAAGAATGGAGAAATGCTATCCGGGAGTTTGGTCAAAATGGTTTTTTAGAGGTATTACGGGAGCATGCTGATCCAAAAATTATCAGGAAGGTTGAGACATATTTGAGAAAAGTGCGGATTCCAATGAGTGGTAGAGGTGGACGGTTTGTAAAGACCAGGAAAACGATCAAAAATGATTTACTTAGGGAATGGTACACAGATCCTATGCTTGATGGTGTGTGTAACCATGAAACAAGAGGACACATGTTAAAAGATCTGGAAAGGTATTTTTTTATGTCTTCATATGCATTAGCATTAAAAGAATCAGCTAAAATTTCTGACTTTCCGAGAGCCTTTTTACCCAATCATAAGAGTATTGAAAGGAATATATTTCAGGACAGATTTCGTGTACAACTTCCTGATCAACCCGCAACGACAGTAACATGTCACATATCTAAGGATGGAAATTATTTTATACATTATGATCCAACCCAATGCAGAAGTCTAACAGTCAGGGAGGCTGCCCGTATCCAGACTTTCCCTGACAATTATTTATTTTGTGGCAGCCGAACCCAGCAGTTTCATCAGGTTGGAAATGCCGTTCCGGTTCTTTTAGCAAAAAAGATTGCAGAAATAGTGAAAGATATCTTTGAGAGAGCTTTTTGACAGGATGGTTCTACGATTTCATAACAAAGTTTGCTTATGTGTGTTCGCGATTTGAAGGTTTAATCTCACATTCATAAATTGCTATAATTTTCCAGTTCAGTTTTTTCAATGTAGATTCAAGCTTTGAATCTTTAATAATTATTCTGCATCTTAATCCATTAGTAAACAAATGTTTACAAACCAGCGTTTCCGGCTTTGTATCCTTTGAACATAAGGTTCATATTAAAACTTATGGTATTCTTATTATGTACGCTTGTCATCAGTTGCAGTCCAAACTATCGGAGGAATTACAGTTGAAATGAAAAAAACGTTTCTTTTATTTGTGTTTATCCATTATATTTGTTATATTTGTAATGAAATATATAGTTATATATAATGGACTAACCTCAAATAAATGATTTGTCTTCGTCATTATAACTGTATTAAATTTAATAAAAATGGTGGAAAGTGAAAAAAGTACAAGGAGAATACGATTCGAAAGGTACGCAACTAAAAGGGTACAGGCTATTCTTGACAACCTGGACAGACTGGAAAATTGTTCTAATAAAAACAATTATGAGTATAGTGAATCTGATATAAAGAAAATATTCAAGACAATAAGAGATAAGACAGATGATGTACTAAAAGAATTTGATAAACAATTGAATAAAGGCAAAAAGAATAAATTTACTTTATAAAGAAAATTGAAAAAATAATTAAATATGCCGAATTGGAAATTCAAAATCCTTACTAAAGATGATCAACCGGTTGATCCAACTCAAGATTTGTTTTTTTCTACAAATATTGTAGGTGGTTTAACTGCTGGTATGGTAAGAGAATCAATACAAAACTCCTTAGACGCTGGTATTATTGAAAACAATTCTAAATCAACAGTATATGTTGAGTATCGCATTATTGAAATAGATAAAGATGAATTCATAATTGGATTGTTTAAAGATTTATTACCACATCTAAAATCAACAAATAGCGGTATTCACCCTAGTAATGTACCTAAGCTTGAAGAAAAAATTAAGGTACTTATTGTGGAGGATTATAATACTACTGGCCTACTTGGTGATGTTGATGAATTCCAAGATCCAGTTGCAGATGATAAAGAAGCCCATAATTTCTACTGGTTTTGGAGAAGAAAAGGAAAGTCAGGTAAGAGGGGGAAAGATATTGGCAGATGGGGGATAGGTAAAACAGTCTTTCCAGCGTCTTCAAAAATTAATTCATTTTTCGGAATAACATGCCGGAATGATGATTCCAATAAATATTTAATGGGTGCCTCAGAATTAAAGATTCATTATTTTGAAGATAAGAGGGAGACTACGTATTCACCATATGGATTTTATGGCAACTTTAAAGATCCAGTATATCAATATTTTGTTAGTCCTCTGATCGAAATTGATTCAGCTGATAGTGTATTTATTGAAAATTTCGAGAGACATTTTCATGTGGAAAGAAGAGATCCAAAAACTGAGGAGAATTATGTAGGATTATCAATTATAATCCCATTTCCATGGGATGAAATAAATTCAAATGAAATACTCAAAGCTGTGATACAACAATTTTATTATCCTGTTTTGAGTGATAAAATAGTTGTAAAGATTGATGATTCAATTGATGATATTATGGTTGAACTGAAAAGTGACAGTATTGAAGAATCTCTTAATGAAATAAAATTTAATGAGGAAGATGAACATGATTCAAATAAAATAAAGAAGTTAATGTCATTCTCCAGATGGGCTATGAATCTTCCAGATGAAGAATACATAACTCTAAACAAACCACAAATACATTTAGATCAAATCTGGAGGAAGGAATGGTACATTAACGAAGAAATTGAAAAAACAATTGATCTACAATCTGATAAATTCTTTCAGGGAGAAAGAATTGCATTTGAAGTTCCTGTGAAGGTTCATGAAAAATCAAATGATCCGGAATTTTCTTGGTTTTACGTGTATTTGGAATATGATAAGGATTCAAGTGACGGGGAAAATTATTTCATCCGGGATGGAATCACAATCTCTAATATTAAACCATGGATAAAAAAGGGATTAAGGGCTTTGGTAATTATAGAGGAAAATAAATTGTCGTCGTTATTAGGTGATTCAGAGAATCCAGCTCATACTGAATGGCAAAAAGATAAAAAGGTACTATATGAGAAATATATATCGCCTGACAAAACAATTTCTTTCGTAATAAATAGCTTGAAAAATCTCTATTCATATATTATTAAACCCAAAGAGGGATTAGATTATGAGGCGCTAAAAGATATTTTTTCAATTGATATTGAAGACTCAGATCTTCTTGATGATGTACCAAAACCAGGTGAAGATAAACCTAAACCAAGCCCTCCTGATGATTTTCCAGATCAACGAGAGCAGGAAATATTTATTAAAAGAATCCCAGGAGGATTTGAGATTAAAAGCAATCCAAATGTTGAGTACAATGAAAAGATTTGTAATGTTGAATTAGCTTATATGATACCGAAAGGGAATCCTCTTAAGCGCTATAAGTCTCATGATTTCAATTTATCGGATACTTCCTTTAACATTGAATCTAAAGGTGTAAATATTGAAAAAGTACAAGATAATTCTATCATTTTCTCATCAGATAATACAAATGATTTTGTAATTAAAATTTCAGGATTTGATCCAGCAAGGGATCTTTATATTAAATCGAATTTAAATGATAAGGAAATTTAATTATACAGGCCGAAAGAGAATACCGTTGAAACGAATCAGTATCAATGTTGGTACAGTAGAAAGAAGAAAAGCATTCAATGCAGAGATTGACTTCAATGGACTTGAGTTTCCACCTGAGGCAAAGGTTTATATTGAACCTTATTACAGAGCATCATATATGAGATTTGACTTCGGGAGTATTGGAACTTGGGATCCACCTTTAATCTGTTATCTACAGGATATTCCAGATACTAGTTTAATCCTTTTTAGAGTTAAAATAGTTGATGAATCTGAGAATATTGGAAAATTATTGGGGATTGCAGACCGGATTGAACCAAATTCAGATGAAAAGAAAACCCCAGGTAAAAGAACAATATTACCAGTTGATTACGACAAAGATTTAAAAGACCAGATATGTAGAGTAAATTTTGATGAAGTTGGAAATCAGGTTGTGCTTGAAATTAATAAAAGAATTGAAAATTGTACGGAACTAGTTAGAACAAATGAATTTAAAATATTAGTACTTCCTGGAATAATAAGAATTATTGCAGAAAGGCTTAAAGATTATGATTATGATGAAAATGGTAGTAGATGGCAAGACATGTGGATTAAGTACTTTATAAGGAATTTAAAAGTAATTAAAAAACCAAAATCCGATGATTATAATGAGGATATGATTGATGATTGGATCAATGATGTTGTATTAGCGTTTTGTAGAAATTACGGTATTTATAGACAGTTTTTAAATCTTAATATATTTCAAAGATGAAACTTCATATTTTAACTGAAGAAGGTTTAACTGAATTCAGATACTATCTTAATGGGTTGAGAACAGGAGAAATTGCTGATTTGGACAGAGATAATCTATTTACAGAAAATTTATCAATTCAATTTGAAAAGGAAATTGAAATGTTTGATTTGAAAGTAAACTCGAAAAAAGAGTTTATTATTGAATTAATTGAGATGTTGAAGGATATTAATCTGAAAGAAAATTACTACAATGTAGAATTATGGAGTTGGATATCGGTGTATTATTTTGATATCGTATGTCCAAAGATTAATGATCTAAGGAAGCCAGGAGCAGATGATAGGCATATCCTGAACCCAGACAACTGGCAGAGGTATTACAGGCATCTAATTGCTGCACCTATAAGACTATACCTTGAACTTAGGGAATTAGCAATTGGTTATTTGGATGGAAGTCCAAATACTCATGGAGAGTTTTTTGAACAATTGGCTTCATCTCAAGAATTAGCGACATCACCTAGTGTAATTGAAGCAGCTAATATTCTGTTCTGGGATAACGAAAAGAAAGAATTTAAAAGAGGTTCTAGAGGAAAGAATAAACCTGGTACAATAAGAAGATACGCTAGAGATATTATTCCACAATTTCAAATGACATACGATTTAAATTCAATGTCAGGAGAAGAAATCATTGAGTTACTTCCTGATGAATTTTCAGGTTGGTTAGAATAAATAATTAATTCGAAATAGATATGGATCCAAATATTGAATATAACACAAGCAAATGGAATATTGAAACAATCCTTGCGATGGAAGGTAAGAAGAGTGAATAGAGATCCGGAAAGAAATTTCACCAGAGAGCAGAAAATGTATATTTGGCAAAAAACAAAAGATAAAAAATGTGATGTATAGGAACGGAAAGTAAATAGCTATGATGAGTATGAACCAGATCATATACTCCCTTGGTCAAAGGGAGGACTGACTGTTATAACAAATGGTCAGATAACCCATGGAATCTGTAACAGGTTAAAAAGTAATAAAATTTAGGACCGTATTTTTATAGATAAGATTTCGTAGTGTAAGTCTTGTTTTTAGGATTGATTATAAGAGGGGAAATACCAATAAAAATGATACCAATGATTCAAAAGGATTTTAGATTCATATAGAAATATTTTATTTTAAATCTGCTTTACGTTTGCGTTCAATATTTAAGTGTCTTCGGATATCATGCAAAAAGGGTGACATAACTTGTTCTTTCAGTAATTTATTTACGACAAATTTCTCATGGAAGGTTAGTATAACATCTATTTTAGCTCGTGTTAGTGCAACATAAAATACTCTACGTTCTTCTTCCACATTACGACCAGGACTAGGTAGGAAATCCAAGTTTAACCACATAATAAAGACAAATTCAGCTTCAAGACCTTTTGCTTTGTGCATTGTTGTAACTAAAACACTATCTTCATCTGATAATTCAAATTCCGATTCAAATATTCCAAATTTCTCATATATTAGTTGGATGATAGTCCCTAATGATGGAAGTTCTTTTGATATCTCATCCAATGTAATGCCGACATTTGGAAACAAAGTATTATCAACATTTAGATGAGGAAAAGCAAGCAACTCCTTTTTAAATAATTCAATGTCATCTTTTGAATTATTAACCACTTCTAATCTCTTAAATAGATCTGAAATTGTTGGTTCAGATAGTTTCTTGCAATATGTAAAAAGATCAATTTTATTTTTTGCAGCCTCAGTACGATGTTGGTATATCTCGTCTTGGTTTAAACCGATAATATCGAGCCATTGTCTTAGAGCTAAACTATCTTCATTATGTAACATTCTTAATACTAAAAGAAGTCTCCAATGATCATCTGGAATAATTTCCTTTTCATAAAGTTTTGTTGGAATATTAAAATTAGATTTAATTTCTCTTGCAACCTTAGTAACAAAGTTTTTAGTTGGACAGAGAATCATAAAATCTTTAAAACTTAATTTGTTCTGTTTAGTTTCTTTTGATTTGGAAATGATTTTTCTTATTTCCTTTGCCACAGCTTCAATTTGTAAATCACTTGCTGTTTTAACAAGGAGTTGAACTGATACCACCCACCGGCGAAAAACGCTACCACCTATTTTTACTTTCCGGATAAAAACGGTAATCTTTCACACCCTGAAAAATTACCAATATGAGTTCCACCTTCATAT
>Ga0315547_1002724_pt1 | contig 12092 bp, 17 predicted proteins | sample SalMarSW160240MG_2_FD_202542 | JGI IMG/M metagenome (GOLD analysis project Ga0315547, IMG submission 202542) | Salt marsh sediment microbial communities from the Plum Island Ecosystem LTER, Massachusetts, United States - Salt Marsh Sediment SW1601-240 ... | reverse complement strand
TGTTTTGGCTGTCCTGCTACTAGCCGGTATAAAGGAGTCTTTTGGTAAATATGCATGAGCCCGTCTTTTTTCCTTATTAGACATCCATATTTTAAAATAGTTTATAGGTAAATAACAAAGAAAACAAAAGGATTTATGATAGGTATTGCATCCAATATCTACTCAAGGAGGAAAACGAAGGATATGACAATTCAATTCGATGTGAAAGAGACTGATGACAACAATATTGTATTTGTTACAGATGCAGAAGGTAATGATGTTATCCGTGCTCCCCTATTAAACAAAGGTACTGCATTCACTAAAAAAGAACGAGATGAGTTTAGTCTTAATGGTCTTATCCCTCCCCGCATTCTTAGCCTTGAACAACAGATAAAGAAAATACATCAAAGGTATCATAGACTAGGAAAAACCTTTGATATCTGCAAATCTTGTAAAATGTTTGATAAAAATCAATTCAACGTTCTTAAAAAAGAGGTTAATATCGCTCGTTATAATTTTCTCAGAGACCTTCAGGATAGAAATGAACTGCTTTTTTATGCTTTTGCCTATAAATACATGGAAGAAATCATTCCAATCGTCTATACCCCTACAGTAGGTGATGCGGTACAACAGTTCTCCAGGAATTCTGCACGATTTCGGGGGGTTTTCTTATCACCATATAATATCGACAGCGCCAAATCAGTGTTTGATCACTTCAGGTTTAAACATCCAACTATTGCCGTTGTCACAGATAACCAGGGTATCCTTGGATTAGGCGACCAAGGGATTGGTGGAATGAATATACCTATTGGTAAACTTGCTCTGTATGTAATGGGCGCAGGCATACGACCATGGGAAACCCTGCCGCTGACCCTGGATGTTGGAACAGATAATCTTAATGATTTGAAAGATCCATATTACCTAGGGTATAAAGCAGGGAGATTGCAGGGTGTTGAATATGAAGAATTTATCGATAAATTCATCAATGGAATAAGAGAAAAATTCCCAGACATACTTATTCAATGGGAGGATTTCAGCAGGCAGAATGCATTTACTATCCTTGACAAATATCGACACAAAATATTGAGCTTCAATGATGATATACAGGGGACCGGTTCCGTTGCCCTTGCTGGAATACTTAATGCATTGAAATGTTCGGGAGAGGATCTAAAAGACCAACGGTTTGTTATATATGGTGCTGGTGCGGGCGGCGTTGGTATTGCAAGACGAATTGCTGCATGTCTTGAGTCTAAATGTAATTATACTAGAAACGCTGCATGTGATCGTATCATACTACTTGATAGCAGAGGGATGGTTACTGACGAGCGAGATGTTGAAGTGTATAAAAAACCATTCTCTAAGAAAAGAAATTTTTACAAGGGCTGGAATGTTGAGAACATCTCCCATATTACTCTTCTTGAAGTTGTTAAAAACTTTATACCAACAGTGCTGATCGGTACCTCAGGATGTCATGGTCATTTTACTAGGGAGATAATCAGGGTAATGCATGAAAACACAAAACGCCCAATTATATTCCCGCTGTCAAATCCAACATATAACTCTGAAACGACACCGCAAGAAGTGTACAAAGTTACAAATGGAAAAGCCTTTGTTGCAACCGGCTCACCGTTTGAACCATTTCAGTATAACGGTAAAACTATTATGATGGGCCAGGGAAACAATTTCTTTATCTTCCCTGGAGTTGGACTTGGGGCAATTATCAGTTGTGGACGCTATATTAGCGACGAAGTATTCACAGAGGCAGCATATACTTTATCAGATCTCACACCTGATAAACTCATTTCGAAAGGTACGATATACCCATCATTCAAAAATATTCGAGAGATAAGTGCACACATCGCCCTTACTACAACACGTCAAATCGCAAAAGAACAGGATGCTACTGAATATAATATTGAGGATATCAAATCACGAATGTGGAAACCAGGATATCATACAATTGTTAAAATAGAGTAACCTTTAGATGCTGATTTACAAGGACGTATTCAACAAACTCCAACTCTTCATTTAATACTTCTTTACCAAATCTGCTGTTATAGAATTTTAAATATTTTTCAACTTCGTTTTTGTCTAGCATTCTTTCACAAAATTCAAAATATACCCTTGTTCAAGATAATTGTTATGTATTAGTTTTTTGTAGAGTTTTTTTTTAAAACGAAAATGTGCAGATTCTATCTCATTTTTAACATCATCTAAATCCATGTTCATATTTTCCTGATGATGTTTAGGATAAACAGAAACAATAGCGTTTGGTTTCGAAACTCGATGAATGTCAGCCAGTAACTCCATTCTATTATCTACCAAATGTATAACATCATAAAGTAAAACCACATCAGCCGATTCATCTTGTAACGGTAGGCCAGTTCCTTCTGATGCAGCCACTATTTCAATGTTTTCTAATTGTCTTTTTTCCATTCTCTTTTTTAGACCATCCAAAGTTTTCCTGTCTTTATCAACAGCATAAACCTTTCCACTCTTTCCAACTATTCCTGCTGCTGGAATTGTATAATTGCCCATTCCGCAGCCTAAATCCAAGACGATCTGATTCTGCCTAATGCCAATATCTATCAGAAAAGCATCAGCCACTTCATCCAGCCATTTTTTAACATCATCATTACTCATGCTTATTCCTAGATTTCAATTATTTTCCCTACACCACATTCAACACTGGTTTTTGGGAACAACTCATATATTTTCTTTTTATGCTTTGTGCAATGAGCCGGACAAACAACTTCTAGATCTTCTAAAATAGAAAAATCATTAAATCCGTGCAATCCGCCAATTAAACCAACTATATTGCCAAACTGCCTTGAAGCCCCTAATATTTGTTCAACACCAGGATGTGAACAACCAGCAAGAACATACCAACCGTTTTTCCCCTCAAGAACCAATGACTGTTCATCTACAGGACTGCCTTTCAACCTCCCTGTCGTTAATATCCCTTTGGTAATTGCATGAGGCCCCTTTACAGTTATTAGATGCATGTTTTCACTGGGGCTTTCTTCCCCTAATCTATATAGCTCTGCACCACTGATAAGATGAGCAAGTGCTTTCAATCCTCCATTATGATCCCAGTGTTCATGTGATATCACTATTTTGTTAATGATACTTGGATCTATGTCAAGTTTTTGCATGTTGTTCAACAGTATTCTACCTTTCGCTCCGGTGTCAAACAAAATGATTTCGTCTCTTGTTTCTATTAAACAAGAAAAACCCCAATCTGATTTTAAACCAATGTCTTTTTTGTATACATCATTGTCATATACAATTGTAAGTTTCATTTTATTCCCTATTTTTATATCCTATATAATTTCTAACATAAACTTGTCCCATTTGCCCTCTATATCTACACATCAATCATAAGATAATCTAGTTTTCTCACTTGTTAATATTGGCTGAATAATTTCTTTCCATTTTGAAGAGTTCCATGTTCCTAACTTTGTATGCACATTATAGTACTTCTGAGGAATTGGATGTGTACCAACAATAATTTTTAATCCATATTTCTCCTCAATAAAATTCTTAAAATCTGAGATATACGGACATGGAGGATATCCAACAATCAAACCAGTAGCAAGATGAATGACTTGCGCTCCATTCTTTACCATCTCTTCAGGGGCATATTCAATGTTTCCACCAGGGCAACCGCCACAAGTAGTATACCCAACCAATTCCAATTCCTCATTCTCTTTATAAATGCTAAAGGCTCCCTCTTTATTCTGGAGAGATCTTATACATTTCCCTCCAGCGCACATACGATAACGGTCACAGATGATAATTCCAATTTTAATTTTATTTTTCATTACTATTCTCTCCCTTGTAATTTTAATGTACCTTATCCTATATTTTTCCTTTGTTATCCAATATTATTGCATTATTTCCTCTTTTTATGTAGTTTTTCGTCAATGGTTCCATCAGGCAGCATCCAATCTGGATGAGGCTTTCCACTTTCTTCCATTTCATAACGGATACAACTTTTCCAATCTCCCTTACAATAAAGTTCAATCCACTTTTCATCTATTTTCCCATCCTCATAGAATCTTTTCATCGGACATGATGGATACCATTTGCAATTTGCGGATAGTATGTTCAATTTGTGATAATTTTTTACTAATACTTCTCTAATGTCTGGATTATGCAAAACTGCAGCAGGATGTTGCAAAGGCAAAATTTTTCGTTTATCCACTAACAATAGCCTCCCGTACATTTTATAAAAATCCTGTTTAGATGGTAATGAAAGATTGTATTTAGTAAAAATATATGTATTTGCATAATGGCCAAGGGGAACCAGTATCTCTGGATTTATCAATTCTATCTCCTTATCTAAGTAATCGCTACATATGTCAATTTCATCCTGCTTTGGTTTCCTATATTTAGGAAGCATACATTTAACAAGATTTGTCATGTAAATTTCTTCTCTATCGGTATCAGATATTCTTAATAATTCATCTAACACTTTTCCAGATGGACCAATGAACATTTCTCCGTCTCTATCTTCATTCTCACCCGGCGCCTGAGCAATAATCATGAACTTAGCATCAAGGTTTCCCTCACCACAAAGAGCGTTTATGCGAGTCTCAGAGAGCCTACATTTATTACATCTCTTGATCTCTGCGTTTAACTCTTGAATCTTTAATTGCATGTCCTCCTCATCCAAATTAACATTATGATTTCTTTAACAGACCATCAATTGTGTCTTTTATATCGCCAACGGATTTCACACCAGTCATACTAGCAACTTTTTTTCCATAGCTAAAAAATTTAAAATGGGGGATTCCCATGATTTTATATTTTTTAGATATGGCCTCATTCTCCTGGGTGTTAAGCCTGCCGAAAGCCACTTTACCTTTGTAAATCACAGACAACCGCCTCAACCTTGGCAGCATTGCTTTGCATGGAGCACACCACGGTGCCCAGAAATCCACCATAGATAAGGGATATTTTTCAATAAAATTATTAAAGTTTTTCCCTTCAAGGGTTACAACATGATCTGGCCACTCCTTAGATTGTATAGGTTTCTTTGCAGACTCTTTTTTCCTTTTTAAAAAATCTAAATCAACCATGTTTCAATTTATTCCTTGCAGGGTATCAGACAAAGGAATTTCAAGGTCTTTTTCCCAGTGTTGACAAACTGATGCCACTCCATTCCTGGAACAAAGAAAACATCCCCTGCCTTAAATGGTTCCTCCTTTTTTTTATCCCGAGTAATGCCGCTTCCTTCTAAAATAAACACTTCATGTTCCCAGTCATGTTGATGTAACGGTGTGTACCCCTCCGGTTTAATCTCAAACAGACGCATGGCAAAATTTTCCGCTCCATCTTTCTTTGAAATTAACCATCGCACCATAACATCTTTTATTCCTTGTTCTTTTGGTTCTTCTAATTCTACTTCTGTATGGTGGACATGTTTCACAAATATCACTCCATATTTTTTTCATAGTTTTCAATAGCCTTGTGTAACGTATTAACCGCAAGAACAGAACAATGCAAATTTTCTTCTGGAAGACCACCAAGCACAGCGGTTAATTCATCATTTGCAATCCTCAAAGCATGTTCAATGGTTTTTCCTTTTATCATCTTTGTTAGCATGTTTCCACAGGCAATACTTGCGCCACATCCATCAGTCCAAAAACGAGCATCTTGTATCACATTACCTTTAATCCTGAGGTCCACTCTCATCGTGTCACCACAAGATCCCTTTATCTGTCCAGCAGCATCTGGATTTTCAATAAAACCAAAGTTGGTAGGATTTCTATATTCATTGATAACTTTTTTTGAATAAGTTTTTTCTTCATCACGATCGATTTTTTGTTGAAGCTCCTTTACCATCCCTTCAAAATCCCCATCCCCACTCATACAACCAGCCTCTTCTTTATTTTATCCCACATCTCAATGATTCTATCAGCTAAATCGCCATCTGAAAACTCAATTACATTCTGCTCATGAATCATGGCATCAGTCACAACCGTATCATATGGAAGATTTCCAACAACTTCAACGCCATTGCTTTTACAGTATTGCTCAATTTTTTCTGTATTATCCACATTGATGTCATACTTGTTAATGCAAACAACAGAAGGAATGCCAAAATGGTTTGCAACACCAAGTATCCGTTCAAGATCATGGATGGCAGAAAGCGTAGGCTCAGTAACAATCAGCACGAGATCCACTCCAGTTAGAGAGGCAATAACTGGGCATCCGATACCAGGTGGACCATCGATAATAATTAGATCTTTATTTTTGTCTTCAGCAAGCGTTTTTGCATTGTTTCTCACAACGGTAACTAGTTTCCCAGATGCCTCCTCAGCAGTCTTCAACATAGCATGAGCCATAGGTCCAAAACGAGTGTCAGAAATATACGCAAAACCTGAATCCCTTTCTTTCATTGTAATTGCGTCAACAGGACAAACATACTCACAGACGCCACAGCCTTCGCAAGACTCCTTAATAATATTAATTTCCTCATCAATTGCATCAAACTTACAGGATTCATAGCATTTTTTACAATCAATACAACGATCTTTATCAATATGTGCAATGTTTAATCCATGAAATCCTATCGTCTTTTTGATTTTAGGTTTAAGAATAAGATGAAGATCAGCAGCATCAACATCACAATCAGCAAACACAGTATTATCTGCAAGTGACGCAAAAGCAGCAGTAATCGATGTTTTACCCGTTCCCCCTTTTCCACTAATGACCGTAAGCTGCTTCATGCTTTCACCTCTGATTGTATTCTGCTAAAAAGATTTTGAAACCCGTCTCTCCAATCAGGAAGTTCATTTACAAATGGGATGCCTTTGGAATAAAGTTGCGCGATTTCCTCACTATGCGGAATCTTCATAAGAACAGGGATTTTTTCATTTTGACAGTAAAGTTCAACTTTTTTATCTCCAACCCCATCGCGATTAATGATCACCCCAAATGGAATGTACATGTGCCGAATAACATCAACTGCAAGTTTAAGATCATGAAGACCAAAAGGAGTGGATTCAGTCACAAGTATACAATAATCCGAACCACCTACGGTTTCAATAACCGGGCAGGAAGTGCCGGGAGGAGCATCAAGAATTACGTTCTTACTTTTATCGACTTTTCGCTTCAATGCTTTAATGACAGGGATAGCCTGAATCTCTCCAACATTCAACAACCCATGGTAAAAATCAATACCATCTGCAATTCCATGTTCAACTACTCCAACGACTCGTTCACGCCAACCAACAGCATCTTGGGGACAAACAAGCTTACATCCACCGCATGAATGACACAACTCAGGAAAAACCAGCACATCAGACGGAACAACAGCCAGCGCATTATATGCACAGAAGTCAGAACACTTACCACAAAAATCACATTTAGTCTTATCAATCTCTGGGATGTTTACCGAGATATCTTCACGCTCATTTATTTTTGCGTTAAGAAAAATATTTGCATTCGGCTCTTCAACGTCACAATCAATAAGCTGTGCCTCGCCAAGGCTCAACGCAAGATTTGTTGCAATGGTTGTCTTTCCCGTTCCACCCTTTCCACTAGCAATTGAAATAATCATTATTTCACCTTCAAAATAAGCCGTGCCATTTCACCACCAATGTCTCGTGCGACCAAGGGACATTTTACTACTAACATAAAAAAAACATCACGATCTACATCACTTAAACCTTCATAGTTTCCTTGCCCCTTAGAAACTACCATATCTGATGATTCAAAAATGTCATAAAACTCTTTAGATACATAGGATAATACCATTCCAGGTGCTGATTGAGTCTGACCTGCATCTCCCTTCATAATGGTTGCAATTTTGTCTATTTCTGCAAACTCTGCATCTTCTGTCGTTGCATCATTAATTATGGGATTTGCTTTTACGACATAGGTAACTTTTTTCTTTCTTTCTGCCAGTTCCTCAAGTAATAACTTATCAAAGAATATTTCTCCCGTATTATCAGCCAAATAGAGAATGGTTTTTGAGTTTTCCAATGATTTTTTAAATTGAGGATATGCCTTATCTTCAAAATCCTTTTTCACCGCCTTGCCAATCATATCTTCGACATTGAACCTATTACTAGTACCAAAATCAATAACGTTTCCAACAATTGCAAGTTTTATAGACATTAGTAAGGGATCATCTGCTTCACTTACTAGTTTTTTAAGATGAGAATACTGGTTTTTTGCCATTTCATTTGACTGATCCTTTACTTTTTTGTATGGATCTTTTGACCTCGTAATATTTCTTATAATTTCATGTACCTCTCTAGATAATTCTGGAGGAGAATCACTAAAAGAAATAGTCTGAAGATGTTTCATGACTTCTCTGAGAACCTCTGCATGTATAGTTTCATCATCGGTTGCCATACGTGCAGCTTCCAATGACTGCTTTATAAAACAGGGTATACACTCTAGATATGTTTTCATTATTTCACTTGCTGAGGATATTAGTGATGATGTCGATCCCGGAAGGCGTGCTGTCCACAGGCATCTCCTTCACTAGCTTTTTGAAGAGTTCCCTGTTTGAATGCTTCAACCGCATCTTTTACAGTTCCAGATGCGCCAATATACACTTCAATACCGAATTCTTCGAACATGGTAATTGCTCGTCTCCCCAGACCTTGGCAGATCATGACGTTGACTCCTTCCCTTGCCATAATCTCAGGAGGATCTACCTGTCCACCCGCATGATGGCTTGTATTAGGAATAACCTTTACATCATTCGTATCAAGATCTACTATGGTGTAAGTAGGTACCCTGCCGAAGTGTTCTCCAACAAGATTGTCTAACCCATTTTCACCCATAGTTGGTATACATATTTTCATAGATTTCTACCTCTTCCAATACCTCTACCAGCGCCTCCCATGCCAAAATGACTGCCGACACTGGCAACATTTGTCTCTTGTAACTCCCCTCTCTTGTATTTATCTACTGCTTCACTAATCGTCCCAGTTGCACCTGTAAATATCTTTATTCCCGCTGCAGACAAGGTTTGAAATGCATTTGGCCCCGTGTTTCCTGTTACTATAACCTTTACGCCAGTCTTTGCAATTGTCTGTGCTGCCTGTATTCCAGCTCCGCCAGAAGCCATTGCACTCCCGTTTGATACTGCTTCAAAGTCCATTGTGTCTGTATCTACAATTAAGAAATATTGACATCGTCCGAATCTTGGGTCAACTCGCGAATTTAAATCTTTCCCTGTTGATGTGATTCCGATTTTCATTTTTCTTCACCTTTTACCCCAGATAAACTTCCTGCTAATAACTGTTAGTATTCAAGCCCTTGTCATAGGGCTACCACATTTTGGGCATTTCTTATTATAACAAGGCACACCCAACTGATGTGGTTCTATATATCCACAGTTTGAACATCTACACTCACCATTGGGTCCTTGGGCAAAACCGCCGCCTAGGCCACGACCCTGTCCTTGACCTCTCCCTCGCCCTCTTCCAGCAACAGGTCCTTGTCCATCTGGTCCTGTTCCATCTCCACTTGGCATATTTTATTTCACCTCTTTTTATTTACAATTTTCTCAATATTTTCTACTACATCTAAAAATGCTTTAGCGGTATCTGATTCTGCATTTTTAATAATGAAAGGTTCTCCTGAATCTCCAGTGTTTACTACTTCTGGGTCTATGGGAATTCCTCCTAAAAAAGGAATCTTAAAATCCATAGATGCTTTCTTCCCTCCACCTATTTTGAAGATATCAATAGACTTACCACAATACGGACATTTAAAACCACTCATATTTTCGATAATACCAATTACCGGCATATTCATCTTCTTTACAAAATTGATGGATTTTCTTACACTGAGCAGTGCTACATCCTGCGGTGTCGTTACAACAATTGCTCCATCACTATTTGGTATAAGCTGTGCAATACTCAACGGTTCGTCACCTGTTCCTGGAGGCAAATCAACAATGAGATAATCTAGATTCCCCCAGTTTACATCTCCGATAAACTGTTTAATCGCAGCCATCTTCAAAGGTCCACGCCAGATAATTGGCGAGTCTTTGTCTTGTAGCAGAAATGCCATTGACATAACTTTAAGTTTCGGTAACGCAAGTACTGGAGCTATGCCTGTTTCAGAAGCTCCGGGTCTTTTATCTTCGATACCAAGTATTTTGGGGATACTGGGACCATGCATATCGCCATCTAGCACTCCTACACTGTATCCCTTCTCTGATAACGAAAGTGCAAGATTTGCAGAAACGGTGCTCTTACCGACACCGCCTTTTCCACTTAGCACGACAAGCTTATGCTTTATATTACTCAAGCTTTTTTTAATCTTAGAATCGTCATATCCTTTTTTTTCCATGTTTTCCCTCTATTATTTTCCAATATTAATCTGAAAGAAAGACAAGAGAAGGAAGCATCCTTCTTAAACCTTTTTAAGGCGTTTCCTTTTTTTCTTTAGAAAGCTCTTGGAGCCTTTCCTTTATGGCCTTGAGTTCGTCTTCTAGACCTTTGACTATGTCTTCGAGATGGGCTTTTTCTTCTTCTCTGCTGGATCCGGGTGATACTTGCTGCTGGTATGGTGGATAGTATGGAGCTGGTTCGTAATATGGCTCTGGGTAATATCCTCTACGCCAAAAACCTCTGTCACGTCCCCAATATCCACGTCCAAATCCTTGGCCCCGGCCTCTTCCAAAGCCCCCACCCCTAGGTGCCCCTCTCGTAAATCCTGGGCTATCATATCCTGAGCAGTAGCCCAATCCTCGTCCAGTTCTTGACCCATAGCCCGCAGGTCCTGTTCTATCGCCACCTGGCATATCTTTTTACCTCCTTATTTATCTGAGAATGTAATCTCCACCTTGGATGCGAATGGTATATCCGTTGACCAATGCATTGACCACTTTTTTACGCGCTCGCTGCAGATCATTCCACAGAGTTTTTCTTGATACTCCCATATGTGCTGCTGCTTCTTCCTGTGTGAGATCTTCGAGATCGACTAGTCTAAGTGCCTCGAGTTCTTCTAACGTTAGTATTGCTGTGTTTGTGGGAGTTTGTTGTCCGTATGGTTGGAAATGGGTTGTTTCAGGGAGTTGTTCAATCCATCGCCTCCCACGACATCTGCCGCGTTGTCTTCCTTGTCCACGTCCGTATCCGGGCATGATTTTACATTCCTATATATTACTCATATGCGAACTATTATATAAAACTTTCTATAAACCCGGCTTTGCCCTTTTAATGGGGGGAACTAGTGAATTTAAGGTCAAAACTGGGAATTTAAGGTCAAAAAATCTGGCGTGATTCCAAGCTCAAACATTGCACCAATAAGAACAGTGATATTATATGCTATTATCTTACAGAGCATCTCGTTTTCCTGAGCAGCATATTTCCGTGATTTCAATGTCTCACCGAACTTTTTTTTAATTGCTCCAAATGTAGATTCTGCATTTGACCGTTTATGATAATGCTCTTCAAATTCATCTTTATGTAGTTGAAAGTAATGATATGCTCGTTTCCAAAGTGGTGATCCTTTTGCTGTTCCCTTAGCATTCTTCTTAAATGGAATGTATGCGGTGCCGCCATATTGACCAACAATTTCAAGGTTTTTACGAGACGAATATGCCTTATCTGCGGTAATTTCTCCAATGGCAAAATGCTCAGCTGTGCTACGAATTAGTTTTTTAAACTGTGGACTATCGGCACTATGTTCATCAGTGATAATAACATCAGCAACAATATTGGTAGTTACCCCTGTGCAAATATGGACTTTTAACCAGTTGTGCATCCGTTTCGTGCCATGGATCTGTTCACAATATCTTCCGAAACTTGAACACCTGAATCCAGAGCTATCTATAGCAAAATCTGTATCAATACCTGCCAGAGGCAATGCAGACAAGCGAACAAGGTCATGTAATATTGGTGTTATCTCAGTTTTTAGCAATGTCTTAGATATAGCATTGTAATGCGGCGAATGCGTAATCTGCTGTCGCTGAAGTGCCTGATGATACAGGCATTGTGCCCTTCTGCTCGACAACTGGCTATAAATCTTCATAACACAGCAAAATACTTGATCTGATAGTTTAAGTCCAGGTCTACCACGCCCATGTTGTTCGGTTTCTTCAATTGTTGATACCAGTTGACTTAGGAATTGAT
>Ga0315547_1002723_pt1 | contig 12101 bp, 13 predicted proteins | sample SalMarSW160240MG_2_FD_202542 | JGI IMG/M metagenome (GOLD analysis project Ga0315547, IMG submission 202542) | Salt marsh sediment microbial communities from the Plum Island Ecosystem LTER, Massachusetts, United States - Salt Marsh Sediment SW1601-240 ... | reverse complement strand
CGGCCGGCCGGCCGTTCCTCACGCCGGACGGCCGGCCGTACCTTTTGACCGATCGAGAATGAGAGGACCAACATGTCAGTGACGATGAAACCGCTCTTGAGAGAGCTACGCGCCGAGGCCCAACGACTAGGCATCACGCCAGAGATAGCCGGTTGTTCGATCGAGGAATTGATCCACATGGCCCGCAAGCAGGAAGATCCGCTGGGCTGGCTTGCGATTTTCGGCTCGCCGGCCGCTCGGCGACTGGCCGAAGAAACTGAAGCGCCGCCGCCTGCCGAGGCCGTATGCGACTTGAGCGTCGACGAACAAAACGAACCGGCCGAGATCGAGAGTGACCAGGTCGTCGATCAGCAGGTCGAACAGCCCGGCCCGCGCTTTTTGCCCTCGGCAACGATTACCGTTCCGCAGCTCGACGTCGATCTTTCAGATTGTTACGTCAGTCGCCACGTCGACGTCCGCGTATTGCGGCGTCATGCCGAGGTGCTGCGTCGGTTGGCGCTTGCCCTGGACGCCAAGAACATGCTGCTGGCCAACGGCCGACGGGCCGTAACCGCGGCCGACGCCGTCCGCTGGCTGCTGGAAGAGGTGCCGCGATGCACCAAAACTGCCAAAAAAGTATGAGTTTGTCATAAAGCCATAACAAGCGGCCGGCCGGGGAGCAGCAACTCCCCGGCCGACCTAACACGCCGATCTGCCGGACCTGGAGCCGCCCTACGATAAACTCCCGCCGATCGAGGAAATGTACCGCAAGGCGCTCGACCTGGCCGACTATTGCCGCCGCACTTCACACGGCAACGAACCAGTTCCATTCTGAGGATCAGCCATGAAGGCCATCACAGTGCATCCCATCTGGGCCTGGGCGATCGTCCACGGGCACAAGCGGGTGGAAAACCGCACTTGGCGGACGCATCATCGCGGTCCGCTGCTGATCCACGCCTCGGCCGACTCGCCGGCCGCCCGGCGGAGCGACGCCGCGGCCCGCACCGCGCTGGAGGCGATGGGCGTCGCGGTCCCGCCCAACAAGAAAATCCCCCGCGAGGCGGTCGTTGGAGTGATCGAAATAATCGACGTGCTCCGCTACGCACCGGGCGATTCGGCCTCGCGGCGTTTGATTCAAGAAAACTTGCCCAATCTCCTAGCACCGCCGGCGATCGACCCAGAGGAGCTTTGCTCCGACCCACTCGCCACCGGGCCGTTCTGCTGGCTGATCGAAAGGCCGCTGATTTTCCAGCCGGCAATTTCCTTCAGCTGCCGTCAGGGCCTCTTCGACGTGCCCGGCGGCGTCATTTCGCGCGAAATAGCCTCCCTCGGACGGTAGTGTCGGTTCCCGAACAATCCGCGGAATCCGGGCCGGATTGGCGCTGTAATTGGGCCGCGCGGTGCTTTAAGCTCGATAGCTGAACGATCGCTTTTTCAGTTTTCTCCGCGCCCTCCTGTTCCGTTGAACGATGTCCGCGCTCAACTCGGCCAGCAGCTTGGTCGACATCCAGGCCTCCTACGCCGACAACGCATCCTACGCCGAGGACGGCTCGCCGGCCAAGGCCCGGGCGTTCATCACCGCCTGCCGGCTGCTGTTGCTGAAACTGCCCAAGCGGGCCAGCAGCGGCGGGGGAGGGGAAGTCGAACTCGATCCGCGGCTGATCGCCGAGGAGATCGCCGATGCCAAGCGCTATCTGACCGAGTCGAACATCCGCTCCGCGCCGCCAAAATGCTTCTCAATCGAGGATTTCCGTGATTCGTGAGTAGACGCCGCGACAACCCCAGCCTGATCGAGAGTTTCGCCGACATGCGGGCGGACTATTCGGCCGCCAAGCAGAGCCGGTTCCGCCGTCGCCGAACCGGGCTGGCCCCGATGGGGAGCGGCGCCGACTACCACTACCGCAGCGAGGCCGACTACCTGCGGATCATGGAGTACGCCCGCGACATGGACCGCAACGACTGCATCGTCGGGCAGACGATCGACCGGGCAATGGAGAACGAGATTCAGGACGGTTTCACGCTCAGCCCGCTTACCGGCGATCCGAAACTGAACAAGGACCTGGCCGAGCGGTGGTACGAGTACTCGATCGACGCCGACCGCTGCGACCTGGCCGGCGAGCGGACGTTTTGGGAGCTGGAGCAGGTGGTCTCGCGGGCGATCAAAGTGGATGGCGACATCATCGGGCTGGCCACATCGTCCGGAGCGATCGAACTGATCGAGGGCCACCGGCTGCGCAAACCGACTTTTAGCAAAAATGAGAACGTCGTCCACGGCGTCGAGTTGAACCCCCTTACCCGCAAACCGATCCGCTACTGGTTGACGCTTGAGGACGTGGGGACCGGCCCGGCGACTCTGAAATTGGACCAGTTCCGCGAATATGCCGCCCGCGACGCCAAGGGGAACAAGCAGGTTTTTCACGTACTGCGGCCGAAGCGGGCCACCCAGACCCGCGGCGTCTCCGCGCTGGCGCCGGTCTTCGACCTGGTCGGGATGCACGACGACATCGAGTTCGCCCAACTGCTGCACAAACAGATTGTCACCGGTTTCGCCGTATTCCGCGAGCGGGAGAAGGATTTTAACCAGATGTTCTCCGCCGGCGAGCAGACCGACGCGACCACCGAGCAACTCGCCAACGGCACCATTCGACAGATCGAGGGGATGGGGATGGGCCGCGAGTTTGTCGGCTACCCGGGCGAGAAGTTCAAGCTCGATTCGCCCCACGTACCCGACACGGAGTTTGCACCTTACGTGAGATTGATTTTGAATTTGATCGGAGTGAACTTGGGTATGCCCCTTTGTTTACTCTTGCTCGATCCGACGCAAACAAATTTCAGTGGGTGGAGGGGCAGTGTATCGCAGGCCCAGATGGGTTTTAGAAATAACCAGCGGCGACTGGTCGATCAGTTTCATTCGCCGATCTACCGCTGGCAGTTGCGCCGTTGGATGGCCGAGGACGCGGCGTTGCGGAACGCCGCCGCCAGCGGCGACATCGCCATTTTCGATCATCGATTCAACACTCCGACCTGGCCCTATATCGAGCCTCTTAAGGAGGCGACCGCCGATTTGGTCCGCACCCGAAACGCCTTGATTTCACATAGGCGTCGAGCCGCGGAACGAGGCATGGAATGGAGCGATCTGTCGACCGAAATTGTAGAGGACAACGCCGACCTGATCGAGAAGTCGCATCTGAAGGCCGAGGAGCTGAACGGTAAGTACAAGGGCCTGAACGTCACCTGGCGGGAGATCGCCAGCCTGCCGATGGCCGAGGGAATCCAACTCTCGCTCAACACGGACCAAGAGGAGGCTGGAAATGCCACAGCTTAATCGGAGGCCAGGGACGAGGGACGAGGGGCGGGGGTTCTCGATCCGCGCCGAGGCGGACCGCGCCGAAATCCTGCTCTACGACGTGATCGACCCCTGGTACGGGATAAGCGCGAAGGAGTTCCACAATGAGCTAAAGGCGCTTGGCAAAATCTCCACGATCGACGTGCGGATCAACAGCCCCGGCGGGAGCATCATCGAAGGGACGGCGATCCACAGCATCCTCAAACGCCAGGAGGCGAAAGTGGTCGCCCACGTCGACGGCATTGCCGCCTCGATAGCCTCGGTGGTGGCGATGGCCGCCGACGAGATCGTGATGGCCGCCGGCTCGTACATGATGGTCCACAACCCGTTCGGCATCGGCGCGGGCGAGGCCGAGGACATGCGCGAGCTGGCCGAACTGCTCGACAAGATGAAATCGCAACTGGTGAATATCTATGCCGCCCGCACCAAACGACCCGCCGAGGAAGTTTCCGCGTTCATGGACGACGAGACCTGGTTCACTGCCGAGGAGGCCGTCGCCGAGGGTTTTGCCGATCGAACTTCCGCCCAGCTCGCGCTCGCTGCGTCGATTGATCCGAACATGTTTAATCACCTTCCCCAAGAACTCAGAGGAGCCGCTCAAATGAGCCAAACCCAACCAACGCAACCCAACCCCCAAGACAACACCACCGAGCCGATCAAGCCGGCCGCCCCGCCCGCATTGCCCATCGAGACGACGACGGCAACCTTGCAGCCCCAGCCGGCCGGTTATCACGACCTGAAGGCCGCCCTTCCCGGAGCGGACGCGGAGTTCATCGCCTCGCAGCTCGAGGCCAACGCCACCGCGGCCCAGGCCCAGTCGGCCTGGATGGCCGAGCAGAACCGCCGGCTGGAGGCCACGCGGAAGGAGGCCGAGGCGGCCAAGGCCTTGGCCGACGCACAGAAGATGGGCGTCGAGCCGCTGGGCGGCGGAACAAACCAGAAGACCGGCGGCGACCCGATCGTCGCCTGGAACGAGGCCCTGCAAGCGAAGATCACACTCGGCATGTCGAGGTCGCTGGCGGTCCGGGCGGTCGTCCGCGAGAACCCGGAACTGCACAAGGAATACCTGGCGGCCTATAACGCCGCTCGAAAGACCTCCCGCCGGTAGCCCGGCCCCTTTCCACTGACCACTGACCACTAACCACCATTTTTGGAGATCAACATGAGTCAATACGTTGAAACTCCCTGCCGGACCTTCCAGGCCGGCGGGGTCATCGAACAGTTCGCCCGGGTGAAACTCACCGCCGGCAAGCTGGCCGTCTGCGGGGCCGACGAGCTGGGCATCGGCACGATCGAAATCCCGGCCCTGGCCGCCGACCAGTATTGCCCGGTCCGCCTGTGGAACGCCCAGGGGACGCGGAAGATAGTCGCGGCCAACGCCGTCACCCAGTACGCCGAGGTCTATGGAGCGGCCGCCGGTCGGTTCGACGACATCCCGTCGATGGCCCGCGGAGGGATCGCCCTGGACGCGGCCAGCGGCGCCGGCTCGATCATCGAGCTGCTGCCGCAGACGCAGGACTACGCCCCCGAGTTGAGCTAGCCAGAGAGAGATTAGGGATTGGGGATTAGGGATTAGAAGCCCGAACTCCAATCTCTAATCCCCAACCCCTAATCCCCATGTCCCTGCCGACGATCGTCCTGCTGACCGCGATCCACCGCCGCCACGGCGTGGCCGAGCGGATGCTCCGCCACCACGCCGCGGTGGCGGCCGGATTGCAGGACGTTTGTCGGCTGAGGCTGGCCGCGGTCTGTTCGCCCGAGGACGCCCCCTTTATGGAGCGTATGGCGACGGAGCTCGACCTCTTCTGGATCGAGCAGTCCAACTGGCCGCTGTCGAAGAAATGGCAGCGGGGCCTGGAGTTCGCGGCCGACGCCGTGGCGGCCGACGCCGTGATGGTGCTGGGCAGCGACGACTTCGCCAACGAGGCATATTTCCGGCTGGCGGTCGAACGGCTCGGCGACGGCTGCCCGGGTTTCGGTCCCGATTCGCTCTGGTTTCAGCAACAATCGACCGGGGCGCTGGGCCGCTGGGTCGGGCCGCTGTGGATCGAGAGCGGCGCGGAGCGGTTTCCCGCCCCGGCCGGCGCGGGCCGCGTGTTCAGCCGCGGGCTGCTCGAGGCGGTCCGCTGGCGGCTGTGGGAGTTCACTTGCAACGCCGCGCTGGACACGTATTGCTCGAAACTACTGAACAAATCGGGCCATCGCCTGGAGGTCCTGCCGATGGCCGACCGTCCGGCCTCTGCAATCGTCGACCTGAAGGACGGCCGCAACCTGCACCCCTGGGGCCGCTTCGAGTTTGCCGAGGTCCTGACCGCCGACGAGGCCCAAACCAAGTTGCGTGAATTGAACCTTGAATCTTTGACCTTGAACCTTTGACCCACCCTTTTCTTCCTGCCTTTTGGAGAACCTACCATGCCTTCCCCCTCCTCATCACTCGCCACCCTTCGTCCCGACCTGGCCGCCTCGGTCGAGGAGTTCAACCTGGCCAACGACCGGGCCGGTTTCATCGGCCTGCGGGTCCTGCCGGTCTTCGATGCCAGGAAATCATCGGGGAGCTTTGGCCGCATCCCCATCGAGCAGCTATTACAGCACCGCTCGACGGAGCGCGCCCCCGGCGCCGGTTATAGCCGCGGGACCTGGAAGTTCGAACCGGACTCCTATACCACCCTAGAGAGGGGGGCAGAGGAGCCCATATCAGATGAGGACGTTGTGAATTTTCGCGATTTTTTCGACGCCGAGCAGGTCTGCGCCCAGCGGGCCTATGACGCCGTCTTGCGCGACCAAGAGCAGCGAGTGGCCGACCTGCTGTTCAACGCCACCACCTTTGCAGGCCATACCTCGGACGTGACCAACGAATGGGACAAAAACCACAAGACCGACGCCGTGCCGATCGACGACGTGGAGACGGCCGTCCGGGCGGTCTGGACCGCGTCCGGCACCTGGCCCGACGCCCTAATCATCAACCGCCTAACGTTCAGAAACCTTCGCAATCTGGACCAGATCGTCGATCGCATCACCGCCACCGGCGCCGGTTCACCGGCCAAGCCGAGCGACATCACCGCCGCCATGCTGGCCGCGGTGTTCGACCTCCGCGAGGTAATCGTCGCCGGCAGCCCGAAGAACACGGCCGACGAGGGGCAGGACCTCTCGATCAGTTCGATCTGGTCGAGCGAATACGCGATGGTCGCCAAGCTCTGCCGCTCGAACGACCTCCGCGAGCCTGGCCTCGGCCGGACGTTTCACTGGTCCGAGGACGGCAGCCAGGTCGGCGGGACGTTCGAGACCTACCGCGAGGAGGCGATCCGAGGCGACATTGTCCGCGTCCGCCACCAGGTCGGCGAGAAGCTGATCTACGTCGAGGCGGGTTATCTGCTCGGCAACGTGACCACGCTGTAATGGCCACCGGAAGGGGACAGTCCCATTTTCGCGGCGTCCATGCCGCGAAAATCGGGACAGTCCCCCCAAACCCTGAACCCTAAAACATGCCCTCCCAGTTTGATCGACTGTATTCCGGTGTCGGACTGCCGGTCCTGCTCCAGCAGCTCGGCATTTGGGCGGTCTATCGACCGAAGACCCGCGAGAACCAGCCGCCGCGGGACATCCTCGTGATTTGCAATTACGAGCGGCAAGCCCCGTTGGAGGACGAGACGACCGAACGGGTGCAGGAGCGGATGTGGGTCGCAGCCTGGCGGGACGTGATGCGCGGCATCGACGCGCCCGAGCTGGGCGACTCGCTGTTGCGGGCGGAGCTGGACGACGAGGATTCCCCCTGGTCATTCCAGGGAGAGGTCCGCAACGAATCCTCTGTCGCCTGGGAGCTGTTGTTCGCCCGCCTCCGGCCGAGACGTTATGGACCGAAAAACAGTGGATAGTGGGTAGTGGATAGTGGGTAGTGTTTTTACCTCTGATCCCTGACCCCAGGCCCCTGACCCCTTTTATGTCCGAACCCGAAGAAGTCGGCCCGATCACTTCGGCCGTCTACCAGCTCCGCCGGCTGGTGGCCGAGAGCGCCGCGTTCCGAACGCGGGTCGAGGCCGAGGACGCCGAAGCGGCGAAGGCGCAGATAAAGACGTGGGATTACGAGGACGATCCGGTCGAGCTGCAAAAGGCCCGGCCGTTCGCCTGCGTCTGGCCGGCCGACAAGTTCGACCTGGCTCAGGTGGCCGGCGGCGGCCAGTCGCTGTTCAGTTCCGGCGGCGACCTGGTCCTGATCCTGACCGATATCGATCGCCACCCGGACGACCGCGAGGCCTCGGCCGCCGACTTCGCCGGCTGGGTGGACACGATCCTGCTGGAGATAGCGGCCGTCGCCGGCGTCGACGATCGGCTCTGCATCCGCCGCGTGACGTTCCTCCAGCGGCCGCTACGGACGGCGACCAAGGACGAGCCGAGCGCCGGGGCGTTTTGGCAGACCGCGCTTTTGATCGAATGGGGTTAATCAGCCCATGCTCCTCGCCCACTACAAACTGAACGACGACGCGGCCGATACGGTCGTCGCCGACGCCAGCGGCAACGCACTGCACGGCACTGCCTCCGCGAATACCGACACGCTCGCGGTAGCGGCCAAGCTGAACGGCGGATTGAACTTCGCCGCTTCGCATTACGCCACATTGCCCGACGGAACGTCGAGCGGTTTGGGCGGAGCGAGCGGGGCGACGGTCATCGCCTGGGTGAAGCGCAGCGGGGTCGGCACGCGGCAGTTTCTACTTCGCATGGAAGTTGCCGCCACGAAAACGAAAGCGGCAATAGAGTTTCAGTCTAACAACACGATCAAGGCGGGCGGGCGCTCGATAGCCGGAGATTCGTACCAGACCGTCACGACTGCGGGCACGTACACCGACACCGGCGATTGGCACATGCTGGCGGCGGTCTTCGATCTGCCGAACGATTCGATCAAGATTTACTACGACGGCGAATTGGCGGCGGAAGGCAATGTAAACTTCGGGCAGAACACTTTTTCCGCCGATGTCGGCGATACAGGCGCGATCGGTGCTTTTGGTCCGACGGGACACTATAAACTGAACGGCATACAGGACGAAACGCGGCTTTATAAAGAGGCGTTGCCGGAGTGGAAGATCAAGGCGCTTTACAACTTCGGCCGTGGCAGCGAGGAGTGCCAACCGTGGCAACGATTGATACGGCGGACCATTCGGCCAACGGTGAGCCATTTGATAGGAGCGGCGTAACATGTCTGACATTTTCACCAATCCATACACGGCATATTCCGCAACTCCCGGCGTCGGGGATTGGATTGTCAGAATTGACCTCGACGACCTCGACGCGGCTGCCGGCACTTTAACTATTCGGGCTACCGTAGCTGGAAGAACCGTAAACGGCGGCTCTGCGAACAGGGCCAAGGACTTGACGGAAACGACGGCCTGTATCTTCGTGCCGATCACCGCAGCCGCAGGGGAGGCCGTCGTGGTTACGGTGCAATCCAACCTGGCGGCCGATAGTGCGGGAGTAACGGTGGCATCGGCGGCCACCAACAGCGTTCGGCAGACCATCGACGCCGGAAGCTCGGATCACTACCAGGCAATTGCAAACACGAATCTGAAAATAGCGGATACGACCGGCAACTGGGCAACCGCCGGAACCTGGGCGGGTGGAGTCGTGCCGACAGAGGGCGACAACATCATCATCCGCAACGGCGTGACTGTGACGGTGGCGGCAAACTTGGATTTAGGTCAATTCGGCACGTTGCAAGTACAAGGTTCCGGTGTCCTGACCATCGCGGAAGGCGTAACGGTTGCAAGAGTTCCGGTTGGATGGACGGTGGCGGAGAACAACGGCACGGTGACGACCAACTTCGGCACGGTGACGATTAACGACGGCACGATAACGTCTAACAACGGTACGGTGACGATTAACGACGGCACGATAACAGACAACAGCAGAGTTAGCACGGTGACGACCAACTATGAAACGATAACGACTAACAACGGCACGGTGGTTAAGAACAGCGGCACGGTGGCGACCAACTATGGCACGATAACATTCAACTGCGGCATGGTGACATACCACACGTCTTACGGCACGATAACATTCAACCACGGCACGGTGACATACCACGCGTCTTACGGCACGATAACATTCAACTACGGCACGGTGACGACCAATGAAGGCCCCATTCAATTTACCCAGACTTCCACGAGTCTCGCAGCCATCGCGGCGCAAACCGACCAATTCAATTTTTCCGGCGACCGCGTTAAGGCGATTTCCCCTCCAACGTCCGGTGCTATTGGCGGCGACAAGTTTCTGATGGATTTGATAATTGAATCCGCCGACGGGCTGATTATCGAGTCAAGCGACGAAACCGATGACGGTGTGTTGGAAGGCGACCGGATCAAGACCACCCACACCCATACGGAAGCCTCGATTGGAACCCAGTGGCAGGCGACGATCAGCGTACTCCAGCACGATCCCGCCTACACGGAATTGATCGGTGATCCGGTTGTCACATTTTCTAGCAGCGATGAATCGGTCGCCACCGTCGATGCCGCCGGGCAGGTGCATTACATCGACGATGGGACGTGCCGGATCATTGCGGTGTCGGCGGCGATTGGCACAAGCCCGAGCCAGCGGGTGGAAGTCGAGATCACCAACAGCCACGAAGGCGGACAGGAAACCTTTAGATACACCTACGTGGACGATCCCGGCAGCGTGCGAGAGGATGCGACGGCGGCGGTTGATGATCGGATCGTAGTCGGAGGAAAAGAGAAGGCGATTTTCTCGACGCAGGACCACGCGACTCCGGCCTACGTCCGCAACACCGATTGTTGGGCGGCGGACTTGGACCTGACGTGCATCTCGCCGTGGAACAGCACGGGCGCGGGTCAACGGGCGGGTACGCTCATCAGCCCCCGGCACATCGTATTTGCCTACCATTATCGTATTTCCGTCGGCGCGACGATTCGGTTTGTGGACGGGGACAACAACGTCGTGAACAGGACGGTCACGGCAAGGCAGCGCATAGGCACGACCGACTTGATGATCGGCGTTCTGGATGCCAACGCGACCGGCTGTGGTTTTGCCAAAGTTCTGCCCGCCGATTGGGCCGACTACATCCCGAACAACGGTATTTACATTCCCGCACTTGCCTTGGACCAGCAGGAGAAGGCTCTTGTGACGAATGGGAACAACATCGGGGGTGTTTACTTCCGGGTTCCGACGGATGTAACTCGGCTGACGTTTTACGAATCATTGATCTTCGGCGACTCGGGCAATCCTGGTTTCCTGATTATCGACGGCGATTTAGTCGTTCTAACCGTCTGGACATACGGCGGCGCTGGCAGCGGGGCGTCAGTCGCGGGAAACAAAACAGACATCGAGGCCGCGATGGTGTCCCTCGGCGGCGGTTACAATACGCTTGCCGAAATCGACTTGAGCGGATTCAACACTTACGAGTGAGGCGATGATGGCGACGTTGAAACTGATAAACGACACCGACTTGACGCTGTACACGATTCTGCGCGATGCAGACTTGCTCTTGTGGAACACTGACGGGGAGGAGATGGAGGCATACGACTCTGAAAACTATGCCGACTACGTTATCGAGGCAACGGAGCAGGGGGATACCGGATTGTACTATGTCGTCACTCCGGCGGAATTGCCCGTGGGTATTTACTCCGCCGACTGGCGGCTGCAAGCGGGCGACGATCCGGCGGAATCCGATTTTTGCATCGGTCTACATTCAGCTTATTGGGATGGGGCAAACTGGTTTTCCGACTGGGCGATCAAGCTAGTCGAGTCCGCTTCACCCATAACAAACAGTCCCGAGGCGAAGATAGCCGCCGCCAAGGCGGCGGCGGAGGCGGTGGACACGCTCACCAAGGCCGATGGAGACGGGGACTTGGCTGAGGTTGCGAGCAATGTGGCCGAGACGTTGGCGACAATGCCCTCGGCCGCCACGATCGCTGCTGCCGTATGGGACGCGACAACGCGGACCCTTTCGAGTTTTGGAACGCTTGTAGCCTCTATTTGGGCTGCTGCTTCCAGGACACTTACCGGCTCCACCCTGGGCCTCGGCCCGACCGCTTCCCGCTCGCGGACGGACGGCTACTATACGTGTCCGCAGAGCGGGACGATCGGATTGTATCGCCGCATCCTCGGATGGGACGGCGCCGACCTCCAGCAGGCCGACGTGCAGTCGATCGCCTATTCGATCTTCGCCCTGAGCGACGACGATCCGCCGGAGCGGACGGCCGTCGAGGGGCACAAGGACGTGGAGTTGGACAAGATCGCCGTCCTCTTCGACGAAGTGCAGAGCGACGAGTGGGCCTCGGACTACAACTTTAAGCACATCCCCGACATTTCGACGAACCAGGCGTTCCCCGAGGCCGACGCTCATTACCTGGTCGAGTACCGGCTGACGCCGACCGCCGGGCAGGTGATCGTGGAACGGATCAAGGTGAGGGCGACTTAAAGGAATGATCCACTACCGCATAATGCTGAAGTTCGATCGGCCGCCCGATTTCTCCCGCCGCGGCTGGAAGGAGGTGCAGCGGGCGGCGATGCAGGCCGCGGCCGAGCACTGGCACGCGGCGATGCTGCCGCTGCACTTCGAGCAGAACGCCCGGGCGCGCTACGAATACCAGCCGCGGACGCCCGGCTACCAGGAGTCGAAGGTCCGGGCGGTGATGCGGGGCAAGGCCCGCGGCGGGATGGACCTGGTGTTTTCCGGACTGACGCGGGACTCGGCCATGAAGCGGCCGCTGATCAAGGCCTTTCCCACCCGGGCGCGGATCGATCTGCTGGTCCCGCCGTACATCGGGGT
>Ga0315547_1002721_pt1 | contig 12111 bp, 11 predicted proteins | sample SalMarSW160240MG_2_FD_202542 | JGI IMG/M metagenome (GOLD analysis project Ga0315547, IMG submission 202542) | Salt marsh sediment microbial communities from the Plum Island Ecosystem LTER, Massachusetts, United States - Salt Marsh Sediment SW1601-240 ... | reverse complement strand
TCTCCCTGCCGATCGGCGGAGGATTCGAGGAGCAGAAGGTGCTGCTCGAGGGCGAGGGGGTTCACGTGGACCAAACAGGCCGGATCGATCTATCCAAATATCTTTGGAATCCGGGATTAGCTTGAGGGGCTAGGGTTGCTGAATCAATCAGTATCTTCCAGAAGCTCCAAGTCCGCCAAATCCTGTTTGCGTCCACTGGCCCGTTTTGACCTGATCAGCGCCTGTTTGCCGATGAAAACCGCATCGACAGAACCATAGCGGGCGGTGATCCTGCTTTCCCAGGCGTCGCCGAAAGAGCATCCGGCGATCGAGGTGAGAATATCGATACGTACCGGTTCGTATCCGATCTGAATGACCTGCTCCGGATCGAGAAAGTCGTCTTCTGTCAGGTCGGGGCTGTCAAATCCGAAATCTTCGAGCACTTGTAGCACAGCTTTGGCGTTATTTCGGGTAGGGTCGATAAGTATATCCATATCTTTCGTGTATCTTGGTTTAGCGTGAACAGCCAAGGCAAAAGAGCCGATAACGCAGTACCGAGCTTTATTTTTGTTTAACAACCGTAAGAACTCTTCGTAGTCTTTTTCGATCTTCATATCCGAATTTGTAGGCTATTTCCCTTAACTCCTGCACGATTTCAAGGCGCCGTTCCGGGGTGAGGGAGGCATAGTAATTCCTGTCTGCCTGATCGGCTTGGGAGAGGCGAACTTTTTTAAACCACGTCCTGGATTTCACTGAGTAATAATATGATTTCCCGTCCGCTCTGTAAACGGAATATCGGCGGTGTCGAGAAATCGCAAAAACCCCGTCCCGTTGGGGACAATTACACCAATAGCAGGCCATCCACCGCTTGGAAATCCGTTCTGCATTACCGAGGCGGCAATCCACATATCGTTGGCAGGAATCGGGGTGCCCTTGCCGCGCAAGACCAGATAGATATGGGGAATAGAACTCAACGGGCGAAGCTCTCCACGTATTCCAGGCTCTGGTGGCGGAAGTAGGTGTTGTACAGCTCGGCGTAGTGACCGCCCCGGGACAGGAGTTCCTCGTGCGTCCCGGTCTCGATGATTCGGCCCTGCTGCACCACGACGATCCTATTGGCGTGACGAACCGTAGACAGGCGGTGGGCGATGACGATCGAGGTTCGGTTGCTCATGACCATCTCCAACCCTTCCTGGATCTGGGCCTCGGTGAAGGGATCGATGCTGGCCGTAGCCTCGTCGAGAATGAGTATGGACGGATCCTTCAACAACACCCGGGCCAGGGCTACCAGTTGACGCTGTCCCATGGAGAGATTGGCGCCTCGCGCGCCCGCCTCTGTGTCCAAACCGCCGGCCAGAACTTCGAGCCAGCTTCCATTGGCGATTCGCATAGCCGCCGCACAGACCTGATCGTCTGTAGCCTCGGGAAGCCCGTAGCGTATGTTTTCTTTGACCGTACCGGAGAACAGAAAGGGATCCTGCGGCACGAAGCCGAGCTGACGGCGATAGGTTTCGAGATCGAGCCTGCGAATATCGGTGCCGTCGATGAGAAGCTCCCCACTTTGAAACTCGTAGTATCTTCCGATCAATCGAACCAGGGAACTCTTTCCCGCTCCGGTATGTCCAACTACTGCGAGATTTTCTCCCGCCGGGATGGTGAGAGAAAAATCCGACAGCACCTGCTCACGGCCGGTGTAGGAGAAGGAGAGGCTCTTGAACTCGATCTTTCCCTTCAATCGGCCGATCGACTCCTGGGCAGTCTGCACAACTTTGGGCTTGGTGTCGATCAGAGCGAAAACCCGCTCCGCCGCGGCCAATCCATCCTGAAATTGGCTCCAGAAGCTGGCGATGCTGATCAAAGGCCACCAGAAAAAGGTTACCGCCTGCATGAACAGATACCAATCACCGGGGCTGAATTGTCCGGAGCCTACCGCCGTCCCCCCCGCGTACACCAGCAGGGCTATGGCCATGCCGGAGGTCGTCCCAAGGATCGGGAAGATGCTGTTCATGACAAGTCCACGAGCAAGACCTACGCGGTAGGCTTTCTTGTTGTTTTCCAGGAAACGATCGTAGATGGACTGTTCCTGGCGGAAGCTCTTGGCCACAATGATACCGCTGATCGACTCCTGAATCTCCGCGTTGATCACCGCGGTGACGCGCTTGGCCCCGCGGGTTACCCTGCGAGCGATGCGGCGAAAGGCCAGGGCGATACCAAAGGCAACCGGGCTCATGGCAAAGATCAGCAGAGTCAGGCGTGCGTTGATAAAAAGCAGCCAGACAGCCAAGAACACCACCAGTAGCAGCTGGCTGGCCACGTCCAGGACGAGGGTAACCACATTAGAGAAGTCTTGGGTATCCGAGGTGACCCGACTGACGATCTTGCCCGAGGGATGTTCGTCGAAAAATGACAAGTCGTTGGCTACAACCGAGTCAAACACATCCTCCCGCAATTTCAAAACCACATTTCCAACAACCTTTGCCGATACGACCTGGCGGACATAGTTGAAACTCCAGGCGAATACACCGAGAAGCAGTACGCCGAGTGAGAGGAGGAGCAAATTCTGAGTGGATGGGTTTTCAACTATCAGGTCCAGCGCGCGGGCGATCACGATGGGACCGGCGGTTCCCGCGGCGGAGTTCAAGGTCAGCATTGCAGAGGCCAGCAGCATCTGTCTCCGGGCTGGACGAAAATAACCGGCGATACGGCGAAGCAGCTCGGAGTCCTTGTAGTTGCGGTCGTAGTCTTCCGTGTCCAGTCCATCAAGAAGAAAGGGCATGGTTCTCTCTTTTCTCATAGCGGGAGAAGATCCGCCGGTATTCGGCACTGCGCTCCATCAGTTCCTCGTGGTTTCCCTGGTCGATCAATTTGCCTTTATCCAGAACCAGGATACGGTCCGCCCACCGGATCTGGCTCAGCCGGTGGGTGATGATGAAGGTCGTGCGTTCGCTGGAGATGCGGCGCATGGCCTGTTGGATCTGATCCTCGGTAGCGCTGTCGATGGCGCTGGTGGAATCATCCAGGATCAGGATTTTAGGATTGGTTAGGAACGCCCGTGCAATAGCGATTCTCTGGCGTTGGCCGCCGGAGAGGGTCACCCCGCGTTCCCCGATCACAGTTTCGTAGCGTTCAGGAAAGGAATTGATAAAGCTGTCTGCCTGGGCTTCTCGAGCGGCTCGTTCGATCTCCGCCCGGCCGGCTTCGGCATGCCCGAAGGAGATGTTCTCCCTCAAGCTGCGGGAGAAAAGGAACACATCCTGCTCGATTGTGGAGATCTGGGAGCGTAGAGACTCCAGGCTCCACTCCCGCACATTGACACCGTCGATAAACACTCCCCCGGAGGTGGTATCGAAGATGCGGTTGATCAGCCCGGTCAGGGTGGTTTTTCCGCTTCCCGTCTGTCCCACGATGGCTATGGTCTGCCCGGGGCGGGTCCGAAAACTGATATCCTCGAGCACCGGAGAGCCGTTGTAGCGGAAGCTCACCCTATCGAATACCACCTCGCCCCGGATTTCCTGATCCACCCCTCCCCGGTTTTCATCCAGCTCGGTCTCCGCGTTGATCATGTTGATGATTCGTTCGGCGCTGGCCATTCCCAACTGTGCGAGGTTGAAGGAGAAGATCGAGATGAAGGTCGTAAACCGAAGGGTTCCAAACAGTCCCATGAAGGCGACAACGTTGCCCAGGGTCACCGCACCGCTTCGCCAAAGAAGCAGGGCGTGAAATAGCCCCGCGCCCCAGCAGACGCTGAACATCAACATCGGCAGATAGCGGGCCTGGATGATACCCTGTCGTACGAAATAGTCCCGAAACCGCCGGGCGTTGCCTGTAAACTTGTCCCACTCGTAGCGTTCCCGCACGTTCGCTTTGACTACCTCGATACCGGCCACAGCCTCGGTCATTCCGGCATTCATCACGCCGAACTGTTCCCTCTGGGCGATGCTGACCGGCTTGAGACGCCGGTTGTAGTCGGCAACGGTGATGGCCAACAGCACTGTGAAGATCAGAGGTACGAGGAGCAGGGCGGGATCGATCAATCCGATCATGAGCACTGGAACCACCAGGGCCAGTGCGGAGTCGATGATCAGCATCACCCCCGGGCTGAACATCATGTTCAGCATGTGAACGTCGTTCGTAGCCCGGGCCATGATATCGCCGATGCGCTGGCGGCCGTGGAAGGTTTGGCTTTTACCCAACAGGCTGGAGTACAGCTCTTCCCGGGAATCTTTTTCGATCTTTTGCGCCAGGACCTCAACAGAGAAGTTCCGCAGGACTCCCGTCACTCCCTGACCGGCGGCGGATGCCAAAATTGCGATGACGGGAATGACCAGGGCGGAGAGCTGGAATCCCGGCACCCGGATGACATCGAAAGCTCTGCCGACGAATACCTGGATATAGCTGTAGGCGAAGTTGTTGGCAACTGCAGCGGCGACCAGAACAAGGGGAAGAAGGGGGTATCGCATCAGGTGCGAGAAGACCCACCTCAGCGGCCCTTTTCGATTGTATTGGTATTCGTTTTTGACCTGAAACTCGCGTTTTGTCATATTTCCGTGGTTAGCCCCAAAAAATCCGTGTTCAAAATGTAGTGGTTTTTTCTTGGAGATGCAAAGAATTTCTCATCCTTGCGAAGGGCTTGCACCTGAGCTTGTTCGGATTCTGTCGATCTGCTAGAATTGGAGATAAATCCCTCTGTAGGGAGAGTGTACGTGGAACGAGTGCGAACCTTGACGGAGAAAATTTACAATCTGGGTCTGCTCGAAGTGGAAAAACAGGACTATCGGCGGATCGTTTCGATCGGAAAGGTGGGGGAAGGGAAATGAACAGGTGGTGAGTCGTGAGCACTGGGAAGAAGTCCTTTTATTCAGAGGTTGACTTCATCCTCCGGATCGCCGGAGAGGGAGGCGAAGGGGTGATCAGTTGCGGAGAGCTGTTCGCCCGAGCCGCCGCCCGCACCGAGTACCACGTCTTTACTTTTCTAACCTACCCGGCGGAGATGCGGGGTGGATTTGCCATGGTGCAGATCCGTGTTCGGGACTGGACGATATACTCCCTGGGAAGCAAACTGGACTGCCTGGTGGTGTTCAACCAGCAAGCCTTCGACCGCACGATCAAGGAGCTAAAAAAAGGCGGCACCCTGGTCTACGATCCCCAAGCCGTGCAGCTGCCTCCCAATCTGGAAGCCACGCTTCTTGCCTTGCCTTTGACGCAGCTGTCCAAAGAGGCGACGGGAAGTGTATTGGGAAAGAACATCGTTGCTCTCGGCGCACTGGGTCATCTGGTCGAGATGGAACAAAGGGTCCTCGAATACCTCGTTCGCGACCGCTTTGCATCCAAGGGTGAGGAGGTCGTCAAGAGCAACCTGGCAGCCCTTCAGTCGGGATACGCCTACGCCGCCGAGCAGGGGTGGCAGCGCATACTGCTTATGGCCGATCTGAGGCCCAAGGGGTCTCAGTCTATGCTGCTTTCAGGAAACGAGGCGATCGCCCTCGGCGCCTTGGTTGCCGGCTGCCGCTTCACCGCCAGCTACCCCATTACGCCGGCCACGCCGATCTTCGAGACTCTGACCCGCCTGTTTCCCCTGGTAGACGGCAGAGCTCTGCAGATGGAGGATGAGATCGCAGCTGTATCGGCGGCCATCGGTGCATCCTTTGCGGGAGAAAAAGCCCTCGTGCCCACATCCGGGCCTGGATTTCAGCTGATGACGGAACAACTCAACCTGGCCTCGATGATCGAAGTTCCCCTGGTACTGGTGGACGTACAGCGGGGAGGGCCCAGCACGGGACTGCCCACAAAGACCGAGCAGTCGGATCTGAACCTGGCCATCTACGGTGTCTCCGGAGAGTCCCCCCGGATTGTTCTTGCTCCCACATCGGTGGAGGACAGCTTTTACCAGACGATCCGGGCCTTCAACCTGGCCGAACGGTACCAACTTCCCGTGATCATGCTCACCGATCAATCGATCGGTCTGCGGAAAGCTACGGTGCGTATGCCCGATCTGTCCCATATCATCCAGCTGGACAGCCACGTTGCCCGCACCAAGGTCAAGATTCCCCAGCCTGAGTTTATCAATCTGATCCACAGAGCGGAACCAACGGCGAAGGAATTAGAAGACTACCGCCGTTTCCGGATAACCGCGGATGGAGTCTCGCCCATAGCCCGACCGGGGACCCCGGGCGGCCAGTATCTGGCCACCGGCCTTGAACATACGGAATCCGGAAAGCCCGACTATACACCGGAGAACCACCTGCAAATGAGCAGGAAGCGTTTTCGCAAGATGGAGGTAATCGCCCGTTCCTTCGACACCAATCCGATTGAGATCTGGGGACGGGCTGATGCCAAGATCGGGATTCTCGGCTGGGGTTCGACCGCCGGGGCGATTCGGGAGGCTCGCTATCTGGCTGAAGAGAGGGGCATCCATGTGCGCCATATGCACCCCCACACATTATCTCCGATGCCCCATCGGCAGATATCGAACTTCCTCGTTCGCCTGGAACATCTCATTATAGTAGAAGAAAACTACACGGGGCAGTTCGCTCACCATATCAAGGCACATTTCGGAGTCAAGGCGATCGAGCTTCACAAGTGCGAAGGTATACCCATAACACCGGAGGAGATCCTGCGGGGGATCGAGAAAGTAGCGGGGATCATCGATGAGTACAGCATTGCCAAACTATAGAAGAAAAGAGATCCATCCGGTGTGGTGCTCCGGCTGCGGCAACTACGGTGTGCTCCGGGGGGTTGAAAAAGCTTTCGGCAACCTGAAGGTTCCGGCGGAACAGACGGTCGTTGTTTCCGGGATCGGTTGTTCGGGGCGTTTTTCCCACTACCTCAACACCTATGCCCTGCACGGGACCCACGGACGAGCCCTGCCGATTGCTACGGGAGTGAAGACGACCCGTCCCGATCTGACGGTGCTCGTTGTAGGAGGTGACGGAGACAGCCTGGGCATCGGCGGAGGACATCTGCCCCATGCGGCCCGAAAAAATGTGGATCTGACCTTCCTGATCCTGGACAACAATACCTACGGTTTGACCAAGGGCCAATCTTCTCCGACCACGCCGTGGGGTTGCATTACCAAGACCTCTCCGTACGGCTCGCCCGAGGATGCCCTGGATGTGCTTCCCATTCTTCTCGCCTACGATGTCTCCTTTGTAGCCCGTACGACCAGTTTGCGGATCGAGGAAATCTCGGCGGTGATTTCCAAAGCCATGCAGCACCCCGGTTTTTCCGTCGTTCACATCCTCTCCCCCTGTGTAATCTTTCCGGTGCTTGAGCAGAAGGCGCTGAGGGAGCGGATCGAGCCCCTGCCGGAGAGCCACCCTCCCACCGACAAGGCGGCGGCCCTGGAGCTGGCTTACTCTACCGATCCCATCTACACGGGGGTGTTCTACAGCATCCAAAAACCTGTCTTGGATGCCCGGCTGCGGCATCTGCGCGAGAGCGCTCTCAAGCGCTACAGCGCCAAGGGTAAGGCACCCAGCATCCTCTCGCTTATGGAGCGCTTTCTCTGATACCGGGGATTCCAGCCATGCTGCTCCTTAGCCTTGACAGGCGCCGGGCCTATTAATAATGTTCAATTGATTTCAGGCGGGAGGGTAAGGGAGTGTTGGATATCATCATTGGAGCCGTGGTCATCGTGTTCTGCCTGGGTGCTTCTTCGGCCTTTGTGTTCTACAGCCGCAGGCAGATCGAAAAGATCTCCCGCATGAAACGCACCACCTACCGCGACATCATGAAGAACAGGCATGGATAAACCTACAGTCACAACCGAGCTGTCCCGGGACTTGAATCTCTTTCACCTGACAATGATGGGTCTGGGCATGATGATCGGCGCCGGCGTGTTTTTGGGCATAGGAAATGCCATCCGCATCGCCGGTCCCGGAGGGCTGCTTCTCACCTTCGCCCTCAACACGCTTTTAGCCCTCTTCACCGCTATGTCTTATGCCGAGCTCAGCTCTGCCATTCCCAGGGCGGGCGGCGCCTACAACTTCGCCCGCATCGGCTTCGGCGGGGGTACGAGCTTCCTGGCCGGTTGGATGGAGTGGTTTGCCTCGAGCGTGGCAGGAAGCATGTACGCCATTACCTTTGCCATCTACACGGTTCGCTACCTGGAACAACTCAGGTTTTTGTCCTGGCTGGCCGTGCCCACGCTTCTGGTAAAGCCGGTGGCCGTACTTATTGCCCTGTTTTTCCTGTATATCAACTATCGCGGCGCATCAGAGACGGGAAAGATCGGCGCAATCATGACGGCAGGACAGACCCTGTTTCTGATTGCGATCGGCGTGGTCGGTGTGGTGGTAGCGATTCGGGACCCCTCTCGTCTGCAGAACTTTCAATCCTTTCTTCCCTTCGGCTGGTCGCCTTTGTTTATCACCATGGGATTTACCTACGTAGCCTTCGAAGGGTTCGAGGTGATCGCTCAAGCGGGGGATGAGGCCATCGAGCCGAAGAAGAACCTGCCCAAGGCCATGCTGTACTCTGTTTACGTCGTGGGGATTACCTACGTTGTGGTTGCCTTCGCCACGGTGATCTCGGTAAAGGCGGGCTCTCCGGATGTAACCGGTGAACCCTGGCAGTGGATCGGGAGTTTCCGGGAGCGGGGTTTTGGAGAGGCGGTAGCCAGACTGATCCCCTTCGGTAACTTCCTGCTTACCCTGGCGGTCATCTTCGCCTCGACCTCGGCGCTCAACGCCACGATCTATTCCGCCACCCGGGCCTCTTACGCCCTCGGCAGGGACCGGATGCTTCCGAAGCCGTTCGCCAGAATCTCCAAACGTAGAAAGACCCCTTGGTTTGCTCTCCTGGCCACGGGATTCATTGTACTAGTGGTGGCTACGGTCCTGCCGACGATGGATGTGGCTTCGAGCGCGAGTATGATGTTCCTCTTCCTCTTCTTCCTGGTGAACCTCTGCGTCATCAAGATCCGTCTCAACATGAGTGACGAGCTGCAGTACGGATATCTGACGCCTCTGTTTCCCATCGTGCCCATGTTGGCCATCTCCGTGCAGGTGGTGCTGGCTGCGGAGCTCAGACACATGAGCCTGATCGCCCTGATCGTTGCTCCCGCCTGGAGCCTCGCCGGCTTGTTTATCTACAAATTCTATTCCAGCAGCCGGGCGCTGCCCGCAGAAAGCGAGATCCGCGTCCTCGAAGAGGTAGAGGTTCCCGAGGGAGACGAGTACAGGATCATGGTGCCGGTGGCCAATCCGGAGACTGCTTTGTCCCTGGCCTGGAACACCAACAAGATAGGCAGATCCCGGCCTTCGCAGATCAAACTGCTGCACATGGTGCCTGTTCCGGACCAGGTGGCTTTGAGCGATGCGGAGAAGTATATGACCGAGGGACGGGAGGGCATCGTAGAGGCCATGCTGTACCTGGTTCAGCGTTTCCCCGTGACCACGACCTTTCGCTACTGCCGCAATATCGCACGGGGCATCACCAGCGCCGTGCGGGAGAAGAAGATCGGCCTGTTGATCATGGGCTGGCACGGGGAGGGCTGGGACAGGCGCTTTCGGATCGGAAGTACCCTTGACCCGGTGATTTCCCGCTCCCCCTGCGATATCGTGATCTTGAAGGATTGCGGCAGTAAAACTTTCAGGAACATCCTGGTTCCTCTGTTCGGCGAAGCCAACGATGCCTTTGCCCTGGACACGGCGGAGCGGATGGCCCAGGAGAAAGACGGGGTAATCACGGCCATGCCTGTACGGGGGGCGGCAAACAAGCAGAGAGGTATCTGGTCGGAGGAGCGGTATCTGGGCAGACTGCTGCGTCGGGTCGAGCACCAACCTGTCAAGGTCCAGTTGAAGGGTACGCCGCCGATGGATCCTGTCAAGGCGGTGCTGCAGGAGGCGGAGAAGCACGATCTGGTCGTACTGGGACTGGCAGGCTCATTCCTCCGTCAAGTAGGAGTTCCCACCGTAGCCGAACAGATCGCCAGGCAGTGCGTTACACCCCTGGTGCTGGCCAAGGCTTCCAAAGGCTTGAGTGCTTTCACCAAGAAGTGGATCTGAACTATTGTTTTCGATTGACAAAAATTGACTGGTCATTTAAACTGGTCATATGAGGACAATCAACGCTTCTGAGTTCAAGGCGAAATGCCTGGCCATTCTTGACGAAGTGAAGCGGACAGGGGAGATAGTTACAATCTTGAAACGGGGCAAACCCGTTGCCCAGCTTGTACCGCCTGTCCCGCGAAAGGAGACCTATCCTCAAGAAACCCTGATCGGTACTGTTCAGATCCGCGGTGATATCCTACAACCGGTTCTCAACCCGGAAGTGTGGAAAGCAGAAGGGCAATGAAATTGACTTTACTTCTAGACACCCATATCCTGCTGTACTGGTTCAGTGGAAGTTCGGATCTGGCGGTTTCGGAGCAACGAACAATCGAAGAGGCATCGGCGGAGAATCCTCTTTTGCTTTCGGATATCAGCCTGTGGGAGATAGCTACCCTGTACAATCTCGGCAGGATTTCTCTGGATCTTCCCCTGCGGGAATGGCTGGAAAGGGCAGCGGCGCCTCCGCTTGTCCGTGGGGTAGGGATTTCAGCCGCGATCGCTGCTGCAGTCGCCGTACTGCCGGAAACCTTTCATCGCGATCCGGCGGACCGTATCATCGTTGCCTCGGCTCAGGTAACAGGGGCAACCTTGATGACACGGGACAGACGAATCATAGAATCGGGGATCGTGGCTACGTTTGAATAGCCCGCTGCAGAGTAATTACAACTTTTCAGGTATGCAGAGGTTCTCTTGGCTCTTGGCGACTCGGCCGCAAACTTTGCAGTAGAATTTACCCCGCTTCACCAGGTCCTTATACACTTCAGGAAACTCCTGGATATAGCCGATATTCTCTAGATAGCAGAGGTGATTCTCATGGTTGGGATGAGGCATCTTGTATTGTTTCATCTTCACTATTTCTCCTGCCCAACCGTAGCAGATAATCCGGGGAAAGTTCAATGGGGTTAAGGCGACCAGCAGGGAGGACAAGCACTGTGTTCGTATAGTTGACGACAACGAAGAAATTGTGTAGTATTATTTGGTGATCTTCAGAAAGGGCTTGCTGAAGTCAAAATAAAGAAAAAAAACAAGCCCGATGGTGTTGACCTTGCATATTACACCGTAAGAAACAACCGACCAGACAGTGGTATCAAGTGTGAATCCTACCTTGTTTTGCTTCTCTCACGGTGAGTATCAAAGGGCGATGACAGGAACACTCACTAGGAGGAGAAGATGAACAAAAAACTCTATGTCGGCGGCCTACCGTACTCGATAACGGATGAGCAGCTCCAAGAACTTTTCGCGCCTCACGGTACTGTTGAATCCGCCAAAGTTATCACGGACAGGTACACCGATCGCTCGCGGGGCTTCGGCTTCGTCGAGATGAGCACCCCGGAAGAGTGCCAGACAGCCATTGATTCTCTCAATGGAACGGAACTCGAAGGGCGCAGCTTGACCGTGAACATGAGCAGGCCACGAGAAGACCGCCCTCGCGGCGGTGGCGGCGGTGGCGACCGCGGCGGTTCTCGCAACCGCTGGTAGTCTCGAGCTACAAGCTTACCTAGGATTGGGGTGTCTGGTCGGTGCACCTCGATCTTCCTACAATTCGATTGTGCGCATAAAAAGGCTGTCCTCTTGCGGGACAGCCTTTTTATGTCTCTGCGTTGCCATCAATTTTGTTCGGTGACAAATAACAAGGATTCTACTCTCGTGGAGTAGCCGCTGACATAGCCACTGCCGTCACCGTCCTCGGATGCAGCCTGCTTAAGTTGCCTGTTTCCACCACCCATACCATCGTGGGTGCCATCCTCGGCGTTGGTATGGCCCGCGGTTTGGGCTCCATAAACCGCAGAGTCACCCGGGATATCTTCGGATCCTGGCTGATTACAGTCCCGGTTTCCGGGCTTTTAACTGCGGGGCTTTTCCTGCTTGCCCGATTTTTTCATCTGGACACTCTGGTCAGGCAGGCGATCTCCAAATGATGAAGTGTCTCTTCTATCTGGTGAAATTTGCCTATTTCCGTGAAAAACTTTTACTTTCATCGTTACTTGTTTGCCACAGAGTTGCAGCCGTGTAACCATACTGAACAAGATGCCACATGGAACTCATCACAATTATAGGTTTTGGGATCGCTACAATAGCG
>Ga0315547_1002720_pt1 | contig 12120 bp, 11 predicted proteins | sample SalMarSW160240MG_2_FD_202542 | JGI IMG/M metagenome (GOLD analysis project Ga0315547, IMG submission 202542) | Salt marsh sediment microbial communities from the Plum Island Ecosystem LTER, Massachusetts, United States - Salt Marsh Sediment SW1601-240 ... | reverse complement strand
GCGGGGCAAATCACCACTACCGGTGTACCAGGCTCGATGAGGGCTAAGGTGCCATGCTTGAGTTCCCCGGCGGGCATACCTTCAGCATGGATATAGGAAAGCTCCTTAAGCTTCAAGGCGCCTTCAGAAGCGATGGCAAAGTTGATTCCCCTGGCTATGTAGTAGAAATCGTTCTTATCTTTCAGCTTCTGGCTGAGCTTGATAAGCTCGCTTTTGTTCCAGTCCAGAACCCTGGTTATCGCGCTGCTCAGGTCGGTAAGATTCGCTGCAGCTTCGTCAAAAGCATTAACCATGGAGAAGGACAACAGGTAGAATATGGCTAGCTGAGATAGGAAAGATTTGGTAGCGGCTACGGCTATCTCGGAACCACAATTCAAGTAGATGACCCGGTGGCTGAGGTCAGCCAGTATAGAGTTAGGTCGGTTGACTATGGAGATAACTTGAGCCCCGGCATCTTTAGCGGCCTTTACTCCCTCGATTACATCAGCGGTCTCGCCACTCTGGGAAACAGCTATGACAACGGTGCTTTTATCCACGGAGTCGACAAAATAACCGAATTCAGAAGCCATGACTACATCACAAAACTTCTTGGCCACTCTGGAAAAGAGGTATCTGCCGACCAGAGCAGCATAGCGGGAGGTGCCACAGGCAGTTATAATCACCTGCCTTGCCCTCAGAATGTCCAGGGCAATCTTGGTGAAGCTCTTCTCGTCCTGATGGACTATTTGGCCAAGCACCTGAGCTTGCTCCATTATCTCCTTGAGCATGAAATGCTGGTAGCCCTCTTTATTGGTCTCAGCCCAACTATGGTCTAGTTTCCTGGCTTGCTTAACCACCTTGTGTCCCTGGGCATCGAAGAATTCGATTCCTTCTTGTGTCAGCATCACCACCTCATTATCCTCCAAACTCATCACCTGATTGGTATATTGCGAGAAAGCCAGGGCGTCGCTACTAGCATAGTAATCAGGGGAGTTAACACCCACAATCAGGGGATTATTCCTTCTTGTGCCTATGATTTTGCCAGGGTCATCAAGGGATATGACCAGAAAGGCATAGGAGCCCTCAAGCCTTGGAGCTATATTTAACACAGCTTGTTTCAGGGAACATCCATTTTTGAGCTCATCTTCGATAAGGTGAGGGATGATTTCGGTGTCGGTCTCTGAAGTAAACTTGTGTCCTAGTTTGGTGAGTTCCTGGCGGAGTTGTTGATTATTCTCAACGATGCCATTGTGAACTACAGCCACTCTGCCACCGCAATCGGAATGAGGGTGAGCGTTGAATTGAGTGACACCACCATGAGTTGCCCAGCGAGTATGCCCGATAGCCACGATGCCGGGGAGGCCTGCCAGGTTCTGTTTCTGGATGACTTCGTCGATCTTGCCCGCGTCTTTCCTTATCAGTAGCTTACCATCATATAAAGAAGCTATGCCCGCTGAATCATAGCCCCGATATTCCAGACACTTCAGGGCCTCGAGAGCAATGGGAACTGCTGGCTTTTTGCCACAATAGCCAATGATACCGCACATTTTAATCCGTTAACCTTCGCAATAATTCTTGCCTTTTGCCTTCGTCGAGTCTTGTTTCGTTGTCCTTTACCTGGTATCGGGACTCAAGCAAAGCCATCCTATTCGCCCCCAGGTCCTGGCGCAAGCATAGCTGGGGTCCCACGAAAGAATCAGGGCCTACTCGAACCCCGGGCATGAGGCTGGCATTTACTCCGATGCGGCAACCTCGACCCATAATTGCCCCTAGTTTATCATATCCGGTGTCTACCGGACTATCACCGACTTTTATCTGGATATTCCCTTCGTCGAGGCGGAAATTAGCCAGCACGGTGCCGGCGCCCAAAGAGCAATTGTCGTCCACTATGGAGTCACCGATATAGTTGGAGTGGAACCAGCAATCATCGCCGATGTAGGAGTGCTTTACCTCCGTGGAATAGCCAATAACGGAGTTAGAACCAATGTGGCTGTAGTCGCGCACCAGGGCATTATTGCCGATGATTGAGTTTGCCCCGATATACACAGGACCTCGAATCACAGCATTTTCTAGCACCTTGACATTATCGCTCAGGATAACTTTTCCTTCGATGGTAGCTTTCTCGGAGATGCGGGCTGAGGAGGCTATATAAGTTTGAGCGTTGTCCAGAAAATATTCCATTACTTTGAAGATATGCCAGGGATATTTTATCGGTGCCCAGAAATCGTTGTAGGCGACCACCTTGATCTTGTGTCCTTCCTTTACCATGCTGTCCAGAGCGCATTCATAGACATCGTCCCTGGTAGTCCGTACGGTTTCAATATAGCGTAGAAGCTCCTCCGATTTGTTATGGCAGTGAATCAAGATGTTTACCAGGTTGCCGGGTTCCTCACCGGGATTGGGCTTTTCCACGATGTGTAGTAACTCATTTTGAGAATTTACTTGGAGGTAGCCTCCCGGGAAGTATTCCTGGATTTGATAACCCAGAATATAGGAGGAGGCAGTGGCCTTTTCAGCTTCGGTGAGGATTTTAGTGTACGCTGAACTTGAGAAGACATCATTGGGATTTATTACCAAAAGTTGCCCGTGCAAGAAGGGCTCAGCGCTTTTTAGAGCGTCAGCGATGCCTGATGATTTTTTTTGTAGAGCAAGGTCGACTTCGATCCCAGGAATTTTTTTGGTTATTTGCTCTATCCTCGCTATGTTTTCTGGATTCCCGATGATTACAAAATGACTCAAACCTGCCTCGCAGGCTGCTTTTATTTGATGTTCGAGCAAGGGCTTCTCAAGAAAATCAAGTAGGAACTTGTCTTCAGTGATGGGAAACATCCTCTTGCCACGGCCGCCGCAGAGAAATACGACTTTCACCTGTTAGCCTCCACCAAGCTTTGAACGAGTTCCTTGCCTTTGCCTATAAGCTCATCGGTCTGTGTCTGCGACGTTGACTCGGAGATTACTCGGATGACAGGCTCAGTGCCACTAGCTCTGATAAGCATCCAGGAATCAAGAAAATCCAGCCTCAGGCCGTCAAGAGTATTTATCTCATCGGGAGCAAAAAGCTGAGCCTTTTCCTTTACCTGAGTCATGACCAACTCTTTAAGTTCATTAGGGCAAAAAATCTTTGCTTTTTCGAAGAATAGTCTGGGAATACCTCGGAAGAATTGCCTGATTTCGCCGGCATCGCTTAGCTGACTTAACAGGATGAGGGAAGCAAAAATGCTATCGGGGTAATAGCCCGCCTCGGGGATGATGTAGACGCCTACCTGCTCTACTCCTAAGGCAGCATCGAGCTCCTGGACTAAATGAGCGACGGCGACATCACCGACTCTGCCTCTGACCACTTCCACCTCAAGGTCCTTCACTGCCAGGTCAAGAAGAGTTCCAGTTTCTACTGTGGTAGCAATCTTTTTCTTTCCCGTTCGCTTGACAGCCAGTCTTGAGATGAAGGCGATGGGCTCGTTGAAACCGAGGAACCCTTCTTTATCGCAGAAAACAACGCGGTCGGCATCGCCATCAAAGCAAATAGCTAAGTCAGCATTATGTTGTCTCAGGAAATTAACTGTGCCCTGGAGGGTATCTGCTTTCGGCTCGGGATTTCTCCCTGGGAAAAGGCCATCGGGCTCGTCATTTACAGGTATTACATCAATGCCCATCTGGACAAAGATGTCGCTGGCAAACTTGGAGGCAGCACCATTGCCAGGATCAACGACTACTTTTAGCTGGTGATTAAATCCTGGCAGGGGAAGCTTGCTTTTAATAAAGGAAAGGTATCTTTGTTTCATATACTGTGCTTGTTCCAAAGTTCCTCTATTCCCCTGGCGGAATTTCTGCTCAAAATAGACTTTCTCTATCTCCACTTCTTGAGCCTGGCTATATCCCAGCGAATTCTCGGTGAAGAGCTTGATTCCATTGAACTCGGGTGGATTATGGGAAGCCGTGACCATAATTCCAGCGGCGAAGCCCGATTCCCAGGTGAGCAATGCAAGCGCTGGGGTAGGCAAAATGCCTAAATCAACTACGTTTATGCCACAAGAAAGCAAGCCCGCAGTAACCGCCTCCTTAATCACATCCCTGCTTATTCTGGTGTCGGTAGCGATACAAACTGTGGAGGCTGGAGGCAAGGTAGTGCCTATGGCCAAGGCAACATGGCGGCAGAAATCAGGCGACAAATCCTGGTTAACTACGCCCCGGATACCACTGGTCCCGAATAGTCTCCTTGTGCGCATTTTCTGTCTTACGCTAAGTTAAGTAGAAGATAGCACGGAATTAAGTGATTGGCAACAACCACACGATGTAATAACATATGTTAAACTATGCTTCCCGGTCATAAGCAGCACTGTTTTGGAAGCATATAATGACAAGGGAAATAGCTTGGGTTCTGCTAGCTACTGTTTCGCCTATTAGTGAATTAAGAGGTGGCATACCTTTAGGCATATCTTTGGGGTTGGATCCCTTATTTACTTTCTTTATAGCGATCATCGCCAATGCCCTGATATTTTTTCCCATTTTCTTCGCCTTACGCCTCTTTTACGATAAGTTCCTGTACCGAATCCCTTTGTTCGATAAGTATCTGGATAATTTAAGAAAAAGAGGGAAGCCGAAAGTAGAGAAATATGGCTTCTGGGGATTGACCTTGTTTGTGGCTATACCTTTGCCTATCACCGGGGCATATACTGGGACTATTTTGGCTTGGCTACTGGGCATGGATTGGAGAAAAGCTTTCCCCGCCGTTGGGCTGGGTGTGATTGTGGCTGGTGTCATAGTGCTCTTAATAACGTTAGGGGTAATCAGCAGTTCGTGAAAATTAAGTTTTTCAGGGGTAAGTAAATTAAATTCCTATAAGCAATTCAGAAATAGTTTTTGCTACGGGTGGGCGTAACCACGGCCCCAGCTAAGGTCAGTAATAGAAGGCTGGGTATCCTTGTGTACAAATACCCAGCCTTCCAGTGGTTTTGCCACCTACGATATTAGCTTTAAGCCTTCCCTATTCTGAACATCTTGGTCCCGCATACGGGACATACGCCTTGAGTGGCCGGCCTGCCGTTCTTCATGGTTATGCTTCTGGTATCCTTCATTTCTCTTTTGGCACGGCATTTCATGCAATATGCTTGCATCTGTTCACCTCCCTTTTTATAAAAGAATAAGCCATCCATTACTCGAATGTCAATAGTTTTTCTCTAAATATTCCATAAATATTGTCAAATATTGTCAAAAGTCTCGTTGCTTATGCGTATTATTCCCAATTTCAACTCGGAGAGAAGGTTCATCAAATGGTGGATGGCTGCTTCAAAAATTTGATTGTCAAAATTCGCCCCGATTTCATCGGGATGAAGGCCCCATTTACAAGTCCGTTGGCGGCAGCTTGGTTTACTGACCTAGATGATTTGATACACAAATTAGATGTTGAGTTGCTGTAGCACCTGACGTGCCTTCTGACTTGCTCGGGCGCGGTGGCTGATTTGATTTTTCATCTCCAATGGAAGTTCGGCCATGGTCTTACCTATCTCAGGAAGGAAAAAGATAGGGTCGTAGCCAAAACCATTTTCCCCCTTAGCCTCAAGAACAATCATGCCATGGCACTCGCCGTAGCATACCTCAAATTGACCTTCTGGACTAGCTATAGCGATGACGCACTTAAAACAGGCTGTTCGTTGCTCCCAGGGAACGCCGTTAAGTTTAACTAAGAGAAGGCTTACTTTATCTGCATCAGTAGCAGCTTCACCAGCAAAGCGAGCCGACTTAACACCTGGGTCCCCGCTAAGGGCATCCACTTCCAGCCCTGAGTCATCGGCAAGAGCGGTGAGCTGGCTTAATTTGGCATAAGTAAGGGCTTTTAACCGGGCATTTTGCTCGTAGTTGTTCCCCGACTCGGAGACGACTTCTGCTATTCCTTCTTCGGCCAGCGTGGTTATTTTATAACCAAGACCATCCAGGAGAAAGCGATATTCCTTGATTTTCCCTGGATTGGAGGTAGCTAAGAGGAGCTTCGGCATTCTGTCGTTAGATGTCTTGAAATCTTGGTGCCAGCTTCTTTGCCACTTCGGGCATGGTGGTATATTCCATTTCCTCAAGCGGCAGGCGATGTGGTTCAAATGGACCCATTCGGCGCAGGAAATCTGCCACAATGTTTGTTTGATGACGAACCTCATCGAAAGCAGGGTCATCGAAGAGGTCACGAGGTCCGACAAGCTTGCCATTAGCAATTTGGAAACCAGCAGCTATTACTCGTGGTGGACCATCGAAACGGCAAGGATTGCTTTCTCGGACAGCTACCGGCATTAAGGGGCCATGGTGCGAGCCTCTCATCCACCCTTCTACTATGTTAACAGAAGCAAAGGGTTCCAGTATTTCACCCACGGCGGGAAATTTTCCCTGGGAGCGAACGATACAGACAGGGTCATCCTTGCCTATGTATCTGCCGGCCATGAGAGATAATCTCTGAGTAGAGGAGACAGCAGCGATTTCACCGCTCTCCTTATGGTACACCGCTTTAACGGCATAGCGGCCTGGTGCGCCAAGAAAAACTAGCATGTCGTAAATTTCCTCGGGAGCGTTAAACTTGATTTTTTTGTGCTCTTTGACGTCGTGGACTTCAAAGGTGAAGCCAGAGTGCATATTGGAGGCAATAACTAGCCCAATGGTGTTGAAAGGGTCAGCAAATATTTTATATAGCGGCAGATTCCAGGCGCCGGATGCCGTCTTATCTGCCATAAATATGATTATGGTTTCAGCCTCGCGCTCGGAAAATTGCATCTCAGCCGTACCAGGTCCCATCCCCTTGATGTTACCAGAGAAAGCATCAACTAGAAGGTCCTGTCCGGCACCATGTAGCTTCAAGCTCTTAGCTACATTGGTGCATTCCACGAATGTATCCCAGGCCAACTTGTGGATTTTCTCGCTATCCTCGCCATGCTGATGGGTCATTATCAACTGGAGATCGTCGCCACAAACTGTAACGTGATGGTCTATGAGCAGCCCCTGGCCTTGAGCATGTTCCAGTTTTTCCTTAGCCTTTTGTATTACATCGGGGTGGCTGGAGGAATGTCCGACATAACCGCCGATGTCTGCTTTGATAACGCTTAAAGTTAATTCCATTTCACCCCCTTTGCTATAGTCTAACAATGGAAAGGGGTAAACGTCAATCCGGGATAAAAATTAGTCCCTCTTCACTGTTACCTAAAGCCTCCACCCTATTTTGGTGATAGAGTAAAGCAGTGTAAGCTGCCATTGCGGCATCGCACAGGTCATGGTCGAATGTGTCTGAATAGGGCTCAAGACCAGGGAGAATTCCCCCCAGCTTATCCTTGAGGAAACTCATCCCTTGTTTGGTAGTTTTCCGGGGGATGGTTTTACCAAAGAGGCGGACTTTGCTGGCAAAGGGATAGACCTCAATGACTTGACCAGCTTGCTTCACCTCGCGGCCGATGCTAGTTTTGAGCTCAATGCCACGGTAGATCAAGTCCTTGATAAAAGTCTTCTTGCTAGTAGGATAACAAGGAATTCGTTGTTGCCTCAATTCCTGGTCACATTGCCTGTTCTTCCTTGGGAATTTTGGCTTGCAAGAGCAACTTTCTTCAAGACAGCATAACCCCGATGGTAAGCTCAAGGGGGCATCAATCGCTATTACTTGAGGTGAATAGAAATTTAGCAGAGTGACGATATCTCTATTCTCTGTTAAGAAGCCAAGGTAAACAAGTTGTGACTTACTATCCAATCCTAAACACGCGCTAGGTTTGGCCTCTGTTGAGGTTAAATCGATGCCAAAGAAAGAGGGATACTTCATGTTGCTGGGAAAGATTTTTTGCCTAACCGTTTTAATATCTCTCTGGCTGCCACTATACCTGAGGCTGAGGCTTGGACTAAGCCTCGGCTGACACCGGCACCATCGCCAGCAGCGAATATATTACCGACCTCGGTCTCTAAACAAGGGGTCAGCTTTAGCTGACTAGAGTAAAATTTAACCTCTATCCCGTAAAGTAAAGTTTGAGGGGAAGCGACGCCCGGAACTAGCTTGTCCATAGTTTGAAGCATTTCCACTATACTCTTGAGATAGCGATAGGGAAGGGCAAAGCTCAAATCTCCCGGGGTTGCTGCTTTTAAGCTTGGTTCGATTGGACTATTCTGGAGGCGAGCTTGTGTGGAGCGGCGACCATCCATTAAGTCCCCCAATCTCTGCACTAATACACCGCCGCTAAGGATGTTAGCTAGCCTTGCCAGATACTTACCATAGGCGATAGGTTCATGGAAAGGCTCAGTGAAGGTGGTGCTTACTAAAATGGCAAAGTTAGTATTTTTTGTCCTGGGTTGGGTATAACCAATGCCGTTGACCGTAATCACAGGGTCGGAGCCACCTGTGGACTCCATAATCACCTCGCCTCCAGGACACATGCAGAATGTTCTAACCCTATCATTGAAACTTTTGGAATAAAATTCGAGTTTTGATTCATACAATGTCAAAGTTAGCTTCTCCATAGTTGGCATTGGTACTTCGATTCGGCAACCCACGTCTACAGGGTTAGATTTAAGGCCTAGTTTAAGCCTCTTGGCTTCATTACATAGCCATTCTGCCCCTTCCCTCCCTGGGGCTAAGATTAAATAGCTACAGCTTAACCTTTCACCATTGTTAGTTTCAACAGCTTTGACCGCACTATCGTCAGCTATAATATTCTTAATTGTTGTTCCCAGCCTTATGTCTAGCTTAGATGACAGGTAATTCTGCATAGCCTTCAATGTTTCGTGACAAAGCTCTGTCCCCAAGTGACGCAATTTAACAGGGGTTAATGTGAGCCCGACCGAGGCAGCCTCTCGCTCCAGTTCGAGTAGATTTCCTCCTATTCCATAAACCTTGGGAGGGGCGCCAAATTTGAGGTAGACAGAATCAACATAATCTATAAGTGCTTGGGCTTGGTCTAAGCCGACCAGTTCTTTGAGGCGGCCGCCTATCTGGGTGGACAGAGTTAGTTTGCCGTCGCTGAAAGCTCCAGCACCTCCGAAACCACTTACTAAATGGCATGGGGAGCATAGCACACAGCGTCCACTCCCGTTTTGAACGGGACAAACACGGGTATCAATTTCTCCTCCCTTGTCCAGAAGCAAAACGTCGAGGCCAGCGTTACACAATTCCAAGCTAGCGAATATACCTGCGGGACCAGCACCAACTATGACGACATCATAACTTTTGGCCATTGAGATTCATTCTAGGGTTATTGACGTAGCCAATCGGTTAAAAGCTTTCCAGATTTAAGGATTTCATCTGCGGCGGAGTATGGGTCGAGCTCTCCTTTTTCCACCCTCTCAATATAGCTACTCAGTTGCCCATCTTGCTCAATTAACATGAGCAACTTATGAGTAAGTTTTCGTTCTAGAGTTTTTATGAAGTCCTGTTTTCGTTGTAATTGGCGACGTTGTGACAGTCGGCCATCTTCACAGATCGCTTGGTGGTGTAATTGAATTTGTTCGCAAAGTTCCTCAATGCCGACGTCGTTAACTGCTTCTGTGGCTACAACAGGTATATTCCACCAACTTGGCTCATGAAGCTGCAGCATAGCTTGTATATCACGGACAAAGTTGTCGGCACCAGGATGGTCAGCCTTATTAACTACAAATATGTCAGCGATTTCAAACAGTCCTGCTTTCATCGTCTGGACAGCATCCCCAGATTGAGGACATAATATGACGAGCACAGTATCGGTCTTCTCCATAATATCTACCTCGCTTTGCCCTACTCCTACTGTCTCTACCAGGATAATATCTTTACCAGCCGCGTCAAGCAACTTAATCACAGAGCTGGTAGTCTGTGGTAGCCCGCCCACGCTGCCACGAGTCGCCATACTGCGAATAAAAACCCCATTGTCAAGGTAATGTTGCTGCATTCTTATCCGGTCACCTAGTACAGCACCTCCCGTGAATGGGCTCGAGGGATCTACGGCAATTATCCCGACTTTTAAGCCTTGTTTACGCATCAACGCTGTCAGCTTGTCCACCAGGGTGCTCTTTCCTACTCCCGGGGGGCCGGTTATCCCTATACAGTGTGCCTTCCCCAAGTGTGGAGCGATGAGCTTCATTATTTCGGGCACTTGGCTGCTTTCGTTTTCTACCAGGCTGATGACGCGTGATAGGGAGACGTTTTCTCCCTTAAGCATCTGTTCCACTAGCCTCATAGTTTTAGGAGTCATCCATTATGGGGTCAGATTATTTTATAGCTTTCTATATTAGCGGTCAAATAGGTTTACTGATATGGCAAGAAAGGGCGGAGCTTACTTCGATTACGAGCTAAGAACGTCTGTAGGCAGACACTAACAAAAATGTTTGGCGATTTTTGTCTTTCTTTACGCTGCTTTGCCCAGGGGCATTATATATAGGGGCTTAATTTGTTCCTCTACCCCGAGGACTTTCCTTACCTCTTCATCATGAAAGGCGCCGACTTCCACTGTAGCTAACCCCAAAGCCACAGCTTGAAGGTGGATGTTTTCACCTACATGTCCTACCTCTATGTGAACATATCTTTCTCCACGTCTGCCATATCTATAGGAAGTCCTGTGATAAAGAGCACAGATGACAATATCCACCGGGGCGTCGATAATAAATTCTTGATCCAGAGTTGCTCTGGCTAAATCTGGTCTTAAATCGGCCAGTTTGTGTAAGCTCAAGGAATGGGAGCCTGCTTCATAGTGGTAAATGCCGGCCTGTAATTCTTCGGGAGCTTGCTTTGCCTCGCTGGCAATGACACCTTGTTTGCCAACGAACACAAAAATCTCCAGGGGATAGGTAGCTCCGGCACTGGGTGCTGCCCTGAACTCTCTAGTTCCGGTGATGCCCTGGGCCGACCAGAGTATTTGACTCAATTGAGATAAGTCTAGCGGCTCCCTACGGTATCTACGAACTGCTCTACGCCTTTGTATCGTTTCCTCTAATGAAACCTTGCCTTTCAACCGAGGAGAGGGAAGCTTAATTATGGTTTTCATCATGGCAGATTCTTCGCTACCTTCAGAATGACAAATAACATTTAGCCCTTGATAACGCCCATAGGTATAGCCATAGCCACTTTTTTAGAAATACCAGCCTGATGAACCACGTCTATAACTTCAGTGATATCTTTGTAAGCTTGGGATGCCTCCTCAGCTAGCGAAGAGATGTTTCCCGCCTTGACGGTAATACCTCTGCTCTCTAATTCTCGAACTACATCTCTACCCTGCATACTCCGCTTGGCAGCACCGCGACTTAACACCCTCCCGGCACCATGACAAGTGGAGCCAAAGGTCTCAGACATGGCCTTTTCAGTGCCCACAGCAATGAAAGAGCAACGTCCCATATCCCCAGGAATGAGCACAGGTTGCCCTACCTCCTTGTAGCGTGTGGGAGTATCCTTATGACCTGCCGGAAAAGCTCTGGTAGCTCCTTTGCGGTGAACGCAAACCTTAAGCTTGTGACCATCTATCGTATATTCTTCCATTTTGGCTATGTTATGGGCGACATCATAAATCTGCCTCATGCCCAGTTTCTCAGGACTTTTACCGAAAATTTTAGAAAAGCTTTCTCTAACCCAGTGGGCAATGCACTGCCGGTTAGCCCAAGCGTAGTTAGCAGCACATGCCATAGCACCTAAATAGTCTTGGCCTTCCGATGATTCTATGGGAGCGCAGGCGAGCTGCCGGTCGGGAAGCTTTATCCCGTACTTCGATACCGCCCCCTCCATGACACGCAGATGGTCAGTACATACTTGGTGACCGAATCCGCGAGAGCCTGTGTGAATTAAGACTAATATCTGACCTATCTCAGTGATGCCCATAATGCTAGCTATGTTGGGTTCGAATATCTCCTTCACCACCTGAATCTCAAGAAAATGATTTCCTGAGCCTAATGTGCCTGCCTGAGGCATACCTCGCTTTGCCGCTTTATCGCTTACCTTACTGGGATCGGCACCACCGAGACATCCACCTTCTTCAGTAACATCCAAATCTTCCTCGGAACCCAGGCCACGCTTCACTGCCCAACGAGCTCCCTCAACCATCAATTGGTTCATCTCTTTTTGACTTACCTTTATCTTCCCTTCAGAGCCAAGGCCTGATGGCACATTAAGAAATAATGCATTAATGAGCTCATTAATTCTGGGCCGCACTTCAGCTTCGCTGAGACTGGTAC
>Ga0315547_1002718_pt1 | contig 12128 bp, 4 predicted proteins | sample SalMarSW160240MG_2_FD_202542 | JGI IMG/M metagenome (GOLD analysis project Ga0315547, IMG submission 202542) | Salt marsh sediment microbial communities from the Plum Island Ecosystem LTER, Massachusetts, United States - Salt Marsh Sediment SW1601-240 ... | reverse complement strand
TCGATACGTCAGATCCCGGGCAGCTTCTGCACGAGCACCTATACCCTTGAGAAGCGACGCCGCATTCTGTTCACCTCGCTTCTCTAAAGCACGTATCAAATGCTGGGTGATCTCCCAAACCGTAAGCCGTGAATCTTTGATCGGATCCCAATCGTCGGGCAGTTGATTTCGTGCAAGTAGTTGGACCTTTCCTCCCCGTGCTGTCACGATACCAGCCTCCACAAGACCCTGCACAGAGACCACTTTTGCTTTGCTCAGCGTTTCAGCTTCACCGAAAGGGCCCTCCTTTATTCCGAATTGTTGGAACCAGGCAACAGCCCAGCGCGTATCGGGATCGAATTCACCTTCCTGTTCAGCAAGGACTTCATCCAAAACCTGATTGATCAGTGCCAGAGCCATCCGCACTGGCATGGCCGAACCGTCCGCCTCAAGTACCTTGGCGTAGCGAGAAAAAATCCCCATGCCCGGCCCTATTGCGGACTGAGCCAGATCCACCGGGGCAATGTTCTGATTTTGTAACGTCCGGAGTGAACTGGGAAGCTCTACTCTTCAGTTCTAGCAGAAAATCACGACGGGTGACCGTGGTAGCCGTTTCAGGGCGTTTGCGGCAGGCAAGAACAATGGAAGAAGCAAGGGCATTGGTACCGAGACCCACGGAACGATTCATAAGCTCGGTTCTCAACGGCCATGTTCCCACTATCCCGAAACCCGATCTTAACAGAGCCTCAAGCATGGTCTCCCACCCGGTCGAGGCAACATGGACATCTCCGTTTGCATCTTCAGCACTACTCTCGGCTTGCTTAAATGCATAATACACAGTGAGTGGATACTCTGGGTGCTGCAATTTATGAATCCTGTCAAAGGTGTGACGCATACCTTTTTCAAAAAAAGACTTTGCCTTCCCCTTGTCACCATTAAAGCGATACGGAGTGGCGACCAGCTCCTCACCCTTGGGAACCAGCATCGTAGCGAACAACTGACCGTATATCCTACTGAGAGATCTACGTAGCCAAATGTAGAAAAAATCCGACAAATCCGCGTAGCCAATGTTGTCATAGTACGGAGGATCTGTAGCGAAGATATTCCCCTTGGAGTTTAGCTGAGTCGCATCTTGTTGGATGGCAAACCCGTCGTTGGAGACAGGCAGGATTTGAACAACCTTGTATATCCAATCAATCGCACCAAGAAAGTTCCCTGTAGAATTGCTAAACGGATTCCCCTCAGCGTAGTCCCAGACCATGGGAATGGCTTGACGGGCAAAGGTGTTACGAATTTTAACGTATCCAATATCCCAGGAACAAATTGTTGTTTGACGATCAGCAAGTCTATCTACGCCTAACGCCAAATATGTTGCTACTGCCTCTGCATAGGCGCGGGAAGCGCTACCGCCGGCCTCGAAACCATCACCGTCGTCCGGTAGGCCGGCGGAGGCCGCATCGGCTTGAATCAGATCTTTAGCCTCACCTACTAAGTCGCTGAAGGTGGTTAGCGCAACCAGCTGTCGACGGGTGAAAATGTGATGGAAATGGCTAAGGCCAAAAAGTGGTGGTGAAAACCATCGACTATCCTCGGCTATTTGCCCTTCCGGAAACCATTGGGGCTGAGCACTTAGGGCGATTTTGACGTGTTCCTGTATCGGGGGAAGGTATATTCGACCGCGGGCTCCCTCAGCTACTATAGCCATCAGCTTCTGCCCCATTCGACTGTTCGTACCTTCGTTCTTTACATGTTGATCTTGGGTCGCGGTTCCACATGCCAGACATCGGAACTGGGCACCGCGCCCGATCTTTATCGACTCTTGGGGTTTACCTGATCCAGTTTGAACTCTGAAGCTGATCCGTGCAGGACGAACAGAACGATCAACCACCGGTTCGATCCACGCCTCTCTTCCTTTCTTCTTCGAAAGCCAAAAAGAACTGATCAAGGGCATCTCAGCCTGGCAGGCTGGGTTCGGGCAGGTGACAGTTCTTGCCCATAGCCAGGCGATCACGGTGGCTTGGCCTCCGCCCTGCTCGGCAGGCAGCTGCACGGTTGGATACAGATGCCCGATTCGCTTGTAAGCCTCATCCCGCATCCATCGGCCGTAATAGCGGATGTCCTCGGCCAGACCTTCGGCCCGTTTCCACTGCCTGCCGATCAGCTCCGGCTCCTGGTTCGGGTGCACAGGCGGTCGGTCTTTGAACTTGGGCGGGATTTCGATCATGGCTTTGGTGATGAGGACTGCGACAGGGTTCAGGTCGCTGGCGTAGGCTTTCAATCCCAGCCTTTGCGCTTCCAGAGGGATCGATCCACCGCCGCAGAAGGGATCGTAGACCGGTGGCGGGTTTCCATCCGTAGAATCGAGGATCTCTTTCCTTGCCCGGGCAAGCACCTCTTCATTGTTGGAGTTCTCCCACTTGACCAGTTCTTCGATCAGTGCAAACAAACGCTGCCGTTCCTGTTCCTGTTCCCCCTCGGTGGGAAAGCGCTCCGGATGGGAGGAGGGGTCGTCTACCAGTGAAGCGAATAGGACAGCCCTGCAGGCCGCCAACGGCCGGCGGGCCCACCAAAGATGGAGTGTGGAGGGATGCCCGTGGCGGATCGATTTCTCCCGGGCCGACGCACGGTTGATCGCTTCCAACGGCAGGGCTACCTCGATCAGTTTCTTCTTCAATAGTTCATCTCCACGGTTCAATTCAAATATATTCTACCTCGGCTCCTTGGAACGCTGCAGCAGTTCTGCCAGTTTGTAGTTCACGCTGGTCACTCCGAAGTCCGGCTCCTTGCCGAAGGGATTGCGCACGTAGCACGGCGTCTGACAGCGTCCGCCATCCACGATCACGACCGCCAGGATGAAGCTCTCCGGGTTGTGCAGGGCCTGGATGATCTCATTCTTGGTTATGGTGAGGGTGCGCTTGTCCGCCGCCCGACCCTTAACCTCGATGAAACGCAGCATCCCGTTCATCGGATCTCTCGACTCGATGTCCCAGCCCACGTGATCGGAGCTGACATCGCGAGGCTCGTACCCCAAACGACGCTCGGCCTGGATCACGGCCTCCATGGCCATTCGTTCCACTTCCGCCGTGTTTGCGGCAAACTCAGAAATCGAAGGTCGAGCATCACCCTTGAGACCGGACAACAGCCCGGCGGGGAGGATCAACGCCCCGCCGATCACGTTAGGGGGCAAAGCGGAAAGCTGCCGCTCCTGCTCCAGCTCCTGCAACCTCTTCTCCAGGCGCCGCTGCAGCTCATCGGCTCTCAATTTGGCCCGGGCGGAGTTGATGCGGGCATTCGCCCTTCCTGCCTGCTCCTGGAGCCTCAGCTCTTCGGCCCGGTGGTCCCAGTGGCTGATCTCGTGGGTGAGGCGCTCCTTGACCGCGGCCAGGGGTTTGCTCACCAGTTCCTCCCGCCGCAGCCGCACCTCCTGCAGATGTTCTGGCACCAGACTTTCCACCGCATAGGAGACCGCATCCTCGTCGAGGCTGTGGGTGAGCCACGGCTCCTTCATAAGGGAAGCCGACAGGGGCTGCTCTTCCGACCTCAGAGGCCGGTAATTGAGAAACGGAGCATAGCCCGCGTTCCGGAACGATCCGTCTTTCCGGTTTTCTAAAAACTGCAGTCGGCGGGAGGCGATGCGCTTGCTTCCTCCAGCTGCGCTCCGGGCATCCTGGATCGAGTGTTCCAGGTACATCAGCACTCGGGGCTCCTCAGTCGGATCGAGCTCATCCACGAGCACGGTTCCCTGCTTGAGGAGTCCCCGATAGCGCTCCAGGACCAGATCCATGACCGCATAGAGAAGCGGATGCCCCGGTGTGATCAGCTCCGCCGGAGGCTTGGCGGCAACTCGGACCAGTTCCTTCTCGAAGGTAATCCGCTCGTAGCGCGGGGTAACCACCTGGCGGGTTCCCAGGAGCCGGTCGCGGTTGCGGATGGCCGCGGGCACGTGAGTCAGCTCGAAACGGCCCGGTTCGCGGCGAAGCATGGTGCCTCCCAGGTGCTTGAGGGCCGCCTGGAAGAACGAAAGAATGAAATGGGGCTGCAGGCGGCGGATGCGAGCCCGTTCCATCATATCCCGCACTTCCTGCACCCGGCTGGCATCGAGGATATCCTGGGCCAGGGCTCGTTCCTCCAGCAGCTCCTTGAGGTGCTTGGTGTCCAGACGCTCATCTACCACCCGGCGAAGCTTCTCCCGCACCTCCGGAGAGTCACCGTAGCGAATCGCCTCGATCAGGAGGTCCCGCAGCTCGTGACCCTGAAAGACCTTGCCCAATACATCGAAGACTCTGCCTTGAAGGTCCTCCCGCTCGATCTCCAGCTTGGACAGCAGGCGCTCGAACACATCCCCTTCCCGGGTCTCAAAGGCCACCAGGTTCCAGAGGTGACAGACCTCGGTCTGACCGATGCGGTGGATGCGTCCGAAACGCTGCTCCAGGCGGTTGGGGTTCCACGGCAGGTCGTAGTTGATCATGAGATGGGCCCGCTGGAGGTTGATGCCCTCACCGGCTGCGTCGGTGGCCACCAGGATCTGCACCTCCTTGTCCTGTTTGAAGGATTCCTCAGACTTCTTGCGCTGCTCCCGACCCAAAGCCCCGTGAATCGTAACAACAGATCGGGGATCGCCCAGCAGGGTAAGGATGCGCGAGGCCAGGTAGTTGAGGGTGTCCCGATGCTCGGTGAAGATCACCAGCTTGCGCCGAGCGCCGCCGGCATCGAACATTTCCCGGTTCTCCTGGAGAAGCTTGGACAGCTCCTCCCACTTGCGGTCCTTTCCCTTCCGTACCACCTCCTTGGCCAGGACCTCCAGGTGCTGAAGGATGCGGATTTCTGCGCGCAGCTCTTCGATGGTCTGGGAGGCGGTGGCCTTATCGAGGATCTCCTCCTCGATCTGTTCCACCTCCGCATCGGGAGCATCGTCCAGGTCATCCAGCTCATCGAGGGTGAAGTAATCCGATTCGGCGGCTACCTGGCCGCCGCGCCTGAGAAGATCCTCCTCCCGCAGGCGCTTCTCCAGGCGCCCCCGGCGGCGCACCAGGGACTGATAGATCGCCTCCGGCGAGGAGGCCAGGCGTCGCTGTAGGATGGTGAGGGCGAAGCCGACGTTTCCCTTGCGGCCCTCATTCTTGAGGGTCTCCGCCCGGTTGAACTCTTCGCGCACGTATCCGGTGACCGCCTGGTAGAGCTGGGCTTCCGGATCGGAGAGCTCGTACTTGACCGTGTAGGCCTTTCGCTCCGGGAAAAGAGGCCTGCCGTCGAAGCGCACCAGCTGCTCCTTGACGTGACGGCACATCAAATCGGAGACATCCACAATATGAACACCGTCCCGGAAGCGTCCCTCGAAACGGTCCGCGTCGAGCAGAGACATAAAGAGCTGGAAGTCCTCCTCCTTGCCGCTGTGAGGCGTGGCGGTCATAAGCAGAAAGTGGCGGCAGAGCCTGCCCAGAAGCTGGCCCAGGCGGTGGCGCTTGGTATAGCGCACCTCCCCTCCGAAGAAACTGGCGGACATCTTGTGCGCCTCGTCACAGACGATCAGGTCCCAATCGGTCTGCTCGAGCTTGGGATGCAGGTTTTCATCCCGGCTGAGCTTGTCCAGGCGGCAGATCACCAGGTCGTTCTCTTGAAACCAGTTGCCCGTACGGGCCGATTCCAGCTTGTCATTTGTGAGGATCTCGAAGGGCAGGCCGAACTTGCTGTCCAGCTCATCCTGCCACTGCTCGACCAGGTTGCCCGGGCTCACCACCATGCAGCGGCACAAATCTCCCCGCAGGAGAAGCTCCTTGATCAAGAGGCCGGCCATGATCGTCTTGCCGGCGCCCGGGTCGTCGGCCAGCAGGAAGCGCAGCGGCTGCCGGGGCAGCATTTTCTCGTAGACCGCGATGATCTGGTGGGGCAGGGGTTCGATGTCGGAGGTGTTCACCGCCAGAAGGGGATCGAACAGGTAGGCCAGCTTGATGCGCAGAGCCTCGGAGACCAGTCGGAACAGGGCGCCGTCGGCGGTGAAGCTCCACTGGCGGCCGGGCTCGATGATTTCCAGGGAGGGCTCGTTGTCGCGGTACAGGAGCGTCTGGTCCGGTCGGCCCTCGCCGTCCTTGTAGGTCAGCTCCACCACGTTGGAGCCGTGCCACTTGGCGCTGATCACCGTGACGGGACCGCCTGGGAGGATGCCTTCGACCTGGGCGCCGGGGGTGAGGTCCTCTAGGCGGGGCATGGGAGGCTCCTGCTCCGCTTCTTCTGCGATGCTTTCATAGCCTCATTCACCGAGAATCTCCATCAGGCGATGGTTCACGAACAGATGATACTTCTTGTAAAAGGTATCCCGCAGAATGCCCGCCCTGGAAAGTGCGGTCAGATGGCGCGTGGCGGTCGTCCCGCCGGTTTACCGCAGAGGGAAGCAAGGGTAGAACGTGTGGATGTGTCGCAGAAAATGACATATCTCTACCTATACATCACAAAAATCGCGAATTTGCGATATACTCAAATCTGGTTTGCTTCGATTCGCAGGTCATATCCAACAGCTCTCCGAGCGGTTGTTGTTCCAGGTACTTGCTTAGCATGAGAACTTGGTGCCGACTTAGTGCCAACCTGGTGCCTGCTTGTTTTAAAGTCGGTAGTGGACGGAACAAGGCAGGGAGGCCACTCCGGAGCGTTTTGTTACCTCCCATGTTGGGTCTCATACTAGGCCGCCTTGATACTGCTTGTTCCAGTATAACACGTGGTTCAAACTCATCAATAAACCCTTTAAGGCTTAGGATTTTCTTGGTTGCTCGAGTGGATCACCTCCTCTCGCAGAAAAAATCCACCTGGAGGTGGCAGGCGCCGCAGATGAGCAGGTATCCTTCCCGGTTGCTATGGGCGCCGGATCGCTCCGAAGGTTGCGGTGCTTCCCGCACGTAGACCCAGCGAAGCTTATCCGGCGGTGCCTTGCAATTGGGACAGGATTTCGCTTCGACCAGGTACTCCTCTTTCACGCCCTGGTATCGCTCCAGCTGCGGGTCCTGGAGGCTTTGCTCCACGACTTCCCTGGGAAAATATTTCGGCACCGGGTCCTCTTCACCTACCATCGTAGGAGATTTCGTGATAGATCCCTATAGTGAAAACCCCCATCTTGGCATTCCAATTTCCTGATCCGTCTAACCGCTTGATCACGCTTCCATAGATCCTGTCCTGGGTGCAGAAATGGCGGAGACTTCCCTTAGCTGCTATCTGTTCCGGGCTTTCCTACCCGCAACCGGTGCAACCTGAACACATCTGCCGTCATTGATTAAGGTAAATGAAGGACCTACAAACCAAGGCGAATGACCTGCTGCAGCTCTGGACTATAACCGCCTATCGATGGCAGATTAGGCTATGGCTTCCGGTTACATTCTTCTGCTCAACGACGTTCTGAAAAACCATATTCTCGGCTGCAAGGCTTCGGAGAAACAACGCCTTTTGGAGAAGCTCGAGTTCCTGGCCAACGGCATCTGGGACGCCGGGGTCCGGGTAAAGAAGCTCAAGGGCCTGTCCCGCAAGGTCATCTTCGAGGCACGGCTGAGCCGCGGGCAGCGCATCCTCTTTACCCTCGGAAGGCACCAGGGCCGTATCGCCATATACCTGTGGGGGATTGCCGCCCATGACGATGTCGAACGGCTCGGCCGCTCCATCGTGCCGCGAAACGCCCCCTTTCTGCTCTTCGAACCGGAGAGTGTGCAGGAACGGCCCGAGCTTCTAGTGGATGAGCTTTCGGAGGATTTTTTCACCCAGGAGAGCATAGAAGAGAAGGCGGAGGAGGACTACGGCCCCCAGCACTGGCTGGTTCTGAGCGAGGCGGAGTGGCAGAGGCTTCTGGCGGAAGCCGAGCCGGACAGCCTGGATATCCATCTGTTCCTGACCTCGGAACAGCAGGCTGTTCTGGAGGGGGATCTCCCGCTGCTCCTCTCCGGGACCGCGGGCAGCGGAAAGACCACGATCTTGGTCTACACCCTGCTGAGACCGGGGTTTCTCGACAAACGCCGGCTCTTCCTTACCTACAATCCCCTTCTGAAGCGCTTCTCCGAGCGCCTGTACCGCGGCCTGATCAAGAACACGGAGCTGGAGCTCGGGGCGGAAGGTGCTGAAGGGGCGTATCCGGACTTTTTGCTCTTCGGCGAGCTTGTGGAGGCGATCCTGGACGCGGGGCGCCCCCAGGGCAAGGAGAAGGCCAAGAGCCCCGCCGCCACCGCGGCCGGCCTGGAGACCTTCGAACGGATCTTCCGCAACCACGCTCTGTACCGCCGCTACGATACGGAACTGGTCTGGGAGGAGATCCGCTCCATTATCAAGGGCGCCAAGCCGCCTCTCAGCTTCCGGGAGTACAGCAGCCTGGCGGAGGGCTACCTCCGCGGAGGCGCAAGCCGACGGGAGCTCGGCCGGCTGGAGGACTGTCTTCTGGGTCTCAAGCCCTTCGAGTTCTTCAAAAAGATAGAAGCCCTGCGGGAGCGCAAGACCGGCTTCGAGTCCTTCGATCAGTTCGTCCGGAGCCTGGCCGATCCGAAACCGGCGGCAAAAGACGGTGTCTCCTTTCTGCTCGCGGGCATCGGCAGGGTCCTGGAACGCAGGACCGGCAGCTTGGCCAACCCCCTTTTGAGCCTGGAGGAATACCGGAGCCTCGGCAGAAAGAGAGCTCCGAACTTTCTCTACAGCAGAGAAGAAATATACGCCGTCGCCGAATACTACCAGGAACGGCTGGAGGCCGAGGGACTGGCAGACGAGATCGACCTCTGCCGTCGGGCGATCCGCATTCTGGACCACAGCCCGGCTGTCGCCGAGCGCTTCTCTTACGACCTGATGGTCTGCGACGAGGTCCAGGACTTCGTGGACATCCAGCTTTCCCTGGTCCTGCGGCTGGCGCGCTCTCTGTCCGCTCTCGCCTTTGCCGGAGATCCGCGGCAGATCATCAATCCCAGCGGTTTCCGCTGGGAAGAGCTCCGGCAGAAGTATTTCGAAAGAGGATTGAAAGTACCGGAGGTACAGAACCTGCGGCTCAACTTCCGCTGCGTGGGCAACGTGGTCCGCCTGGCCAACGCGCTGCTGTCGCTGAAGCACCGGCTGGTCGGCTTGAGCGGCTCGGAGCTGCGGGAGGACTGGAAGTTCCAGGGAAAGCCTCCCTTCCTGGTCACAGACCTGGGCGAGAGGCAGATGGTTCAATACGCCCGCCCCCAGGGCGCCGGAAGAATCGTTTTAGTCCGCAACGCCCGGGAACAGGCCAGGGTCAAGCGCCTCCTGAACACTGAGCTGGTCTTTACCGTCTATGAGGCTAAGGGACTGGAGTTCGACGGGGTGCTGCTGTGGAAATACGGACAGGAGGAGCGGGCGGCGGATATCTGGCGCCGCATCCGCCGCAACCAGCCCTTCGACCAGACCCATGCGCCGCACATCCGTCACGAGATCAATCTGCTGTACGTGGCGGTGACCCGGGCCCGGAATACCCTCGTCATCTACGACGGTGCAAAAGCCGCGGATATCTGGCAGGTGGAGGAGTTGCGGTCTCTGATCCATCGCGGCAGTGACGAGCAAATGCTGTCCGGCATGTGGAGGAGGCTTTCCACTCCCGAGCAGTGGGCCGAGCAAGGACAGTACTTCTTCGAGCGGGGATTCTTCGAAGCTGCGGCTGAGAGCTTTCGAAACGCCGGGGACCGGGATAGGAAGGAGATCGCTGAAGCATACGCGCTGAAAAAGAAGGAGCGCTGGACCCAGGCGGCCGAGTTGTTCGCCCGCCAGGGAGTGCTAAACGAGGCGGCGGAATGCTTCGAGAACAGCGGGAGCTTTCGTGAGGCCGGAAAGCTCTGGAAGCGGTTCGGCCAGCAGGAACGCAGCCGGCACTGCACCATCCAGGCTTACGAGCAGGAGGGCAAGTACGAACAGGCGGCCCGGGAGTGGGAGCGGCTCGGCGAGATCGAGGCGGCGCTCAGGAATTGGGAGAAGGCCGGGAACTACGGCAGGCTGGGCGACATATACTTCGAACGGGGGGACTACGAGCAGGCGGCCCGGATGTACGAGCGGAAGCACGGCTGGAGCTCCGCGGCCGAGAGCTACCGGCGGATCGGGGAGCTGGCCAGGGCGGCCGAATTGTACTTCAAGGGCAAAGACTTTCAATCGGCTGCCGGACTGTACCGAAAGCTCAAAGACCAGGATCGGCTGCTCAAGTGCTATGAGCACATGGGCGATCACTATGCCGCAGGCCGGCTCAGGGAGAAACGAAAAGAGCTTTCCGAGGCCGTTCTACAGTACAGGCTCTTCTCAGAGGCAAGCGGCGAGAACCGGGACAGCCTCCTGGAAGAAGCCCACCGCTTCGAACAGGGCCGGGGCGCCGTCAAGGCGGCCCTTCGCTACTCGGCCCTGGGTCTGTTCGACAAGTCGGCTCCTCTTTTCCTGTCCAGAAAACGCTTCGACCTGGCCCGCCGGGATTTCCTGGAGCTGGGACGGCGGTTGGAGGCGGCGGAATGCCTGGCCGGCATGGGGGAGAATCTGGCCGCTGCCCGGGAAATAGAGGGACTCGAGCTTCCTGAGAAGTGCGAGCGGATCCTGGAGCTTCTGGGCAAATACCTCCGGCCCCGCTGGTTCATGGATCAGCAGAGAGCCGAAGCTCTGGATAAGGAGGCGGTTTCTCTGCTGAGGAAAGGCAAACCCCAAGGGGCGTTGCTGCGTTTTCTGGCCCTCGGTGACGAGGAAGGGATCCATACGGCTTTTGTTGGGATGAAGAGCGACGAGGAAGCGCTGCGTTATTATCTGGACAGAGGCATGGTGGAGTGGGCCGAGGACTATGTGGATGATCGCGGGGAGGATATTTCGGTTTCGGAGGGGCTGTTATCCTATCTTTGCGAGAAAGCGGAATCCGAAAGTAACTGGTATCTCTCAACCGAGGGCAAGAGCCGCCTGGCGCTGGACCTTATTGCCCTGCGCATGAAGGAGGCTCCGGAGCAAACCCGTCCTCTTCTCAGGCGCTTTCTTGCCACTCTGGACCACTACCTGCTCCTGGATGAAGATCTCCCGGAAGAGATCTTTCAGCTTTACCTGGAATCCCGCCAACCCAACGCGCTGGCCGATCTGTCCGGCGCCTACCACTACCTCCGGGATCGACTGCCGGAACCGGCTGAACGCTTCTTCGAGAAGCTGCGCAACCTGGCCGAGGAGGAGGGAGACCGGGAGCTGCTGGCCTGCGCCCTTCAGCTTCTGGACCCGGAAGCCTGCGGGGCGATCCTGAAAGACCTGCCCGTCGGTCCGGACAACTATCGGCTCTTCGCCCGGCAGCCGGGCCTCCATCGGAAGGCGGTCGAGTTCCTGCTTTCCGGACAGAAGCCTTCCGAGAAGGCGCTGCAAGATGCAGCCTGGATCTGCAGGATAAACGATGACTGGGAAAGGGCGGCTGGAGTGGAGGAGAGACGGGGCGATCTCAAAGCGGCCGGGAAGAACTATATCACTGCGGCTCAATACGAGGAAGCCCTGCGCTGCTTCCGCCAGGCAGGAGACGCGCCGGGCGAAGCCAGGGTATATGAGAAGATGGAGGATTTCCAGGGCGCCCTGGAGATCTGGCAGAGCCTGGGACGGAAACGGGATGTCGAGCGAGTACGGAAGAAGCTGCAGCGGGCCCACGCCCAAAAGGTTCAACTCGACCTCTTCTGATGATACCTAGAACACGGTGATCCTCTCCCGTTTGGTTTAATAAAAGTTGCAGACATGGCCGATGTCGACGTGGCAATCGGAATCTAGTGGGCTTGCTCTTGGGATTCAAATATCGCATCATCGCGGAGACATGCACGAAAGTACTTTGAGGGCGATTGTCCGGCAGGCGGATGTAGACCTGTTGGCGGGGTAATCACACGCTGTTTCTGCAAAATGTGAGGGAAGAGACTGTTTGTGTTCACCCTGATACTCACTGACTTCAATATGATGGCTGTGCTATAATCGGTTTCATCATGAAGTACCAGGAACGGATTACTATCACGCCCGGAAAGCGATCGGAAAAACCCTGCATCCGGGATACCCGTATCACGGTTTACGATATTCTGGAATACCTCGCCTCCGGCATGTCGGAAGAACAGATTATCGACGAATTCCCCGAACTCGAAAAAGACGATATCCGAGCTGCACTTCTATTCGCCGCAGATCGAGAGCGAAAACTCACGACAATCGAT
>Ga0315547_1002717_pt1 | contig 12141 bp, 13 predicted proteins | sample SalMarSW160240MG_2_FD_202542 | JGI IMG/M metagenome (GOLD analysis project Ga0315547, IMG submission 202542) | Salt marsh sediment microbial communities from the Plum Island Ecosystem LTER, Massachusetts, United States - Salt Marsh Sediment SW1601-240 ... | reverse complement strand
GCATATCGTACCATGATCCTGTCCTCCTTGTTGTTGGTTCCCGTTTGTTGTTGTCAAACCTACGGTGCCCTATAAGGAGGACGTTTTCAATCAATTTTCGGTAAAAACCGTTTTTGGACAAGAGTGACACTGGAAGTGATTTTAATGAGGGAATGCTGACCCTGGCAAAACAACGATACCCTTCTCTTCAATTCGAAAATGAGGATATTCGGGCACTGACTATGCAGGATGAATCGCTTGATATTGTTTTCTCTTCGGCAACGATTATGCATTTGGAGGACTATAAGATAGGTTTGCGGGAATTGGCTCGAGTTTGCAGGTCTTGGTTAGTGTTGCACCGGTTGGGGATCGTGTGGAGAAAGAAATCATCTATTGAGATCAAACACCACTATGATGTGGATGTATATGCGCATCACATCAGTCGCGACGAACTTTTACAGGAGATGAATGCACTTGGGTATAAATTGGTTGCGGAAGAGCCGCTATCGAAGAGGACCCTAAGCCGGCGCCAAAGTATGTCATTGCTGTTTAAACGCAAGAAATCGAGCCCCCAGGTTCTGAGGAAGGGTTAAAAACGAATCGAGTCTAAGAAAATATTTTGAGGGAAAACACCTTTATGGTGATGATTTTTCGTTAGACCAAATTGAAGCTTGGTATAAGGATGAAGCTCAAGCTTATGCTCATCTGCCTGATGGAAGAGCGCTGGACAAAGAATACCCATATCATGCTTTAATTGAACACTCCCTTTTTAGTTTTTTGCCTAACAACATCCGATTAAACCACATACTGGGTTTCGGGAGTGCATATGGCCAGGAGCTTATTCCGCTACTGGATCGTGTGGACAAGGTTACAATTTGCGAGAGTTCAGAAAAATATGTCCGAGATATGATTGAGGATATCCCGGTGAGGTACGTTAAACCTGGTATTTATGGGGATTTTCCATTTGAAAATGAATCTTTTGCCCTGATTGTTTGCTTTGGAGTTTTGCATCATATTCCTAATGTGTCAAAAGTTTTAAAAGAATTTTATCGCTGCTTGACGGGGGGTATACTCTCATCAGCGATCCAATCACAGCAATGGGTGATTGGACGAAGCACAGGCCCGGATTGACAAAGAGGGAAAGAGGGATACCGATAGAAATATTTCGCAAGATAATTCGTTCGGCAGGCTCTGAAGTCATAAATGAACAAAAAAACGGCAATACAATCACGAAAAGATTGATACAGCCGCTTTATGAGAAATTGTTTCATACTTCAGTATATAATTCCAGAACCATAGTTAAAATCGATGCCTTCCTCTGCAGGTATGCCGATATTAACCGGCAGTATTATCCAATTAAAAGATATCGAGGGCCTAAGGCAAGCGGTGTTTGTTATGTTTTACGAAAATAATATTTGCTAATCTTTTCAACGTTTCAATTGAGTATGCTTTTTATCGTCTAATGAATGGAGCGCGTCCTTTTGAAGATGAAAAAAGCTGTAATTTAGACATACATTTGTGCAAAATTAGGGGATCTTGAGCGAGTGAAAGTTGTTGTATTAGCTAACTACCCAACCTACAGGTTTGGAAATGAACTTGGGATTTCATCGGGTGATGAAAAACGCGTCACGAGTTGGAATGAAACATTAATAGATGCCCTTTCCAAGCTAAATGGAGTTGAGGTTCATGTTATCACTCTCTGCAAGTCAAAGCAAACTACTGTGGTTAAGAAAGGTGCACTTACAATTAACTTCTTAGTCGTGCCAAGGTTAATAAATGCTGTGTCTCTTTTCACATATACCGCCCTGAAAGCCATCCAGATAATCAGGTCAATAAAACCGGACATTGTTCATGGCATCGGAACAGAACATATATGGCCTACGGCGGCGCTGTTATCAGGGTATCCGGCAGTAGTAACCATACATGGTATTATGAACAATATCGTTGAGAAGCTTGACCCGCCTCTATTGTCAAGAATACGGTTGTTCTCCCTATTGGAAAGACACGTTTTGTACCGGGCCAAACAACTTATTACCATCAGTCCATACGTTATGACTTCGTTGGGACAATTTACTGCGGCAAAGACATTCTTAATTGAGAATCCAGTTTCTATGCGGTTCTTTAATATTACTGCTCAACCTGCTAATTCAAAAAAGATTCTGTTTGTTGGTGATACAGGTCAGCGCAAATCCTTGCTTACCCTTTTACAGGCGTTCGTCAAACTAAAGGTGTCTGGACAGGCCGAGGGATGGCAAATAGTGGTTGTTGGGCCAATTATACATGGACCATATCATACTAAAATTATGAGATTGCTTCGTAAGCAAGACTTAGAAGATCAAATTACCTTCAAGGGATTTATGCTACCTGATGCTCTTGTAGAGGAGTATCAAACATCTGCCCTGCTTGCTTTGTCTTCGATCGAAGAAACTGCCCCTATGTGTATCGCAGAAGCTATGGCGGTGGGTTTGCCCGTTGTAGCCACTCGAGTCAGCGGAGTCCCGTATATGGTTGCTGATGAGCAAACAGGCTTCTTATGTGGCGTCAACCGACATTTCGAAATGGCCGAACACATGCGGACCCTTATTGAAGCGCCAAGACTCCGGGATGAGATAGGCAAACGGGCCAAAATAATCGCAAAAGAGCGCTGGCATCCGAATCATATCGCACAGCAAACCTTAGCCGTTTACCACAAAATTCTCGATATGTAAGCAAGGCTATTTGGTTCTTTCTTTCACGATGCTAAAAATCTCACTTTTAATTTTATTAGCAAGCATAATCGCAATCAGGGTAGTTCGGAAGCCGGAGGAATTGGCTATTTTTGCGCTTATCTTAAGTTCTACACTACCCGTTATATCGCAAGGATATCTGCTTGCCTATGGCAGTAAAGGGCAGGCCCTCCGATTGGAGTATGGATTGGTAATTATTGGTTTGTTTATAGTAATGGCCAATAAAATACCACCTGTTCCAAATTATAGAAGTAACCTTAAATTGCCTGTCTTTCTTATGTTTTTGGTACATCTCCTGTCATTATTCGTTTCGAAATACTGGGCAAATCCGTTTGGGGTGGGGATTGCCCTGAGGCTGGTTGAGACCTTCCTTTTTTTCTTTATTTTTATTCGCCTGACGCGGAGAGAACATATTGAAAAACTGGTGCATGCCTTTATAGCTGTTGGAGCCATTGTTTCAGCAATTTTGCTGCTAATCAGCGTAACTGGAAATCAATCTCTATATGAAATCGTTTACACATATGATGTAGCGGAATTACCTATAAGAGGGTTTGGTTACCTTTATTCCTACCTGGGAGGGCAGGTACCAAGAATCTGGTTGGGCTACGCTGATGAATTCTTACCCATAGCCGGTATAATGGCCTTCACATTGTTTTTGTTAAAAGATAAAAAAAAGATGTTGTATGGCACAATTTCATTGCTCTACTTTACCCGTCTTATTGCGTCCTTACAGAGGTCCTTTACAAGTATCGGAGTTTTAGGCGCTATTCTTGCGTTTTACCTTCTGAGAAGAAATGGGTACCTGGCCATAAGAGTTGGCTCCAGGCTGATGGGCGCAACTTTTGCTGTTTTAATTAGCGGGCTTTTATTTGTGTATGTGCCTCAATTACGGCTTATTTCTTCTGCCCTGGCTGAGCGATTTATTCTGACACCGGAAAGCGTTTTTGGAGAACGTTGGTCGCAAGGCTTTATCCTTACAGCCAGCGCGCTATCCCACGAAGGGTGGTTGGCCTGGATGATGGGTTTTGGCGGACTTCTTTATTCTGAAATAGGTCCGACAGGTTATGATATTAATACCCCAATTTTGGCTATTTACAGATTCGGCATTATTGGACTCGCGGTGATCTTGTTTTTGGTTTTGCGTGCCATTAAGATGGCATGGCGTATGTTGGATAGGCAACGTATGACTCCGGAAGAAGTAGCCGTCGTCATTGGTCTCCTTCTTTATGTACTTTTTAGCCTTGCCGGGTCTATTTTCAGGGGCTTTTCATTGTCAGAAAATTTTCAGTCGCTTTCAGGATTTGTAATACTTCTATCATGGATGGAAGTGATTTATCGTGATTCTCTGGTAAGAAAGCCTATGTTGAACATACAGAAATATTGTGGCCCTAAATTGTCAGACGAAGCAGCCCTTCGTGGGGCCTAAAACGCAAGATAATAGGTAAGTGACTTGGTAATCCTTTTCCAGCTTGATGCATGCCGGCATGATTACATCTCTGAAAGCAATACACCATTTCTGTCCAACTCAAAAGCGGTAGGTGTGTCAGGAGCCCTTATCCCCACCTTCGGCTTTGAGCCAGATGCGTCATACATTGCTGGACTTTATCCTGATGAAGCCGACGGGGGGGCGCAATTCTGGTATGATCCGGGTGGCAGTCCTTTTTCATTTCTTGGCCAATGGACGCGGACATTGAACCTGCTGCCAGATCTTCCCGAGCGGGCTTTTCGACGCTTGGTAAAGCGCATTGCAGGACGGCGCTGCCTGTCTCCAACACTTTCAACCGCCCGGGTGGCGTTTCATTTGTTGAAATATTTTGATTTTCCTATGCGATGCCGTATGGATGCGCCGGGGTTCGTCAATTCTAACAGCATTTTTGACATCTTACGTAACGCTAGTAACACCTGGCTGTATCATGGTGCTCCGGATTATAAGGTTGATCTGAATTATGTTGTCGCGAGGGTTGAAAAAGAGCTTTCCCCGCCGGTAGATTTTGCTTTTTTTCATGTTGGGGATCTGGATCGGGGAGGACATGAATATGGTCCTGAATCTGTGGAAATCAGAGCGGCTTTAAAAAGAATGGATCAAGGAATCGAGCGTATCGTTAAAGTTGCCAAAGACCGATTTGAAGAAGTCCATTTAGTTATTATGGGCGATCACGGTATGATGGAAGTAAGGAGGCATCTCAATATCTGGGATCAGGTAAAAGAACTGGCGATAAGATTGGAAAAAGATTACCTTATGTTTCTGGATTCTACAATGGCGAGGTTCTGGTTTTTCTCTGAAAGGGCTGAAACGTTAATTATTGATATGCTGGATAACATGGAATGCGGCCATATTATAAGTCAGGAAGAGAAAGATAGGTATCATCTGAATTATTCACATAACAAATTTGGAGACATTATTTTTCTGGTCGATCCCGGTGTGTTGATTTTTCCCAATTTTTATCAAAACAGGAATCCAGTTAAGGGTATGCACGGCTATGCCCCTGAAACACCGGAACAGCAATCTACGCTGGTGATTCATTCGCCACGGATCAAGGGCACTAAGAGGTTTGAAAAGCCGGTAGATATGCGGAGTGTCTTTCCCACGGTGCTTGATTTGATGGACCTGCCGATACCGGAAGGGACAACAGCTAAAAGCCTGCTTTAATAAATTTAGACAGGATTAACACGATATACAGGATAAAATAATTTTGAAAATCCAGTCAATCATGTCGATCTTGTCAAAAAAGTTTCTATGTTCTCATCTCCCATCATCATAGGTATTGTCGGCGGTACGGGGTCGGGTAAAAGTACTTTATGTAAAAAGATTGCCGATAGGATCGGTTCAGGGGTGTCAATTGTCAGACATGACATATATTATAAAGACCTCTCTCATTTACCACTTCATGAAAGAAATCAACAAAATTTCGATCACCCAGCCGCATTAGACAATGAGCTATTCATAAGTCATATTTCAGCTTTAAAACAAGGAATTTCTATAAACGTTCCATGTTATGATTTTACAACACATACCAGAACTCCTGAAATCCAGCGCATAAATCCAGTAAAAACTATTTTAGCTGAAGGAATCATGCTTTATACTGATAAACGGATACGTGATTTACTCGATTATAAAATCTATATCGATTTAGATGCGGATATCCGGTTTATACGGCGTTTAAAGCGGGATATTGAGGAGCGTGGAAGAAGCGTGGAGTCGGTTATTGAACAATACCTTTCAACTGTAAGACCGATGCATATAAAATTTGTTGAACCAAGCAAAAGATATGCTGATTTGGTTGTTTTGGGTGAGAATCATGTTGCGGCAGACAGGATTATAAGTATGATTCAACAAAAAAATGGTAACCACCACGAAGCACACGAAGGGTGAGAAGTTTTTATGGGTAAATATACAATATTAGATGATCCCGCTGCTGATCAGGCCGCGCAAGATGTCCTGGATATGGTGGTTAAAAGGATAGTTGACTTGATGGGTGTCAATATCAAGGCAATTGTTCTGATGGGTGGTTTTGGCAGAGGTGAAGGTGGTATATATAAAGACGGCGATGGATACAAATTAGTGAACGATCTTGATCTTGCAGTTTTTGTGGGAAAAAACTTCAACAAGGTCAAGAAAAAGTATAGTGCGAGGTTGAAAGAACTTGCCGGTGAATTACAACCAAAGGCCAGAGGTCTCAAGCAGATAGACGTGGATATTACCAATAGCCGGCGTTTCAGGTTTGTGCCTAATCTTGTGAGCTATTATGAGATTAAGAATGGGCATAGAACACTTTATGGCGATTTTAATCTATACGACATTATGCCGTCGCTTAAGCCAGAAAAATTACCGGTCTTTGATGGAACAAAGTATTTTCAGAGTAAGGGAAGCTGTTTGCTGCTAGCTGCGATCTACTTTACGATCAACAAGATAAGTAAGCGAGAAATCAGGGAAGACTTTCAGATAGAAATGCAAAAGGCTTGCCAGGCTATGGGCGATTCTTTACTCCTTATGGTCAAGCAGTATCACTATTCTTACCGTGAGAGGCTTCGACGTTTCAATCTTATTGATAAGAAGGACAATATCATTCCAGAACAGCTATTAGCAAAGATACGTCCTCTGTATCAGTGGGGCGTTGAAAGAAAAGTGAGGCCGTCATTCGAATGGCCTGGCGATGGGGAGATGATTCGGAGATGGTTTGAGTTAAGAGATGTCTTTGGCGAATATTTTCTTTGGTTTGAGTCCAAGCGTTTGAAAAGACATTTTAAGAATTGGTCTAAGTATTCAGATTATACTTACAGACAGGGTATTTCGGAACCAGTGGACGTTAGAATTTGGAATCTTATGAAGAGGGGGAATGAGATCCTCAGAATAAACAAAAAAGTGGCCCTGAGAAACGGTCTGTTTTTTTGGAGGTCACAAACAGCTAAATTGCTTCCGGTTATGCCTTTGCTCCTGTTCTCTCTGGGTAAAAACGCTGAAGTTGACGAATATAATATTGGCAAGGCTTACTATAGATTAAAAGGCATGTCGGACCACAAAATGCCGGTATCCTGGTTAGATGCATCAATTGAATACTTGAAGGAATTTAAAGCAGGCGGGATAATTGAACGGTTCTTGACTAGCTGAGAGGGAAAAAAGGATGCAAGAAAAGACATCTAATAAATTAAAAAGGCTTGTCAGGAGCATGCTGCCGAAATGCGTCGATGGAAGATTAAGGCGGCTGAAAAAGTTCATGTTTTATATGAACCCTGTGGCGCTAAGAAGGGACAGGTTGGAGAGAGAGGAATATGAGAAGCAAGAAAAATATTCAATACCACCATTTTATCTTCGAAACAGAATTGGAGCCGGTACTGTTGAAGAGTTTTTAAGTTCGGGAAGACATTGTTACGATGATATCCGGAATGTACTGAAAACCCAAGGAAAAAGCATTGAGGAATTTAACTCAATATTGGATTTTGGTTGTGGTTGCGGAAGGACATTGCGTTGCTTTGATGAATGGGCTAAAAACAATGTGCTGACAGGTGTGGATGTTGATGATGAGGTGATAAATTGGTGCAAAGCCAATATTCCTTTTGTGTCCGTACTCAAATCCAAATACCACCCCCCCTTGCCTTTCGAATCCAACAAATTCGATTTTATCTATTCCCTATCTGTCTTCTCCCATCTTGAAGAAGACCTTCATTTGCAATGGCTGGCGGAATTAGAACGGTTATTGATAAGAGGTGGCTATGCGGTGATTTCCACACACGGTCCTTACTGTTACAAACCATTTTCATTAGGGGAGCATCGGCTTAAACTGCCGGATGACGAAGCAATCCCAGACTTTGCTTATGGTATGCCGGAACTTGATAAGAAAGGGTTTATATTCCACCCTATAGATATTAAAACTGGCTATGGTACCACGTTTATCTCATCCGGCTATATTCAAGAAAAGTGGTCGAATTATTTTGAAGTGGTTGATATTATTCCATTAGGGATGGATCGTTTGCAAGATACGATTATTTTGCGGAAAAGATAGATAAAGGCCTTCAACCGTGGTGCATCCACTCAAAATGCTGAACTATGAACTTTCCTAAGATATCCATCATAACGCCGTCATACAATCAGGGGCAGTTTCTGGAAGAAACCATCCGAAGCGTGTTGGACCAGGATTATCCTAACCTCGAGTACATTATTATCGATGGAGGCTCAACCGACAACTCTGTCGAAATCATTAAGAAATATGAAGCCCACTTGGCATATTGGGTAAGAGAGAAGGATCGAGGACAAACCAATGCAATTAATAAGGGATTTAAAAGAGCGACCGGTGACATTCTGAATTGGCTCAATTCAGATGATCTCCTCGCTCCTAGAGCACTTAGAGCAGTTGCAGCAGCATTTGATAAATGCCCTGATGCAGATTTCTATTTCGGGGATTTTAAAGTTATAGACAATAGAGGGCGGAATATGTTTTCAAGAAAAAGCCCGCCTTATCATTTTGCTACTCTTTTTTGGGGCCGCCAGCTGAGTAATCAACCAGCAGTTTTCTTTAAGCGAAGCGTACCTGAGGATATAGGTTATCTTGATGAGTCTCTCAATTTTTGTATGGATACCGAATTCTGGATCAGGGCGGCACGGCATAGAAAAATTTTCCATCAAATTAAGAAGCCTCTTGCCATGGCAAGGTTACATGGTGATGCTAAAACTGCACAACTTCAAAAAGTGCTTCATGAAGAGCATAAATCAATTGTAAGAAGATATCGTCAATGGAGATTGGCCGAAGGATCAATATTGGAAGATAAGTATTATACAGTTTTGAACAGACTTTGGCGCTTTGTTGCAGCTTTTAATCGATGTGTTTATAGGGGGGACTGGACTTTTGGGATGGCAAACAAAGCTTTAAAGTCCATAAGAAGTTCAAATGGCTCTGCACTTTAATCCATGAAGTCCTTGATGCGTATTTGCTTATTAGGCAATTTTTCCGGCAATCCTGATGAGGGGATGAAAAACATCAGTAAGAATATTAACGAAAGGTTGGGGTTGAGACATAATGTCCTTGCGCTTAACTCGTGCGATGTTTTCAAAAAAACATTCTTATATAGTATCCGATCTTTTGAACCAGAAATAATCCACTACTTACATGGTCCAACGATCCGTAGTCTTCTAATTTTAAAACTCGCAAAAATCTTTTCTGGACACAAACCAAAAACTATTATCTCTGCTACAAGGCCATACTTTTCGATATATAGCAGGTGGGCTGTACCTTTGTTTAAACCTGACCTAATATTATCACAATCAAAAAGATTCGAGAATTTTTTTAAAACAAGAGGCTTTTATGTTAAATTGTTTCCAAATGGTGTGGATTGCCAAAAATTTACTCCTTCAAATGAAACGGAGAAGCTTCATCTAAGGAAGAAATTTGGCTTACCTGAAGACAAAATAATTGTTCTGCATATTGGTCACATAAAGCCTAACAGGAACCTTAATATTTTCAAAGAGATGCAGAAAATTGAAAATGTTCAGACTGTAATTGTTTGTGGGACGACTGAAAAAGCAAATAGGAGTTTGAGAAGAGATTTACTGGCATCAGGGATAAAGGTTTATCATGGCTACTTTGAAGATGTTTCTCAATTTTACAAGATGGCCGATTTGTATGTTTTTACTGCCAGATATAGCAATGAATTCCCAAAATATTACAATCAAATAGGCGCAATTGATTTACCCCAATCAATATTAGAAGCAATGGCATGTAACCTGCCGATAATCACAACACCCTTCGGTGCACTTCCACGGCTATTTAAGTCAGGAGATGGTTTATTATTTTGCCATACCGATGGGGAGATATTAAATGCAATCAAAGAAACACCGAACCATGTACCAGTTAATACTCGCAAAAAAGTTCTTCCCTATGACTGGAGCAAAGTCATAGAAGAACTTGAAATGATCTATAATCAAATTGTCAGAAACTAATGATCGGAAATGGTATTAAGTTCATTAATGTTGTTGGTATAGACGGGTCTGGAAAGACGACTCTTTGCAAAAAGCTATTGCATGAGTTCCGAAAGCGCTATCCAGACACTCAATATGTCCATTCATACCATGAACCATTCTTCTTAAAGCCTTTAAAAACCATGGCAAGATCCATCTTTATGCGTGGCACTGATGAATTTGCAAATTATTCGCATTACAAGGAACGAAAGGCTTCTGCCAGCCGCAAACATAGGTGGTTATCCCAAATTTATGGCCTTATGTGGGTCTTTGATTATACTATCCAAGCATTTTACAAAGTGGGTATGCCAATACTAATGGGGCGAAGATTGTTGCTCGATCGATATATCTTCGACACAATGCTTAATGTTTCTCTAACATCTAATATCAATCCTGAGTCTACTTATCGCGCTCTAAATATTCTTTTCAGGATACTCCCAAGACCTGATGTGGTCCTTCTGATCGATTTGCCCGAAGATGTGGCCTTTAATAGAAAGGATGATATCCAAGGCATTGAATACCTGAGGGAACGACGGAAAAGGTATCTCTCTCTGGCCAGGAAATACAATTTTAAGATAATTAACGGCTTAGATAATCAGGAGAAAATATTAAAAGAAACCCTAAACATTTTAGAGCAAAATGAATCGAAATAATAAAATCAAAGTATTGTATTTGCACGCCAACAATAAAGATATTGGTGGTGCAGATTACTGTTTATTTAAATTGGCAGATCAACTGAATAAGGTTAAGTTTACTTCGATTGTCTGCCTTTCAATGGAAACATCTATCTTAGATTTATACAAAAAAGCAGGCATTAAAGTTTACCTGATTGATATGGAGAGAATTAAAAAAAGCAAAAACCCTTTTTATTTAATGAAATTATTTTTGAAGCTAATTCCAACAATTCAAAGAATCCGTAAAATTATACAGGAAGAAAATGTTGATATTGTTCATGGTAACGACTTGCTCGATATATACGGTTCCATTGCTGGGCGACTTTCAAGGAAATCCGTTACACAATATGTCAGGTGGATATTGGTTTCGCACTCCATTTTCAAGAATTTATTAACAAACGTTGTATATATTTTGAATAATAAGGTTATTACTGTGTCAGATGGCGTAGCCAAAGAGATGTTCTCTAATAATGGGCAAATTAAATCAAATGTCGTTACGTGTTTTGACTGGATTGACATGGCAAAGGTGGGCCTCAGAGAAAGGGGTAACGATATAAGGAAGCAGTTTAATATTTCTCCAGAAACACCTTTGGTGGGGGTAGTTGGTAGACTGGAATATTGGAAGGGACAGGAAGTTTTTATCAGAGCGGCTTCTGTTGTAATAAAATTTTTCCCAAAGGCAATGTTTATCATTGTTGGTGGGGTTGTCGAAGGTAGAGGACGTGAACATTATGGGGAGATGCTTCAAAAACTGGTCATTGATCTAAAGATCCAAGAAAATGTTATTTTTACCGGGCAGAGGACTGATATATATAACATAATGAAATCTTTGGATATCCTCGTGCACTCATCGGTTACACCCGATCCTTTGCCGGGTGTCATTATGGAGGCCATGTTCTGCTCCAAACCCGTTGTCGGGGCGAATGCAGGTGGTGTTCCAGAAGAAATTGTTGATGGGGAGACCGGTATACTTTATACACCAGGGGCTCACAGAGAAATGGCTGAGGCGATAATATATTTGATAGAAAATCCTTATGTTGCCAAACAGATGGGGGAGGCTGGAAAGAAAAGGGTTGAAAAGGTTTTCAATAAAAACATTCTTTGCGCCAAAATGGAAGGTATTTATAAGGGGATGTTGAGCCTGAAGTAAACTTCTAACTGGTTTAAAAAGCATATTATAGAAATGAGTCAATCCCATTTTTAGTTGAAATTCCCTAGCGGCCCCTTCTCTCCATTATGCAGCCACTACCTCATTGGCCCTTATTCCAAGCTTCCTCTGTATCGCTGCTCGAAGTTCAGGGAGGTACCTATA
>Ga0315547_1002715_pt1 | contig 12147 bp, 11 predicted proteins | sample SalMarSW160240MG_2_FD_202542 | JGI IMG/M metagenome (GOLD analysis project Ga0315547, IMG submission 202542) | Salt marsh sediment microbial communities from the Plum Island Ecosystem LTER, Massachusetts, United States - Salt Marsh Sediment SW1601-240 ... | reverse complement strand
CAGCCAAGCTGAACACATAAAGTATTATGTGCTCGGAAGGTTCAGAGACTATCCCGAAAGGGAGTAGGACGTAGATTAGATAATTTTCGTCCGAAGCGCCTCGTCCCCTCAATCGTTAGGGGAATGAGATAGCCCACCCCTTATGGAAACATGAGGATTAGGTGTAAGCACTAGGTTGTAGGTTCGAATCCTACCCGCGGAGCAAAATTATACGTTGTGTCTATAGCTACAGATTAGTGGAACATTGGCAACAAAAGCACCCAGAGCGGGTGCTTTTGTGCTAGTAAAACAGTAAATTCTATTGAAGATTCTTTTTAGGGCGAATAAATTTAATATAGCCCAAGACCAAAGCGATTATGAGGCCAATAGTTACAATCAAAAATCTGAATTGAGAATCTTCAGTCATAAGCCCTCGGATAATACCATATGCGGTGATAAAGACTCCGCCCAGAAGAATTCCATCAGCAATCATTTTGATTTTAACCAGAAGCGTTAAACTTAATACTAAGATAATAATGGAAGCCACTAATGAGAAAATGGAGACATTTCGATTGTAGGGTTTTGATTCTTCCATAAATTTCTCTTGAGCTTCGTTGAATTCCGCCCTTAATGTTTGTTGCTCTATGGTCTCCTGGCAGCCCTGCCTTACCTGATCTAATTCGAGCGGATATAGAGGGCTTTCAGGACCAGGATAAAAAGTATCAATGCCTAATCCAACGAAAAGGGAAACAAGGAGAGCTAAGAACAATGTGTAGATAGGTTTTATCATAATAATTGGGTTAACTTTATTATTTATGTCGACCATAGATTATATAAGTTTAACAGAAAGCAGCCCAATTAAAAATGCCCTACCAATTTTAAAGTTCTAACATCGTCCAGTCGGGGAGCATAGTTTACAAAAGTTGGCAGAAGAAAGGAATATAAATTGACAAGAGTTCACAGAGTCAAAAAGAGAAACCGCCATGAATGAGGCGATTTTTTAGTTTGAATTAATATTTCAAGCGTGTAGACGTAAATATCGATTTTCTTATCTATAGCGTAGCCTCGGGTATCTGTGGAAAACCTAGCTTAGCTAAGTTTAAGTTTCCTGAGGCAATGAAGCTTTAGCTCCATCTTTATCTTCGCTGGCGTTTGATGCTTGATTTTTTATTTTGAGGGAATAGCATAAAATCAGTACTTATCATCGGGAGGTGAACTATGGGAAGGTTGGAATATCAGGTTGAAAAAGAAAAACTGAGAAACCCTGTTTGTATTAAAACTATTCAAAAGCAGAAAGCGGGTAGCGACAGCAGGGCCAGACAGACGGAAGAACAATTAACCAGTTATCTTAATAATTTACAGATTTGGTTTGCAATAGAAGAAAGAGATTCAGTCGTTGAGATTTTTACGGAAAGAGATTCGCTCGAGGATTGAAAGGTCCCTTAACAGCCAGTTAGGGGACATTTTATTTTGACCTAGTTTTTCGTTTTTGCTATATTGGGAAATGTGCTTATGAACAGGAACTTTTTGATTCAACTGACAAGCGCCGTTTACCGGCTGACTTTGTTTTTTCCTAAAAAAGAGCCCCTAAGGTATAAAATGCGGGAATTGGCAGACGATATTTTGGCCAGACCCAACGAAAAAGATTTGGAGGTTTTGGATAGCTTTTTTGAGGTGGCTTCAGTCCAAAACTGGGTGAGCCCTGCCGACGTATTGGCAATTAAGGAAGAATATGATAATCTAAGGAAGACATTGGGAGAAGACGAGACAAAGCAAGAAAAGAAGGAAACAACGGTTCTAAACCATAATAATTCAGACAGAAAAGAGAAGATACTGGCATTTTTAAAAGAAAACGGCAGGGCCCAGGTTTGGCAGGCAAAGCAGTTTCTACCCGATGTCAGTAAAAGAACTTTACGACGGGACTTTGAGGATATGCTGGAACAGGGGCTGATTGAAAGAGTGGGCGAGAGAAACGACACTTTTTATAAAATAAAAAATCAAGTATCTGAAGGGTAGGACATACATATATAGGTAGGACATTGTCCTACTTTTTCCCTATAATTATCATCATGGCAAATTATCGAAAGGAATTCAGTAAAATCTACGACCAGTGCATCAATAAAATATATCGCTTTATATTATTAAAGGTAAGTTCTGAAGAGGTTGCCCAGGATTTGTGTTCGGAAACATTTTTAAAGGGCTGGGAAGCATACAAAAACAATCCCAAGATTAAGAATCCCTCTGCTTTCTTGTATAGGATCGCCCGTAATTTAGTGATTGATTATTACCGGGCAAAGGCTAGGGCTCAGTTTGTTTCACCGGAAGTAGTGCCAATTATTGACCCGAACCCCGGTTTGGAAGAGAAAGCGGTTTTAAACTCGGATTTAGGCCAAGTTAAAGCGGTTTTGGCTGATTTGAAAGAAGATTACCAGAATGTGATTATCTGGCACTATCTGGATGATTTGCCTATCCCAAAAGTAGCTGAAATGATGGATAAAACAGAAGAAACCACCCGGGTTACCCTTCACCGTGCCTTAAAAGCCCTGAAAGAAGAGCTTGATAAAAGGGAAGTAAAGGAGGTGTAATACTTTATGTTATTTTACGTCATAATCTTAGTATGGTGACAGAAAAAGAACTCATCTCTAAGCTGAAAGAGCTTCGCCAAATTAAACCCGAAAAAGAGTGGGTTTCTTTGGTTAAGACCAGTATTTTGGGCGAAACTCCAGGATTTTACTTGTTTCCGTATTTCAGACCGGCTTTAGCGGGTCTGGTTTCTGTTCTTGTCTTTTTTGGTGTCTTTGCTTTCAGCCAGAACGCCGTACCAGGCGACTTTTTATACTCCGTAAAGAAGATTACAGAAAGAAGCCAATCGTTTTTTGTCTCAGAGCAGGAAAGACCGCAGGCCAGCCTTGAATCAGCCCAAAAAAGATTGGAAGAATTAACTAAAATTGCGGAAACCAACCAGGGGAAAAAATTGCCCCAGGCTATCAACGAATTCCAGGCCAGCGCTTCCGAGGTAGCCAAGAGTTTCTCAAAGACCGAAGGAATCGGTTCAAACTCCGAGGCGATTAAAAAAATCGTTGAGTTGGACAAGAACAAACAAATTTTAGAGCAGACCTTGGCCACTAAAATTGAGACTGAAGAATTGGATAATACTTATAAGAATTTAGCCGAGTATTTAATTTCAGATTTTGGAACCAGAACTTTGACCGAAGACAAAGAGGAAGTTTTGAGCCAGATGAAGGAATTGGCCGGGCAAGAGAAATACTTGGAAGTACTGGAGTTATTACCCTTGATAAACGAATGATAATTTATTAAAATATGGAAATTCGCGGAGTTCGTGACTCAAAAGCTTTGGTCGCGAAGATCAAAGGTCGACGCGATGATGACAAATTACAATTAACAAAAAATAAATTAAAATGAATAACTTAAAAAAGATTGTAGCTGTTTTAGCGATTACCGGAATGATTGGAGTCGCAGTTCCTAATAGTGCTCAGGCATTAACTGCTGATGAATTAGCAGCTCAAATTGCGTTATTGCAAACTCAATTGACTCAATTGATGGCACAATATCAGCAATTAGCCGGAACTACCACAGTTCCTGCTGCTTGCGCCGGCATCACATTCACCGCGAACTTAAAAATGGGTTACGCAGGGAATGACGTTAAATGCTTACAAGCATTATTGAACACCGATGCCGCGACTCAAGTAGCCGCAACCGGAGTCGGTTCTGCTGGAAACGAAACAACCTACTTCGGTTCTTTAACCGCAGCGGCTGTTGTTAAGTTCCAGGAGAAATATGCCTCAACGATTTTGACCCCATTAGGGTTAACTGCGGGAACCGGTTTTGTTGGCGCTTCAACTATAGCTAAATTAAACTCAATGTTGACAGCAACTCCAACAACCCCGACAACTCCAACAACTCCGACAACTCCTGCAGAAGAGGAAGAGGTTGAAGTCGGCGAAGGAGATTTAACAATCAAACGTTTGGCAATTCCTTCAAATGCTACTGTAGTATATGAAGGAGAAGAGAATATCTCGGTTATGGCTTTTGAATTAAAGGCTTATGACTCTGATATTACTGTCAAAAGAATTGATCTCCGATCCGACCCCAAACCTTCCAGGGATCTGTCTTATGTTTCTCTTTATGCAGGGACAAACGCTTTGGCAGGAGTAAGTGCTTCATCCTTTACGAAGCCTTCTGACGCAGATTATTACAAATACAGATTTGACGGTTTGGACCTTGAAATTGAAGAGGGAGCGACTACAACAATCTATGTGAAAGTTTCTGCTTTGGCGAGCGTAGACGCAAACGAATATGAATTTACGATTCCTGCAAGCGGGATTCGTTATACTGACACTGCAGGATTAACTAACTACTTACCCGAGGCGGACGAAGATGTGGTTAGAACCTTCGACACAGAGGGTGACGTGGAAGGAGAGGTTAAATTAACGCTGAACACTGATTCTCCCGAAGAAGGAATCGTTGTTGTCAGCGACACTTCAATCACTGAGGGAATTGAACTTTTAGTGTTTGACCTTCAGGCAAAGGTTGCCGCAGTAACAGTTGACAGAATTGCTGTTGATATTACTGCATCGAACTCTGTTGAGAATGGTGGTGCCTGGGATATTGTTTCTGCTCTAAGACTTTATCTAGGAGACACTTTAATTGGAGTGGAGACGTTAGAAGATGAAGCGACTGAAGTTACCTTTGAAGACCTTGATAGTTATCTTGCTATTACCAAAGACGCTAAAAAGACATTGACCGTTACGGCCGATGTTTATGAATTGCCGGAGGATGACAATATTTACAACGAGGGTGATACTATTTTAGCCGCCTTTAGTGGTATAGAAGCCGAGGATGCCAATGAAAATGACATCGATGAAGTTACCGGTACAGCAGAGGGTGAAAATATGTATCTTTACACTGTTGCTCCGGAACTCACGCTTGTCAGTGCGTCTCTCTCAACCACGAGGACAGAGACCATAGAGGAAGCTGACGGCACGTTGGTGTTCAAGGTAACGGCGCTTGGCGGTGATGTATATGTTAATAATGCTGATGACGGTATTGATGGAGTCGTGATGGCTGCAACAGATGGTGTAGTAACTGAGACTTACGAGGTAGAAGTAATAAATGCCACAGAGACGGATGACAACTGGAGGATAACTGAGGATGGTACAGCAACCTTCACAGTTTCCATTCTTCTTGCAGGTGAGGTTGAGGCCGCTTCCACACTTGTTCGCGCTTGGCTTGACGATCTTGAATGGAATACCGATGATGGTGACGCTTATAACTCTGTGCCTGATTCATTGATTGAGGACTTCAGAACTCCTACAAAATCGTTGGGCTTACCGGACTAGTTAGGTAAGCGTTGGTCTCTTGTTTTTGCCCTTCCTTGTGGGGCGCCAGAAGCCCCGGCGATGCCGGGGTTTTTGATTTTTTAAAATGCTGTTATAATAAAAAAAACAATGTTTAGGTTTTCTAGAACCAGAACGCAAATATTTCTTTTTGGATTCATTTTTTTGTTTTTACCTTTTGTTGTTAATGCCGACGCCTTAGGTCAGGAGGTTAATTTTAGTATTGATTCTTCTTATGATCTGCAGGGCAGAAAAGAGACCGTGGCCGTCTTGCAAAAAATTACCAACCAATTGTATTTTTATGTTGACAAAGAATGGTGGCAGGGCTTGAGCTATTCAGAAAGGCGAAGTTTGGACGTGGCCTTCTATAATTTAGCTACGGAGTTTGAAAGAAAGATATATCCTACTTTAACCTCAACTTTCGGTTCAGAACCCAAACCCGGGGTTGATGATGACGAAATAATAACCGTGTTAATTCATCCGATGATTACGGAGGCCGGCGGTTATTTTAATTCAGGCGATGTCTATCCAAAGCTCCAAAACCCAAAATCAAACGAAAGAGAGATGATTTATTTGAACAGTCAGCATATTGACAGTTCTTCGGCCAAAACTTTTCTGGCCCACGAATTTACGCATTTAATTACAGCTAACCAGAAAGATTTGTTAAGGGAAGTGAGCGAGGAAACCTGGCTGAACGAGGCCAGGGCGGAGTATGCCCCGACTTTGTTGGGTTACGACGAAACCTATAAGGGAAGCAATCTTGAGAGAAGGGTTAAGGATTTTTTAACAAAGCCGTCTGATTCTTTGACCGAATGGCTTAACAAGAGAGAAGATTACGGAGCAGTTAGTTTATTTACCCAGTATCTGGTTGACCATTACGGAACAAAAATTTTGGTTGATTCTCTGCAGTCAAACAAAACAGGAATTGAAAGCATAAATTACGCTTTGGTAAAAAATAATTACGATGAAGATTTTTCCCAGATTTTCACCGATTGGGTAATAACTCTCTTGGTGAATGACTGTAATCTGGGAGAAAAGTATTGCTATTTGAATAACAACCTCAAAGATTTCCGCATCACCCCCACTTTTTATTACTTGCCGAGAGCGGAAACCATTTTATCCACTTATTACAGCGCCACTTACTGGGCTCCAAACTGGCATAGGTTTATTGGCGGAGGAAGCAATCTTATCTTGGAGTTTGAAGGGGCTGCCTCAGTTGAATCCAAAATCCCTTATTTGCTTTGCGACTTGAAAAATGATTGTTCCGTTGAGTTTTTAACTCTGGACGAGCAGCAAAAAGGAAAAATCAGCATTTCCGGATTTAGCTCAAAATATAATTCATTAACCGTTATTCCCTTTATTTACAGCAAAACTTCAGAGTTTAACGGTAGGGAAAGTTCTTTTTCTTTCTCGTGGAAAGTTACTATTGAGGAGAAAACGGTAGCGGAAAAAGAAGCTGAGTTAATCAGTCAGCTTTTGGCTCAGATAGAGAGCTTAAAGACGCAGATAGCTGAAATGCAGGCTAAAATAGACGCTATTTTGGGCAGTCCCGGTTCTTCCTGTCAGAGATTTGATAATAATCTTTATTTCGGGTTTAGGGACAGTTGGGAAGTCAGCTGTTTGCAGGAATTCTTAAAAGCCCAGGGTTCCGACATTTATCCCGAAGGTTTTATTACTGGAAACTTTCTGTCCTTAACCCAGCAGGCGGTCATTCGCTTCCAGGAAAAATACGCTTCGGAAATTTTAGTTCCCCTTGAATTGGAAAAAGGAACAGGATACGTAGGTTTAGCGACAAGGGCAAAGATTAACAGTTTAATAAATCAATAAAAATATGGCTATTTTTTTTCTCGCCGGCTTTGCCGGCGGCGCGATAAGAGGAATCGTCGGCATATTAAAATACGCCCTCTCCTACAAGGACGTTAAAATAAAGTGGGCGTATTTCGGAGGCCTTTCCTTAGTTTCCGGCTTAATCGGCATGACAGCCGCCTGGATAGTTAAAGATATGGGAGCTTCTTTTGAGGGAGTTGAGGGATTATCTCCGGCCATAGCTTTGATCGTGGGTTATGCCGGGGGAGATTTTCTGGAAAACATTTTCAAGGTTTTAATGAAAAAACCGATTCTCTTCGGCGAAAAAGAGTAGCTCTGTGGAAAACTTAGCTTAGCTAAGTTTAGAGAGTTTTAAGAAATTCTTCTGCCTCTTCTTTGTGTTCCGGGAAAAGCTCTATAATCTTTAGGGCTTGTTTTTTTGCTTCTTCTACTTGGCCGAGTTCTTTGTATGCAAAAGCCAGGGAAGCGTAATGCTGAGGATTGTCCGGTTCAAGCTTTATCAGTTCCGAATAAGTTTCAACCAGGCCCGGATAGTTTTTTATTTCAATATAAGCCCGGGTCAGTTCCAGCCAGGAACTTTTGGATTTGACAGGATAGCGCTTTTCTGCGGCAATTTTTAGATAATAATCTGATTTTTCCAAGTCGTTTAAATAAGCGTGGCTTAAACCCGCAAGCCACCAGCAGCCAGCGAATTTTTCATTCAAATTAATGCATGTTTCCGATTTCTCTTTGGCGCTTTGGTACTGGCCGATCAGCAGGTCGGTTTTTATCCATTCCTGCAGCACTTGCTGTCTTTTGGGGCTCAACTGATGGGCTTTTTCAAGGGAAGTCTCTGCTTCTGCCTTTGTTTCTTCTTCCCAGTTTTCCATTAAAATATTGCTGTACTGGCCGAGTAAAAGCCAGTTTCTGGTGTAATAAGGCCTGATTTCAACATTCTCCTTTAAAATTTCCTGAGCCTTCTTGGCCAAGAGATAACCCCCTGTCAACTCTTTTTTATCAATGCATTGGTTGATAACGCCAACATAGTGCAGTCTTAAATAACCGTCCAAGAAACTTTTTTCCGGCAAGATCTTTTCCATTATTTCCAAGGCCGAATCACACACCAGAGCCGTAGCCGAGGGTAAAGAAGAGGGTTTATCCTCTTCGCTATTTGCCAGATGGTCAGCGAGATTAATCTGACTGTTAATTTGGAATGGCTTTATATTGAAATACCAGATAAACCAAATTAAAAGAACAAAAAGTATGAATTTCCAGAGACCCGTCCTCTGTATTTTTTTCTTTGCGGGCTTGTTTCTCTCAGAATCTTGCTCCGGTACGGGGTCAGGAAGAGATATTAAGCTGAGAGAAAAGCCAATTAATAGAAACGAAATAAGATAACTTGAGAAACTGTCAAAACTGAAGAAATTAGCCGCAAGATAAGCCAGAAAAGTGGCTTGAATTCCATGGCAGGTCAAAGATTGGGAAAGGTCTTTTTTCTTTAATCTTTGCAATTGAAATAGTAAAACTCCGAACAATGAAAGATAAATTATCAGAGCCGGAATGCCAGCTGTATTTCCGATATCAAAAACAAAATTATGTGCTCTATCCCACCAAGAAGTAACTGCCCCTGGCATTTTTTCAATTCCGGACAGAGAAGGATTGTAATATTTGTCAAAGCCAATTGAGAAATTTTCTGGGCCATAGCCCAAAATCGGTCTGTCTTTCAAAGCTTCCCAGCCTACTTTCCATCCGGAGATACGCGGATTTTGAAGCGCTCTTTCTATTGAAAGACGTCCCACTATTCCTTTTAAAGTTTTGTTTTCTTGGATAAACTCTGGTAGCTGGGGCTGGGTGTTAATATAATAAATTCCGTAAATTCCTAAAATTAAAAGGATCCCGGAGAGAACTTTAACCAGAAGCAGTTTTTTAGGATAGACGAATATAAGCCAGAGGAATCCAACTACTAATCCAAGATAAGCTGCTCTGGAATAAGTTAAGAGGATGACAAAAATAAATAAAAAGAGAGCTAAAAAATAAAAAAGTTTTTTAGTTAGTTTTTTTTCTTGGATGCTAAAAGACAACGTTAAAAAACTCAAAAGCAAAAGATAGATCGCCAACATTATTGGATTGCCGAGAGTGGAAGGCGGTCGGCTTTCAAAAGTAATAAGGATATCTTTGAACAATCCCTGCCATTGAAGAATAGCAACAATTGCAACTAAAATTCCAATCAAAATGGCAAAATCCCAGACTTTCCGCCAATCCTTCTTTTTCAAAATTAAAAAAGCCAAAACTGCAAAAATGATATAAAAAGCGAAATTCAAAAAGCCGCCGGAGCGGTAAGGCGAACCCCAAAAACTGAAATTTCTGTCTAGGGAAAAAATCGTTGCCAATAAGTAAATTCCAAGAAGAGAAACTAAAAGCCAAAAGACCAGATTTTTTTTGGAAAACAAGAACGACAATTTTCCCGTAATCGCTGAATTTTTGTATTGATTGGCGTTTAAGATAAATTGCCAAAGAAAAATAAAAATTAAAATAGACAAAACAACTCTAAAAACAATGGTCTTTCCCCAATCCGGCGGAGAAAACCAAGGAGGTAGGTTTAATAATGGCAGAAATAAAATCAAAAAAAACCCAAGCAGAAAAATCCAGTGAAATTTAGAATTTTTGACCTCCATATTAATTTATAATACAAGCAAAACATTGGAAAAACAAATTACCTGAACCTTATTGATACTTGTTGACACTACCTTTTGCTTCAATTACAATTAATATATATGCCAGAGAAAATAAAGCCAGATGAGGTTTATACAACAGAAGAGGCCCAGGATTTTTTGCGGGTGAGCAACAGTACTATTAAGCGTTTCTTGAAAAGCGGCATCCTTAAAGCCAACAAAGTCGGTGGAAGATACCGGGTTTTGGGCAGAGAGCTTTTAAGGTTGGTTTCTCCGGAGGTGGAAGAAAAAGCGGTTAAAGTTTATCAGCGTTTAAAGCAAAAAACCAAAAAAACCATTGAAAAGTGGTAATTTTTTATTTTAATTTTATGGATCTATTTTCGTTAATCAAAAATAAAAAAGCAAAAGTAGCGGTAATCGGTTTAGGTTATGTTGGTTTGCCGACGGCAGTAGAACTGGCTAAGGCAGGGTTTGAGGTTTTGGGAATCGACGTTAAAAAAGAAAGGGCAGATTTGGTTAATAAAGGGAAATCGTACATTTTAGATGTTTCATCCCAAGATTTAAAAAGGGTGGTAAAAGAAAAAAAATTGATTGCTTTTGATAGTCACCAACCATTAAAAAAAGCCGATATTGTTCTAATTTGCGTTCCCACTCCTCTGGACAAAAACAAAGTTCCCGATGTTTCCTACATTGTTTCAACGGCCGAAGAACTTGCCAAATATTTGCATAAGGGTCAGCTTGTTATTCTGGAAAGCAGCACTTATCCCGGTACAACTAGGGAGGTGATTCTGCCGCGACTTGAAAAGAGCAAATTAAAAGTAGGTAAGGAATTCTTTTTAGCTTTTTCTCCGGAGAGAATTGATCCGGGAAATAAAACTTATAAGCTCAAAGATGTTCCCCGGGTGGTGGGCGGAATAACAAAAAAATGCACTCAATTGGCAACAGAATTCTACAGAAGCTTTATTAAGGCTAAAGTTATGTCCTTAAGTTCTACGGAAGCGGCCGAGATGACCAAGATTTTGGAAAATACTTTCAGGTTGGTAAATATTTCAATGATAAATGAATTGGCTCTTTTTTGCGGGAAGATGGGAATTGATATCTGGGAGGTGATTGAAGCAGCAAAAACAAAACCATATGGCTTTATGCCATTTTATCCTTCGCCAAAGATAGGCGGGCATTGTATTCCCTTGGATCCTTTTTACTTAAGTTATAAAGCGAAAGAATACAACTTCTGGACAAGATTTATTGAGTTAGCCGGAGAAATCAACGAGCAAATGCCGCATTTTGTTATAACCAGGATAATTACCGTTTTAAACCGGGATAAAAAACCCGTAAAAGGTTCAAAAATATTGGTTTGGGGTGTAACTTATAAAAAAGACATAGCTGACCCACGGGAATCGGCAGCTTATGAGATTATACCGGATTTATTGAGAAAAGGAGCTAAGGTTGATTATTTTGATCCTTTTATTCCCAAGCTTGAATTGAAAAATGGGCGACTTGAGAAACCGGGAATCTTAAAATCAATAAAATACAGTCCCGCTTATTTAAGAAATTATGATTTAGTTTTGATTTTAACTGACCATTCCGGGTTTCATTACCCGAGCAAAGCGAAGGGTGAAAAAGAGAACACAGTTCTCTTTGACTACGATAAATTAGCCAAAAATTCAAAATTAATTATTGATACTAGAAACGCTATCAAATCAAGAAAATACAAAAATGTCAGTTGGTTTTAATTTTTTAAATTTATGAAGTTTTCTATTATAGGCACAGGATTTATTTTCCCAAACCATGTTCAGGCAATAAAATCAACCGGCGGAGAGATAGTAGAAGCAATAGGTAAGGGAAGTTTGCTATCCTGGCAGGAGATTATTAAAAATCCTGAGACAGATTGCATTGTCATTTTGGCGCCAAACGACCTTCATTTTGAAATGGCAAAGTTTTCAGCTCAATGCGGAAAAATTGTTTTGTGTGAAAAACCATTAACAATAAAATCGGAAGAGGCAAGAATTTTAATGGAATATCCTAATATATTTACTGTTTGCCAATTAAGATATCATCCTTCGGTAGAAAAAATAAAATCTGAAATAAAAAAGGATAAAAATTATCAAATTGAGATCGATATTTCTGTCCACAGAGATGAAAGCTACTGGAAAAGCTGGAAAGGAATGTTAGAGATGTCGGGCGGTATCCTTTTCAATTTGGGGATTCATTATTTTGATTTGTTGCTTTATTTATTCGGGGAGCCCGCTGAAATTTTAACTCAATCATTAACCGATAAAGCAGGAACGGGATTAATCAAAGGGGAAAACTATTTATGCAATTGGAGAATAAGC
>Ga0315547_1002707_pt1 | contig 12179 bp, 10 predicted proteins | sample SalMarSW160240MG_2_FD_202542 | JGI IMG/M metagenome (GOLD analysis project Ga0315547, IMG submission 202542) | Salt marsh sediment microbial communities from the Plum Island Ecosystem LTER, Massachusetts, United States - Salt Marsh Sediment SW1601-240 ... | reverse complement strand
CACCCGGCAGGATTTGCACGAGGCGGTGCTCGAACTGCTCAAGGCCAACGAGTACCGCAGAGACGTGTACATCCGGCCGTACATCTTCCAGAAAGGTCTGGTGCGGGAGCTGCTCCAGGCCCAGCCGGGAAAAGCCACGGAACTGATCATCGATTCTTGGCCCTTCTCCTCCTACCGCGACATGAATCAGGCTTTGCAGGTCTGCGTCAGCTCCTGGACCCGGATATCCGATAATGTCATGCCCCCCCGGTTGAAGTGCTTTTCCAACTACCACAATGGCCGGCTGGCCGCCATGGACGCGGTGGTGGCCGGCTACGACTGGCCGATCATGCTCGATGACCGGGGTAAAGTCACTGAAGGGCCGGGAGCCTGCCTGCTGCTAGTACGAAAGGGCAGGGTGATCGCCCCGCCGGTGACCAGTGCCATCCTGGAGAGTGTCACCCGGGAGACGATATTCACCCTGCTCGAAGAAGTGCTCGACATCCCCTTCGAGCAGCGGGAGGTGGACCGGACCGAGCTATACGTGGCCGACGAGATCTTTTTTGTCGGCACCGGCTGGGAGATCATGCCGGTGGCCTCTGTGGACAGGCTCTCCGTGGGCAGCGGCAAGACAGGCCCCATTACTCTGCGCATTGTCGAAGCCTACCGTAAGGTGGTGGTCGGCCAGGACGGGAGGCACCCGGAATGGAGAACCCCTGTCTGGGAGCCGGGGCGATGAGATCCCAGCAGGAGTTCCAGGCGCCGGATCTGCAGCCTCTGCTCGAGCCGGCCTCCATCGCCGTGGTCGGGGCATCGGAGAACCCGGGACCGGGTCTACAGGTCCTGGAGAACCTCGAACAACTCGGCTACCGGGGAGATATCTACCCGGTGAATCCCCGCTATCCAAAGGTCCTGGGAATGCCCTGCTTTCCTTCACTGGCGGCGGTCCGAGAGGCAGGGCATGCGGTCGACCTGGTGGCGATCCTTTTGAACCGGAACCTGGTATTGCCCATCCTCGAAGAGGCCGCCCAGATCGGTGCCCGGGCGGCCTGGGCGTTTGCCAACGGTTTTGCCGAGGCCGATCAGGAGGGCAGGGATCTGCAGAGACGGATCACCGATCTCTGCACGGAGCACAATATCCTGTTCTGCGGTCCCAACTGCGTGGGACTGCTCAACTACAATAAGAAAGCAGGGAGCTACAGCGCCCCGGTACCCCGGGAAATCCTGGCCGGCGATATCGGCATGGTAGCTCAGAGCGGCTACGTCTGTATCCAGGTGGCAAATGCCAATCGGGGCTTGGGCTTCAGCATGATTCTCTCCGCCGGCAATGAGGCGGTGGTGGACGCCACAGATTACATCGGCTACATGCTCGAAGATACGGGAACTCGGGTAATCATGGCCTTTATCGAGCAGTTCCGGCGCCCGGAGCGGCTTCCCGCCCTGGCCCGCAGAGCACGGGAGCTGTGTAAGCCGATCGTGCTGATCAAGGTCGGCCGATCGGAGATGGCCCGGCGGGCCACTGCAGCTCATACCGGTGCCCTGGCAGGTTCTGACGACGTTCAGGACGCCCTGTTTAAGCAGCTGGGGCTGATCCGTGTAGACGACCTGGATGAGATGTTCGAAACCGCCGAGCTGTTTTCCAAATTGGGGGGGAGGCTCCCGAGGGGCAACGGCCTGTTCGCCGTGACCCTCTCCGGAGGTGTGATCAGCCTGCTCGGCGATCTGGGGGAAAACCTAAACTTTCGTTTTCCCCAGTGGTCGGCCGCGGGTCGTGCCCGGGTTCAGGAATACCTGCCGCCCTACGCCGGAGTCGAGAATCCTCTCGATGCATGGGGATTCGGCAAGGTCGAGGAGGCCTATCTGCCCTGTCTGGCCGCCGCGGCCGAAGAACCGGAGGTCGATTTGATCCTCGTCTCCCAGGACGTACCCGGAGGAATGGCGCCCCGACAGGTTGAGCAGTACGCCGCCGTGGCCGAAGCTGCAGCTGTGGTGTACAGGCAGACGGACAGGCCCGTGGTGTTTCTATCCAATCCTTCCGGTGGATTCGACGGAAAGATCCGGAGCATTCTCGATAAGGCTGGGGTTCCGCTGCTTCAGGGAAGCAAAGAGGGGCTCCGGGCCGTCGATCATGCCATCGCCTACAGTGGATTCTTGGCGGGCGACCCAATCCCTTCTCCCACCACCGAACCTTCGCCGGCAGCGGACAAGGTTCGGCCGCTGTTCGACCGAGCCCGGGGAGCTCTGACCGAGTTCGAGAGCAAGCAGGTGCTGGCCGCCTACGGGGTGACCTGTACCCGGGAGGTGCTCTGCAGCTCCGTCGAGGAGGCGGTGGCCGCGGCCGAGCGGATCGGGGCACCGGTGGCCCTCAAGGTCATGTCCTCCCGAATCCTGCACAAGACCGAGGCCGGTGTGATCGCCTTGAATCTCAAGGACGGGCAGGGGATCCGCCACAGCTACGATCGGCTGATGGAATCGGCCCATGCGTACGACCCGGAGGCCCGGATCGACGGGGTGCTCTGCCAGCAGATGGCCACCGGTGCGGTGGCCGAAGCGATCGTGGGTCTGCTCATCGATCCCCAGTTCGGGCCGGCGGTGATTTTCGGGATGGGAGGGATCATGGTAGAGGTGCTCGGCGACCGTGCTTTGGGGATTCCGCCCCTCAATCGAAGTGCCGCAAGACGCATGATCGAACAGACCCGGACTTCGAGAGTCCTGAGGGGCTTTCGAGGCGCACCCACCGCGGATATCGAGTCTCTGATCGATGTCCTGATCTCGGTTGGAAACTTAGGCCTCGATTGGTCCGAAAGAATCGAGGCATTGGACATCAATCCCCTGCTGATCCTGCCGGAGGGGCAGGGCACGGTGGCCGTGGATGCCCTGTTGATATTGAAAGACAACGGAGAAAAGCAGACACAGGAGGTGTAAGCTTTGAAAGAAATTCTATCCGGGAATGAGGCGATTGCCCGTGGAGCCTATGAGGCGGGGATCGAGATAGCCGCCGGATATCCCGGCACGCCCAGTTCCGAGATCATCAAAACGATCGCCCAAAAATACGGAAACGATATATATACGGAATGGTCGACCAATGAGAAGGTGGCCATGGATGCCGGCGCCGGGGCGGCCTATTCGGGCCGCCGAACCCTGGTCACCACCAAGCAGGTGGGTATGAATGTGCTCTCCGACTCGCTGATGTACGCCGTGTATACGGGTATGGAGGCGGGGTTGGTCGTGGTCACCGCCGACGATCCGGGGATGTTCAGCTCCCAGAACGAGCAGGACAACCGCTGGTACGCCCGGCTGGCCAAGATCCCCCTCCTGGAACCGGGGGACAGCCAGGAGGCCAAGGACTATGTCATCCTGGCTATCAAACTCTCGGAAGAGTTTGATACTCCGATTCTCATTCGAACGGTCATGCGGACCTCCCACTCCAAGAGTGTCGTGACCATCGGGTCCCGGCCGAACGGAAAGGCGGAGATCGGCCCATTCAAGCGGGATCCGGCCAAGTACAACTGCACGGCCAGCAATGCCCGCAAGATGCACCCCCGGGTTGAGCAGCGGATCAAGGAAATTAGAGAGTACGCCGACGGACTGTCGATCAACAGAATCGAGTGGCGGGACCGCTCCCTCGGGTTTATCACCGGCGGTGTGTTGTACCATTACCTTCTCGACGTGTTCCCCGGCGCTTCGATCCTCAAGCTGGGAATGACCTATCCCCTGCCGGAAACGCTGATCCGGGAGTTCGCCGGAGGAGTCGAGCAGTTGGTCGTGCTGGAAGAGCTGGACCCTGTGATCGAAGAGCAGGTCAAGGCCATGGGGATAGAGGTGCGGGGCAAGGATATTTTCCCGCCCTGCTTCGAGCTGCTTCCAGACGAGATCAAGCGCTACACCCGCGATGCAGGATTGCTCAAGGAAACCGTTCCGCCCCGGAAAGAGAAGTCCGGAAAGGCGGAGAAGCTGCCGGAGCTTCCGATACGATCTCCGGTGTTCTGTGCGGGGTGTCCACACCGCTCTACCTTCTATCTATTGAAGAAGATGAAGCTGCCCGTGGCCGGGGACATCGGCTGCTACAACCTGGGCACCCTGCCTCCCTTCGAAGCCCAGCACACCATGGGTGCCATGGGGGCCAGCGTCGGCGTGCTTCACGGCATGTCCCTGGCGGAGCTGCCGGAGAATCGGGTCTGCACCATCGGGGATTCAACCTTCTTTCACTCCGGTATGGCCCCTCTGGTGAACATGGTGCACAACGGCAGCCGGGGCGTTGTGATCCTGATGGACAACAGTGTAACCGCCATGACAGGGCACCAGGATCATCCGGGGGTGGATTGGGCGGTCATCGAGGAGAGGCCTGCCAAGAGAGTGGATCTGGAAGCGGTGGTTCGGGCCATCGGGGTCGAAAAGGTCGAGGTGGTGGATGCCTTCAAGATCAAGGAGGTCGAGGAAAGGCTCAAGGATTGTCTGGATTTCGATGGGCCTTCGGTTCTGATCACCCGGGGAGAGTGCATCTTCGTTTCCCGGAATCCTCAAGGGCCCTACCACGTGGATCTGGAGAAGTGCATCGCCTGTCACATGTGCTTTCGGGTCGGCTGCCCGGCGATCGGGCAGTCTACGGAGAAGAACCCGAAGAATAATAAATACAAGTCCCACATCGATCCCACCCTCTGCATCGGCTGCGACGTGTGCCGTCAGGTCTGTCCCACCGGGGCGATCACGCCGCCGGGCAAGAGCAAAGGTAAGGAGTAGAGTCGTATGGATACGAATTTCTTAGTGGTCGGCGTCGGCGGTCAGGGAACGATACTGGCCGGGGACATTCTCGCCGAGGTGGGTATGGCCGGAGGTTTCGACGCCAAGAAGTCAGACATTCTGGGGCTGGCGATTCGAAGCGGCAGCGTGGTCAGCCACATCCGTTGGGGAAGAGAGGTGCACTCCCCTATGTCGATGCTCGGTCAGGTGGATTATCTGCTGGCCTTCGAGCCTTTGGAGTCCCTGCGCATGGTGGAGTATCTGAAACCGGACAGCACGGTGATCGTGAACGACTACCCGATCCCGCCGGTGGCCGTGACCACGGGCCAGTCGGCCTATCCCTCACGGGAACAGATCGACGGCATGCTTAGTGCGGCCAGCGGCAGGTACTTCAACATCAATGTCACGGAGCGGGCCATCCGGCTCGGAAACGTGAAGGTCGTCAATATCATGCTCTTGGGCGCTCTATCCGGTCTCCTCGAGCTTCCGGTTTCGGTCTGGGAAACGACGATCGAGAAGTACGTCCCGTCGAAGCTCCTAAAAGTGAACACGCGAGCCTTCCAGGCCGGACGCGAACTGCTGAATTAGGGTCACGGAGGTAGGAACAATGAAGATCATGGTAATCAATCCGAACACTTCGACGTCGATGACCGACCATATGCGCAGGGAGCTGATGGAGATCAAACGGGAGAGCACCGAGCTGACCGTGACCTGCCCGGATAAAGGACCGATCTCCATAGAATCGGCTTACGACGAAGCCCTGGCCATTCCTCCCACCCTGGAGCTGGTCAAACAGGCGAATCAGGAAGGCTACGATGCCGTGATTCTTGCCTGCTTTTCCGACCCCGGACTGTTTGCCGCCAAGGAGATCTCGGAAATCCTGGTCGTCGGGATCCAGGAGATTTCTTTACGCATGGCCACTACCCTGGGGAGCAAGTTTACGATCCTGACGCTGTTCAAAGAACGGATCCCCCACAAGGAGAACGATGTCTGGCGGAACAAGCTCAGTCCCTACCTGGCCTCGGTTCGGGAGCTGGGCATGTCCGTGCTGGAAACCGATGAGAAGCCGGATCTGGCCAGAAAGCGTATCATGGAAGTGGCTAAAAAGGCTGTCGAGGAGGACGGAGCGGAAGTGATCGTTCTAGGCTGCGCCGGGATGGTAGGCTACGCCAAAGAAGCGGCCGGCAAGCTCGGGGTCGTGGTCATCGACCCCACTTCCGTGACTCTCAAGGTTACCGAGGCCATGGTCGATGCCGGGCTGGTGCAGTCCAAGCGGGCTTTCTACGCCCGGCCCCCCGAGAAGGAGTTCAAGAGCTGATGACAGTGCGCTTTTCTGATTGCACGAGAAGCTGTATGCTTGAATATGGCTCATGAATCTAAGAAAACGTCAGTTCCGGCAACGTTGTTGCACGGGCTGATGAAAAAAAATAACACAAGATGGAGGTATGCAGATGAAGAAGGGATGTTTAATCGTCCTGCTTCTACTCCTCGGTGGGCTGCTGTTTGCCGGTGGCAAGAAAGAAGTGGCTGGTGATTTCCCAGACCACCCGGCGGACAAATCGATGAAGGCAGCCGTTGACATGGGTTTCGTGCCTTTCGCCTACTTGACCGACAAGGGCGAGCCCGAAGGATTTGCCGTTGATCTGGCAAATGCTCTGGCTGAGGAGCTGGGACGACCCGGTGCGGAGATCGTGGACGTCGAATGGTCCGGTATTTTCGCCGCCCTGTTTGCCAAGAAGGTCGAGTACGTCGTGGCTCCAACCAACATCAGGAAAGAGCGGGCCGAGCAGATGGATTTCACCGAGCCCTACATGGATACCGCAGAGCTTATTGCGGTAAACGTGAAGGACAAGAACAACATCAAGGCGCTTGAGGACCTCAAGGGAAAGACCATCGGTGTGAACACTGGTTCCTCGGGTCATGCCTGGCTACAGGACAACCAAGGCAAGTACGGTTTCAAGATTGACGAGTTCGACGGCATGCCTGCGGCTGCTCAAGCTGTTCAGGTGGGCCGCATCGATGGTGTCATCGGTGACCGCGATGCCGTCGGTTACTACGCAGCGGACAAGAAAGAGCTGGTCAGTGCGATCCTCATACCAACCGGCGAGCAGTACGGCTTGCCCCTGCGCAAAGGCGATCTTTACCGCGATGTCATGGAGGATGCTCTCGTTAAACTGAAGAAGAACGGGACCCTGAGAAAGCTTTACAAGAAGTGGTTCGGTGACGATCCGCCGAAGGACAGCGCGGTTGTCAACGAGTATCCTGGTTACGGCCCGGTCGGTATGCCCGGCTACAAGGAATAGTACCGACCGTAAGAGCTGGCAGTTCCTTCCTCCGGATGGATCGTCCGGAGGAAGGATTTCTGAAGAAACGAGAAATACCTGAATCATGAACTTCCGCGATCTGTTTCACTATTTCTTCAATTTCAAGTTCTTTATAATCACTCTTCCCGATCTCCTTCGCGGGCTTGTTGTAACCGTAGAGATCGCCGCCCTGAGTCTGACTCTGGGATTCGTTCTCGGTCTGGTTCTGGCGGTAATCCGGGTAACCCTCAAGCATTCCGGGACTGCTGGTGTCCTGCGTATTCTCAACTTTCCGCTTGTTGTCTACATCGACGTGCTGCGAGCCATTCCCCCTTTGGTTACTCTGATCGTGGTTTACTACGCCTTGCCCTTTATTAATATCACGATTCCCCGCTTCTGGGCTGCGGTTCTTACCTTCGTGGTGATTCTTTCTGCTTTTGCAGAGGAGATCTTCCGAGCCACCATCGAAGCGATTGACCGGGGACAGATAGAGGCTGCCCGTTCCCTCGGCCTTTCCTACCTCCAGTCGATGGCTTACGTGGTCATTCCCCAGGCCTTTAAGATCGCCCTGCCGCCCCTGACCAGCCGGATGATCGCAGTCACCAAGGATGTCAGCCTGGCTTCGGTAATCGGGGTGGCCGATCTTCTCAAGAAGGCCCGGGCAGCACAGTCTCTGTATGCCAATCCGACCCCTCTCTTCTCGGCGGCTCTGCTGTTCACTCTTTTCTTTCTGCCGCTGGTGCGGCTTTCGATGTACATCGAAAAAAAGCTCGCCGAGTGAGGAAGGAGGAGAGATGGAATCGATCATATATAACTTCTTCAACGTTGAGGTGATGATCAGGGCTCGTTACCTTCTCTGGCTGGGGCTGCAGGTTACTCTGAAGCTTGCTTTTCTCTCTCTCCTGTTAGCTATCCTGGTTGGATTGTTTCTCGCCGTGCTGCGAAATCTGCGCATTCCCCTCCTCAACGCCCTCATCATCATCTACGTGGATCTCTTCCGAGCCCTGCCTACGATCGTACTGTTCATGCTTGTGTATTTCACCTGGCCTTACTTCGGGATTTCCCTGCCCCGTTACTGGTCCGCTGTAGTCGCCCTCACGATAAACGGCGGTGCATATTTCGAGGAGATCTTCCGAGCCGGAATCGAATCCATTGACAAGGGCCAGACGGAAGCGTCCCGGGCTCTGGGCTTGAGCTTCACCCAGACGATGTTTTCGGTAATTCTTCCTCAAGCCGTACGGGTAGTGCTTCCTCCGGCCACCAGCAATGCTCTGGAGCTTATCAAGACCACCGTGCTGGCCTCTGTTATTGCCTTGCCGGAGCTGATGAAGCAGGCCCAGCAGGCCCACGGCTCTCTGGCAAATCCGACTCCTCTTATCATGGCGGCCCTGATCTTTCTGGTACTTCTATGGCCGCTCGTTCGCTTGACAGGGTATCTGGAGAGAAGGTTCGCTAAATAACAGGCAGGAGTAACTATGAGCAAGGTTTTGGTAGAAATAGATAACTTACACAAGTATTTTGGAAAGGATGAAGTCCTGAAAGGCATCAACATGAGCATTCGGGTTCAGGATGTTGTCTGCCTTCTAGGACCCTCGGGAGCGGGAAAGAGCACTCTCCTTCGCTGCATCAACAGGCTCGAGGAGCCGACCAGCGGTCATATCTACATCGACGGGGAGGAGATCACGGGACACGGTGTGGATCTGAACTATATGCGCAGTGAGATCGGAATGGTCTTCCAGCATTTCAACCTGTTTCCCCATCTGAATGCCCTGGAAAACTGCACCCTGGCTCTGATAAAGGTCAGGAAAATGCGTAAAAAGGAAGCGGAGGAACGGGCCATAGACGTGCTCCGCCAGGTGGGCCTGGAAAATAAGGCCAATACCAAACCGAAAGAACTGTCCGGCGGCCAGCAGCAGCGGGTAGCCATTGCCCGGGCTCTGTCGATGAATCCGAAGCTCATGCTCTTCGACGAGCCTACCTCCGCACTCGATCCGGAGCTCATCGGAGAGGTGCTCGATACGATGATCGACCTGGCGGAACAAGGTATGACCATGATCGTGGTTACCCACGAGATGGGCTTCGCCCGCAAAGCGGCCACACGAGTTTCTGTTCTCGATCAGGGGCTCATTATCGAGGACAACACCCCGGATAAGGTCTTCGATGCGCCGGAGCACCCCCGTACAAAGGAGTTCCTCAGCAAGATCCTTTAGCGCCGAATCAAGAGGATGGGTAACAAGTGAGGAGTAGGAGCATGGAAAATACGAAGGAGAGCTCAGTACGTTCACTGGAAAAGGCTCTGACCGTCTTGGAACATCTCAGCAAGCTCGATCGGGATATCGATCTGGCCACTTTGACTCAAGAGATGGATATGCCGAAGACCACGCTGCTACGCCTCTTGAATACCCTGAAAAAACACAACTTCGTGCAGCAGGACGAACGGAGCCGGCGTTACCGTCTGGGGTGGGCTCTGATCTACCTCGGCCAGGCCGCCAACAGGGTTTTCAACATCGTTGAGTTTATTCACCCTTTTCTCGAGAAACTGTCCCGGGAGACCGGCGAAACCGCCAATCTCGTTTTTCTCGACAGGAATCACGCCGTGTACGTGGATCAAGTTGTCAGCGACAATATCATCCGCGGTGTGCCCGCCGTCGGCGCTCCCCTCGGATTGCATTGCACCGCGGCGGGGAAAGCACTGTTAAGCTGCCAGCCTGCGGACCGCATCGAGGAGATCCTGGAGCAGATCGACCTGAACGCGCTTACGGAAAAGACCATAACCGATCCGGACCAGCTGTATCGGGAGATCGAGCAGGTGCGCAGGCGAGGCTACGCTCTGGACGACGAGGAGACAGAGTTGGGGGGCCGCTGTGTGGCCGCTCCGGTCTACGGAAAGGAAGGATCGGTAATCGGGGCTATTTCGGTCATAGGTCCCACCAACCGGGTCAATCCTGAGACGATTCCCGCCCTGTCGGCCACGGTATCGGCGGCAGCCCGGGAGATCTCGCGAGCCTTGGGGCATCGAGGGACCAACGGTTGAAATGACTGCCGGGATTGACCATTCGTTGCCCTTGCACTGTGGAAATACCTCCGTTATCATTTCGATTAGTTGGCGGTTAACACCAGACCAGGAGGAGGATTGAATGAAAAAGGCATTGGCCGCACTGATTTTGCTGGTTCTGACGGTCGCGTCCGTTAGCGCCCAGGAAACCGTAGACGTGGTATATCTAACGGACGGACAGGTCATAACGGGAAAGATCATTGAAACCGAAAAGTACCCCGAGCAACGAATCAAGATCCAAACAGAGGATGGAACCGTCTATATCGTGAAGATGGTGGATGTTGAGAAGATCGTGGAGCAGACCGCGGAAGGCTCGACGGTGACCGTAGCGGTGAAGGCAGGGGATGATCAACCGATGTCTCGCAGCTACATAAACGTCAATCTTCTCGGCTTTCTGCAGTGGGGACCCATCGTGGAGTACGGTTTCAGCATCGCCGAGGATCTGTACGTCGCCCCGCACCTTCGCCTCGACGGCCTGGGCGCCCTGAACTGGATCCTCTATCCCGACGATACCTGGATCTACACTCCAGCCCTCGGATTAACGGTGCTATCCTTCATGGATATCAGCCCCTACAACCCGAACCGCCTCTACTACGGCGGCGGTTTTGAGATAGAGGGAGCCGGGGAAGTCCCCTTCGAGCAGGTCATCCTCAATATCTACGGGAATCTGGGCTACCGCTGGCGCACAGTAGGTCAGAAGAGGTTCATGAACGTGGGTGCTCATCTCGGTGCATCCTACGATTTCTGGTGGGAAGAACTGATGATTTTCGCCATGGCCGAGCTCTCCTTCGGCTGGAGGTTGGGAACCTAGCGGTAGCCGGCCGGCTACGCAGCGGATCGAGTTCCCGCCGAATTTCGTTCTCAGACGCGGTTGTTCATGAAATAGTAGGGTCGTTTCCGCCACTCCTCGATCTCTTCGTACCAGGGTTCGAAGTGCTCGGCGATCGCCCCACGAAGCGCCGACATCGACCGGTTCGCCTCATCGAAGCGCTGCCCGTAATCCGCTGGGATCGACTCCCGGAGCTTCCGAATCACCTCTTCCCTGTCGATCCGGGTGAATCTCCCCTGATCCAACAGCACCTCGCCGTCCACCAGCACGGTTCGTATATGATTCTTGTTGCCCCGGTACAGGAGCAGGTCCAGGGGATCGTGGCCCTCGTACGTGTAGGGTTCGCCGATCGCCTCCATATCGAGCAGAACCAGGTCCGCCCGTTTGCCCCGATGCAATGTACCTACCCAACCGTCGAAGCCCAGCACCGCGGCTCCGTTTCGTGTTCCCATCCGGAAGATGTCCCGGGAGCCCAAGCAGGGGGAATCGAGTCGGTGGGAGGACAGCCGATGAAGCTTGGCCGCTACCCGCAGCTCGGCCAGGTAGTCTTTGTCGTCGGCGACCTCCTTCTCATCCATACCGATGGCGACCACCACTCCCCGCTGCATGAGTTCGAAGACGGGGCTGATCCCGTTTCGGACCCGGAGATTGCATCCGGGATGATGGGTAACCGAGGCGCCGGACCGGCAGAGTAGATCGATGTCCTGTTCCGAGATCCAGACGCAGTGCCCGCAGGTTACATCCTCCGCCAGGAAATTGAGGTCGGCGAGATAGGCGATCAGGGATTTGCCGTAGCGCTTCAGACCGTACAGCTTCTGCAGCTGAGTTTGCTGCACATGGGTGTGGACTCGTATGCCCAGCTCGTCGGCGTCTTTGCGTATCTGCTGCAGGGCCTCTTTCCGGACCCACTGGGGAGACACAGGCCCATGCATGATCTGGACGTGTGGGCCGGTGAAATCGGCGTGAAGCTTCCGTACCGACCGAAAGTACTCTTTCTCGCCGAAAACGGCGGAGCGCTTGAGGATTCCTTCGCAATGAATGCGCAGCTCCGGAGGCAAGGAATCGAGAAAGGCTTGATCCCCGCCGTAGGTGAAAACGTTCTCCGTACTGAGGCTGGGCGCAAAGGCCACCCGCACTCCGCACTGCTTGTAGGCCTCGAGCACCGCGGCAAACTCCTGCTCAAACCCCCCCGGCTCAACCAGGCCGTGGTTGTGCATGGTCGTGGTCACACCGGCGGTGAGCAATTGCACACAGGCCCAGCAGGTGTCTAGGA
>Ga0315547_1002705_pt1 | contig 12186 bp, 9 predicted proteins | sample SalMarSW160240MG_2_FD_202542 | JGI IMG/M metagenome (GOLD analysis project Ga0315547, IMG submission 202542) | Salt marsh sediment microbial communities from the Plum Island Ecosystem LTER, Massachusetts, United States - Salt Marsh Sediment SW1601-240 ... | reverse complement strand
TACCTGATTAAGGTTGAAGAGTTGAAGTTGTTTAAGTGGTTAATAAACGACAAAAGACTAACGACGAAAGACTAACGGAAAGCATCTGTAATGCACATAGTTAACACCGTTAGTCTTTTGTCTTTGGTCGTTAGTCGGAAAGCGACTGCTGCGAGAAGGCAAAGCCTTCTTCGTTGCGAGGGAGGAATGCCCGAGCAACACGGGATTTGCTAAGAAAAAAGATAACCGAGTCCTGAATAAAATGAAAGGCGTGTCGAAGGATTGATGGGATTTTCAGTTTTTTGTCCTGATCAGTTTCATTACTTCTTTTTCCAAACGGGAACTTACATCAGACCATTTTAAGTTTTTTTTCCGTAACATTACCGGCCAGTCCGCCAGATCAACATCGTCAAAGTAAATCAGGCTTTTAAGTACATGCATATCCCCCTGCTGGCTGTATTTTATCCTGTAAAATTTAAGCATATCCGCCAGTGAGTATTTATTATCTACCAGTATAAAATATATGTCAATAAAGTCCTTTGATCGCTGACCACTGACTGAAATGGCATTGAGTTTCATGGCAATAATGTCTGGTTCAGATAATATGCGGATACCCTCAATCTCAGCCGGATCGTTCAATAAATGATACCTGTGTGCAATAATATCAACATTAACGTTTTCAATGTTTCCCTTAATAGTGTTTACAGAGGTAGAATAAAGCTGCAGCGGATAGTCCTGTTGAAGATTTTCAATTAATTGAGCGGTATCAAAGCTGAAGGCTGAAAAAAGATCAACATCAATGGATATCCGGTGTCCCAGATAAAATGACAGGGCTGTGCCACCTGCGAGGTAAAATCCATTTAAATAATTCCTGCTTTGAAGTGATTTTATCAGTCCCAGTGTTGTGGGTTCAACTGCTTGCGTATGTAGCATTTAAAGGATTGTAAGGGTACGTTAAAAAATTTTGAGACAAAATTAAGGGTTTTTGGGTTAATATAATTCAGGTTTTTAAGTACATTAACAACGACATCTTCTCCATAATAATCTGTGACCATCAAAATTTCATTTGCTTTCCCCAGGGTAAAAACTCTCTCAATAATCAGTCTTTTGGATCTCTCAGCATCAAGTTTCTTAACATCTAAATCCCAGAAGTAAGCCGGTTTTATTTCAGCTAATATGTTAAATCGCTTTTTCATTGTTTAATAAACATACTTTGTATACAGGTACCATCCTTTTTTGTTTTTAACCCTCTCCTGCGGTTGAATAAATATAATCAAATTCTTAATCATATACAAGATTGAGGCGGGAAGGCAGAAGCGATATACTTATTAGAAAAAATAAAAAGATAAAATAATGAGAGGCTCCCTCCTTCGCTAGAGCCTTCGCCCAACCTTTGCAAAGCTACGGTTGACAAAGCAAGGCTTCGGCTCTCAAGAAAGCTTCGGAGGGCGGAGAAGGCTAAGGAAAGTAGCCGAGGGGTTTCAATGTGCTTACTGCTAAATGATTAAGAACAGAGGACAAAGTAGCCTTTAAAAGTTGAAGAGTTGAAGTCGTTTAAGTGGTTTATTAAACGACAAAAGATAAACGACGAAGGACTAACGGGAGAATCTGTAGTACAAATAGTTAATACCGTTAGTCTGTGGTCGTTGGTTTGAAAGTGAGTGCTGTTGGAAGGCAAAGCCTTTTCGTTGTTAGGGAGGCACGACCGAGCAACACGGGCTTTACCGACAGACCAAAGATCTCTGGCATCTGAGGGCGAAGCTGGAGATCCGAGCCAGCAGGGTGAGCAGGGTGAGCGAGATCCACGCCAGCGGAGAATGAATTAATGCGAATAAACAATTCAACAATTTAACAGTTTAACGTTTCAACAGATTTTAATACCTTTGCATGTTCAAAAGAAAAAGTATTGATGAGTAAAAAGTTTCCGGAGTATAAAGGTCTTGACCTGTCGGAGGTTAACAAGGATATCCTGGCTTACTGGGATAAGAATGATACTTTCCATAAAAGTATAAAGAGCAGTAATGGCAAGGGTGATTATATTTTTTACGAGGGCCCTCCTTCAGCTAACGGGAAACCCGGCATACACCATGTAATGTCGCGTGCCATCAAGGACACTATATGCCGCTACAAGACACAATGTGGTTACCAGGTGCAGCGCAAGGCAGGATGGGATACGCACGGCCTGCCAGTGGAGCTTGGCGTGGAGAAAAACATGGGTATTACCAAGGAGGATATAGGCAGGACCATATCAGTGGAGGACTTTAATAAGGCCTGCCGTATCGATGTGATGAGATATACAAAGGAGTGGGTTGACCTGACACGCAGGATGGGCTACTGGGTTAATATGGATGATCCGTACGTTACCTATGATAACAGGTATATAGAGACACTGTGGTGGCTTCTCAGGCAACTGTATGACAGGGGATTCTTATACAAGGGATATTCAATACAACCATATTCACCGGCTGCAGGAACGGGCCTGAGCTCCCATGAGCTCAACCTGCCCGGATGCTACAAGGATGTGAAGGATACCACGGCCACGGCACTGTTCAGGATTATACGCAATGAAAAATCTGAATTTCTGTATGAAAATACCGACACCCCTGATGTGCATATACTGGCATGGACAACAACGCCATGGACACTGCCGTCGAACACAGCGCTGGCTGTAGGTAAGGATATAATATATGCAAAGATAAGGACCTTCAATCCCTATACCGGCGATCCCGTTACGGTTATACTCGCAAAGGAACTGGTTAATACGATATTCCAGGAGGAGAATGCAGACCTTAAGATCGAAGACTATAATAAAGGGGATAAAAAGATTCCGTATATAGTGACCGGTGAATTCACCGGTTCACAACTGAAAGATATAATATACGAGCAGCTGATAAACTGGGTTAATCCCGGGGAAGGTGCTTTCAGGGTTTTAATCGGTGATTTTGTGACCACGGAAGAAGGAACGGGAATAGTGCACATTGCTCCCACCTTTGGTGCCGATGACCTGAAAGTGGCAAGGGAGAATGGCATACCCGCCCTGCTGGTCAGGCTGCATGACGGTTTTATGAGTCCGCTTGTCGACAGGAAAGGAAGGATGATGCCTATAGAAGATATGGATCCTGCCTTTATGGACAGTTATGTCAACAGGGATACTTATTCACCTTTTGCCGGCCGTTATGTAAAGAATGAATACAGTGACGAGGTTGTTGATGAGGATGACACCCTTGATATTGATATAGCCGTAACGCTGAAGCAGGAAGGCAAGGCCTTCAGGATAGAGAAATATGTCCATAATTATCCTCACTGCTGGCGCACCGATAAGCCTGTCCTGTATTACCCGCTGGACGCATGGTTTATAAAGACGACAGCCCTGCGCGACAGGATGATAGAGCTGAACAATACCATTAACTGGAAGCCTGTCTCAACCGGTACAGGCAGGTTTGGCAAGTGGCTGGAGAACCTTGTTGATTGGAACCTGTCGAGATCGAGATACTGGGGAACCCCTTTGCCTATATGGGTTACAGAGGACAAGGCGGAAGAAAAATGCATAGGCTCGGTTGCCGAGTTCAAGAAAGAAATAGACAAGTCGGTAGCCGCCGGCTTCATGAAAGAGAACCCGCTGGCCGGGTATAAAGAAGGGGACAACAGTGCCGGGAACTACGAACAGTTTGACCTGCACCGTCCTTTTGTTGATGATATAATACTGGTGAGCGATTCGGGTAAACCAATGAAGAGGGAAACGGACCTTATAGATGTATGGTTCGACTCGGGTGCCATGCCCTATGCACAATACCATTATCCTTTTAACAGGGATGTGGATTTCAGCAAGGTTTTCCCGGCCGACTATATTGCGGAGGGTGTGGACCAGACCAGGGGATGGTTCTTTACCCTGCATGCGATAGCAACGATGATATCGGATTCCGTTTCGTTTAAGAATATTATATCCAACGGCCTGGTGCTCGATAAGAGCGGCAACAAAATGTCGAAGCGGCTGGGCAATGCGGTCGATCCTTTTGATACCATAGCTGAATATGGGTCGGACCCGCTGCGCTGGTATATGCTGACCAATGCACAACCATGGGATAACCTGAAGTTTGACATTGCCGGTGTGGACGAGGTGAAAAGGAAATTCTTCAGTACATTATATAATACGTACTCATTCTTTGCCCTTTATGCCAATATTGACGGCTTTACCTTCAGGGAGGAAGAGGTGCCGCTGGAGGAAAGGCAGGAGATTGACCGCTGGATAATATCATTGCTCAATTCACTGGTTAAAGAGGTGAATGGCTGCTTCGAAGATTATGATATCACGCGTGCAGCCCGGGCTATACAAAACTTTGTAACCGAGGACCTCAGTAACTGGTACGTAAGGCTCAACCGCAAGCGTTACTGGGGAGGTGAATATAATAAGGATAAGGTAGCTGCCTACCAGACATTATATACATGCCTTGATACAGTAAGCAGGCTGGCTGCCCCGGTGGTTCCTTTCTATATGGACAGGCTGTTCACCGACCTGAACAGTGTGACCGGTAAGTCCGATGAGCATTCGGTACATCTTACACTGTTCCCGGTATGGAATGAGGATCATATTGATGAAGAGCTGGAGAAGAGGATGGATATAGCACAGAAAGTGTCATCGATGGTCCTGGGCCTGCGCCGTAAGGTAAGCATAAAGGTAAGACAGCCACTTAGCAGGATAATGATCCCCGTTACCAACGGAAAATTCAAAGAACGCTTTGAGGCAGTTAAGGACCTGATACTGTCAGAGGTTAATGTCAAGGAGGTTGAATATATTGAAGATACCTCGGGCATACTGGTGAAGAAGATAAAACCCAATTTCAAGACCCTGGGTCCGCGCTACGGTAAGATGATGAAGCAGATATCAGCAGCGATAGGTTCGCTGGAGCAGAAAGATATTTCAGCATTTGAGAATAATGGAAGTTATACCCTTAATCTGGAAGGTGAAGAGGTGAACCTGAGCCTTGATGATGTTGAAATAATATCGGAGGACATCCCGGGCTGGCTGGTAGCCAATGAAGGAACACTAACCGTGGCCCTGGATGTAACGGTAACAGAGGAACTTAAGCAGGAAGGCATAGCCAGGGAGTTTGTTAACAGGATACAGAACCTGCGCAAGGAGAGTGGTTTTGATGTAACGGATAAGATACACGTTTCGATAGAGAACCTGGATGGGATAGCCCCGGCGGTAAGAAAGCATTCAACCTATATCAGTTCGCAGACCCTTGCCGATCATATTGAATTATCATCCTTTGAGGAGACAAAAGATGTGAGCTGGGTTGATATAGATGATATCCCGGTAAGGATACGTATAAGGAAATCCTGAGGCGGGACTGTATTTAATTGATATACTGTTTTTTAGAAAGTCAATGTAACACAGGTCAGAAGGCCTCGTATAAATATGAAATCAATATAATAATACCTAGTAAATATTAAATAAAATATTATCTTTGATACTGTTCAAAATTTTAGGGTTATGGAGGAGAAGACAAGATATACAGACGCGGAACTCCAGGAGTTCAAAGAGATCATCCTGCAAAAGCTGGAAAAAGCCAGGGAAGACTATGAGATTCTGAAGAGTAGTATAACTCACGAAGAAAGCAACGATACAATGGATACCTCTCCCACCTTCAAGGTTCTTGAGGAGGGGGCAACCACTCTTTCAAAAGAGGAAGCAGGGCGTCTTGCCCAGCGGCAGCATAAATTTATACAGCACCTGCAGGCTGCTCTCGTAAGGATAGAGAACAAGACTTACGGTATATGCCGCGAAACGGGTAAACTGATCGCCAAAGAGAGGCTCAGGGCGGTACCTCATGCTACACTCAGCATCGACGCTAAAAGAGCGCAGAAATAGGTGCACTATAGCAAATAAAAGAGTTTAAGTGGTTTAAGTGGTTTAAGAGTTTATCGGGTAGTAGATACTTGATTAATTAAACTATTTAAACCACTTAAACTTTTCAACCACTTAAACTTTTCAATCTGTCAACTCCCTTATATATTTTATTCTTTATTAGATTGTCTGAGACGACTTATCAGTACAGAAATTTGCCTAATTTCTTCTCTTAATTCTTCAAGTTGATCCGAGTCAAGATAGTCAATATCATTACCAATTATTAATTGATTAAGCAATTCCATCAGACTTGAATAAGAAATCTGATAGAAGTGGTTCTGTTCTTTTCTTGATCTTCGTGAAGAACCTTCTGCCAGATTCGAACATACAGAAATAGAAGCTCTGCGAATTTGATTGGTAAGACAGAATTCCTCTGATTTAGGAAATTTTTTGGTTAGAGAATAGATTTTCCTGGTTAATGCCCTGGACATCTGCCAGACATTAAGTTTTTCAAATGAAAATTTGTACATAATAGTAAGTTTTTGCAGTGAGACATAAATGAATAATAAATATAGGAAAAAATGATTTTCAAGCATCATAAATGAGAGATAAAAAATACATTGTTTAAGTGGTTTAAGTGGTTTAAAAGTTTATCGAGTTGTAGGTACTTGATTAATTAAACTTTGTAAACCACTTCAACTTTTCAGGTCAACCTGCAGCAGGCAAGGTTTAAGTGGTTTAAGAGTTTATCGGGTTGTAGATACTTGAATAAATAAACTATATAAACCACTTAAACTTTTAAACTCTTCAACCACTTATCCCGCCACATATTAATCTTACTCCTCATTTTCATTATCTTTGCATCTGAACCGTAAAGATTAAGCATATGTTTTCGGGAATAGTTGAAGAAGCGGCTTCCGTGGTGAAACTTGTCAGGGACAAAGGTAATTTGCATATAACAATGAAGTGCTCTTTTACCGATGAGCTGAAGATTGACCAGAGCATTTCACATAACGGGGTATGCCTTACTGTTGTTGAAATTAAAGATGATACCTATACAGTGACGGCCATAAAGGAGACCCTGGATAAATCGAACCTGGGACTTCTGGAAGCAGGCAGCAAGGTGAACCTGGAGCGCAGCACAAGGATGGATGCCAGGATGGACGGCCATATAGTGCAGGGTCATGTCGACCAGACTGCTGTGTGCACAAAAGTGGAGGAAGCAGACGGTAGCTGGTACTACACCTTTGAATATGAGCCGGCACAGGAAGATTATATCACCGTGGAAAAAGGATCGGTGTCAGTTAATGGTATCAGCCTTACAGTAGTTAATTCAAGAGAGAAATCATTCCAGGTGGCTATTATTCCCTATACTTATGAAGTGACCAACTTCCATGAGTTTAAACCGGGTACGGTTGTGAACCTGGAGTTTGATGTAATAGGGAAGTATGTGGTGAGATACCTTAAAGGTATGGGGAAATAGTCTTGGTGGAGAGAAATAGAAGTTTGATCGGTTTGATCGTTTGATCGTTTGATAAATAGGTTGAAAGATCAAACATTCAAACATTCAAACTGGTCAAACCAGGATATAGGATTAGGCGTTGTTGTAAAGCATGGGGAATTTTCCGCGAATGAAAACAGGGAGTAAAATAGCATTGATAATTGGGGCGGGTGCGGCAATAGTGGTACTGGCCATGATGCTGGTATTGTATTTCCTGGAAGCAGAAATAGCGATATGGATGCTTATAGCTTTTCCTGCAGCTGTCTTTATCATTGGTTTCTTTCCTGCCCGCTTATTGGTGAATACTTATGCCAGGGAAAAAATATCCCCTTTACAACATACGTCGCACAACCTTAACCCTGAAGAAAGCAAAAGTAAGAAAGGTTTAACCAGTTATGATATTGAAGAAGAGGTTAATAAGGAGGTAAAGGACCGGGCAGATAAGAAAAAAACGGAACTTGAGGAGCTGAAAAGCCTGGAGACATACCGCAAGGAATTTCTCGGTAATGTATATCATGAGTTGAAGACCCCCATCTTCAATATTCAGGGGTATATCCTTACACTGATGGAGGGCGGGCTGGATGATCCCGACATAAACAAGCTGTACCTGGAGCGTACCGAGCAGAATATCAACAGGCTGATATCCATAGTTGATGACCTTGAGTCTATATCAGGCCTTGAATCAGGTTCACTGAACCTGAAGATAGAAAAGTTCAATATAAAGAAAATCATCAGGGAAGTTTTCGAGGCCAACGAGATAAGGGCAAAGAAGCTGAACATCAGGCTCGAAACAGGTAAGTCAAAAGAGAGCAGCGAGGTGGTAAAGGCCGATAAGAAATGGATCTTCCAGGTACTCAACAACCTGGTTATGAATTCCATCAATTACGGGGTTAAGAACGGAAAGACAACGGTTAGACTCAGGTCATCGGGCGACAAGGTCTATATAGAAGTGAAAGATAATGGTATAGGCATAAGCCGCGAGCATTTACACAGGATCTTCGAGAGGTTTTACAGGGTTGACAAGAGCCGCTCGAGGGATACCGGCGGCACCGGCCTGGGTTTATCCATAGTGAAGCATATTATTGAAGCTCATAAGCAGACCATACAGGTTAAATCAGTTCCGGGAGAAGGATCATCATTCACCTTCACCCTTGACAGGTGATAGCATTACTTTCGCCGTCGCAGCTTCTTCTTATCGATGGGCAAGCCGGCAGCTTTCCATTCCCTGATACCCCATTTTAAGATGTACAGGTTACTGAAACCCTGCCCTGCAAGGTATTCAGCGACTGTCCTGCTCTTGCTCTCTCCATCGCAATATATATATAATGGTGTTTCGGTATCCATGGTATCGGCAAACACCTGCAGCTTTGCCATTTTATCTATGCCCACAGCCCCCGGTATCCTGCTTTGCCTGTATTGTCTTGCTATACGTGCATCAATGATTATAGCAAACACTTCTGATTTATAGCGGTAATCGAATTCAACGGGCATGAGATACTGGGGATCCTGGGACCGTAGTGCAGTAAATAAGCTAAGGGAACAAAGTGATATGAGCAGGATGTGTTTCATATTGAAGCGAATTTACACGAATTTTGACGAATTATCACAAATGAAGTGGACAAACGAATTCAGCTTTGATCTCTGGAAAGTATAGTTTTAAAGTACATTATTATTCACCACCTCCGGCGGTGATAGTTTTGTTGCCGGCTCCCTTCCCACAGGTGTGACTGTGGCTATTGTTATTGTGCCCCTCCGGGGCAAAATTATAATAATCCCGGTTATTTTATTTCAGGCCGCGGATGATATATTCGATGATAGGGTCGGGTGGGACGGGGTTGACAAAAGACCTGGTTTTGAACCTGGGGGCTGTTATCAGCTTGCGGTCAATCATCTCTGTTATAAGGTTCTTATACTGAAGAGACGTCTTGCCCACGAGCAGGCTTGTAAGATCGTTATTTTGTTTATAATACTTGAGCACATCCCTGAATCCCGTCAGGTAGAGATAATCCTTTGTAAAGCCTCCTCCCCTGAATATCCTGGCAGTGATATAGAAAGCCTGTGTCTCGTTCAGGTCACCCATATCCATTATAGCATGGAATGTCTGGCTGAAGTCATAGCCCCTGAGCATCATCTCAATAACGAGAACCCTCAGTGCCAGTATCTGCAGGCGCTTAACACTCATATTACCCGACAGGTATTCACTCAGTATGGCCAGCCCTTCCTGGGTATGTGTATTGACAGGTGTTCCGAGCCTGAAAATATTCAGTGGGTGCAATCTTGAATTAATGGTTGTAAGCATATGCACTCCCACTTCATGCTCTGTGAGGGCATGGAGTGTTTTATCCGAGAACATGGCATCTTTTCTTATCCTTATGGTTTTACGTGTATTAAGGATAAGCACTTTAGCGATGATATTGCGTGTTATCTCCAGTTTGCATTCAAAGCCGTATTTCTGTATCTCCTGGCTGAAATAACCGGCTACCGCATTGGAGTCGAGATTAAGTATTTCGGGCTCATCGGCAGTTGCTGAGCAATGCATTATATAGCGGGCATTATCAATATCGTCCACCCCGGGTTCGCCAAAATAGCGAAGGGAATTATAAAGGAACCTGCCGGTTCCGATAGATGATATAATATCCACCTTATCAGCATATGAATCGATCACATCCTGGTAGAGCAAACGTATTGATATGTCATGTATATCCTCAACGGGGATATTGTACAGTTCCCTTTTGAATTCAAAGGGGTTGAGCGACAGCTGTTTGTATTTAAATACGGGATTTCGTTTATATTTTGCCTTAAAGAAGTCTCTCCTTGCCTGGTCAATATTTACGGGGTTAACATAGTTGAGTATTTCAAAGGTACGTGCAACACGGAAAAGTCTTTTATCAACTTTCAGCAGGTCTTTATCAAGTTCTGATGATAGCAGTTTATTATTCTTATGAAATACCAGGCTGGTATTATGCCTTGTGAAGAAGGCAGCTGTATTGAGTATCCCTTTCTTAAAATGCCCCGCCAGCTTTTCAATGATCAGGGGATATATCTCCCCGCTTTCTTCGTCGCAATAGATCTTTTTTACCTCTGTGGCAAGAACGAGGGTATTACTGAAATTCGATGTGATATAAGAAAGAAGGTAGCCATTCCCCTTAAAAACATTATTCTCCGCCACCGTGACATCAATATTCGGAAGCCTGAACTGCCTGAGCTGATTGAGCCAGTGATCAATATATTTACGATTTGACTCTTTGTTTACCAGTTCGGTCCCGAGGTTAAAGACGGGGGCTTCATTTTCGAGCCTGCGGTAATTGAAGGAGTGAATATCGAATACCAGTAAGGACCTGTATTTTGCTTCAAGGAATGATATCAGGCTGTGAATTATCCTGTAGAAGTCGGAATGTTTCAGGAGGCTTTTGTTTTTGTGTTCTACACCGAGCGGTTCCTTCCACACCTGCTTGCCCCAGGCTGTCGAGTAAATTGCATTTTCGGCATCCCTGTTAAGATCATATTCATACCTGGAGTCCATAGCCGAGATCACTATGGGCAGGGAAGAGATCATATCCATTGTATGGGGATCTTCTTCCTGCCATCTTTCATGATCGTTAAGGCGGCATATTTCTTTCAGTTCCGGTCTCAGCCGGTGACCATTATGTATTGACAGGCAGGCATATGGTACGTATTCTTCTATCTTGACATAAAATGAACCGCAGGCAGACAGTGTTTCAAACGTCTGACCTGCGTTTATTCTTGAGATTATATCATCAACAGTAAGATCAGGCTTCATCTATCAGGCGCTTATATTGTTTTTTACGTTCGATAGCCGACTCTTTCTTAAGGATGACATTTTCGATATAATCAATAACTGTCTTCTGCAGTCTTGTACGGTTGAACCTGTTTATCCGTGTTATGCCCCCGGGGCTGCATACATTTATTTCTATGAGCTTTCCGTTTATTATATCCAGTCCAACGAAAAAGAGTCCGTCGGCCACCAGTTTGGGTCCTATCCTGCTGCAAATAATTTTCTCCTGTTTAGTGAGGGTGTGCTTGCGGGCTGAGCCGCCGGCCTTGATATTTGACCTTATATCGTCTCTTGCGGGTATTCTCCTGTAGGCACCTATAGGCTGGCCGTTCAGTATAAGCACCCTGACATCGCCCTCCTCGGCTCCCTCAATGAATTCCTGAAGGATAACATAATTGCCTTCCTTTGTCCCTGAGATATAGAAATCGAGCAACGAATTGATATTCTGCAGTGCGGATTTTTCAAGCACTATAACTCCTTTTCCGCCATAACCATCGAATGGTTTAAGTATCATTTTATCTTTAGGTGATTCAAGGATGGCTTTCTTAAGCACTATTTTGCTTTTTGACACGTAGGTCACGGGTATTATCTCATTATCATGAAATGAAGCAGGATAGAGCTTGTTGTTTGCTATCCTCAGACCGTCGATATCATTTATTATAAAAGTATCATCCTTTACCGAGTCAAGGAAGTTGAGCATTACCTGATCGATGGGAGGGTTGCTCCTGGCAAAGATCACGTCAAAGCCTTCGAGGGGAAGCAGCTGCTCCTTGAATTCTGTCTTTTTATGGAACACCGGGAAGCTGGAAGAATACTTTTCCTGTTTTATTATCTTGCGCACGAAACCCAGTGTCTGCGACTCACGAATAGTGAGGTTATGAGGATACAGGATACCAACATTATGGCCCCTGATGACAGATTCATGTATCAGCCTCAGTGTTGAATCTTCCCCGGGGTCAAGGCTTTCCCACGGATTTATGATGAAGCAGATGTTCATTGCTTGATTGTAGTTTGTAGTTTTCTTTCTGCTAATTAATGCAAATTTATGGAAAGGATACGAAT
>Ga0315547_1002704_pt1 | contig 12191 bp, 12 predicted proteins | sample SalMarSW160240MG_2_FD_202542 | JGI IMG/M metagenome (GOLD analysis project Ga0315547, IMG submission 202542) | Salt marsh sediment microbial communities from the Plum Island Ecosystem LTER, Massachusetts, United States - Salt Marsh Sediment SW1601-240 ... | reverse complement strand
GTCGATTTCTCCCGGAACTGCATCATCGTCCTATCCGGAAAAGGCGCCAAGGATCGCGAGACCCTGCTGGCAGCTACAGCTGCCTCCAGCCTCAGTGTTCACCTTAGTCATGTACGCGCGTTGTTTGACCGCGACCGCCGCGGCGCGGTGGCGGGAGTCTCGCTTCCTCAGGCTCTTGTTCGAAAATACCCCACTGCAGGCAAGGATTGGGGATGGTTCTGGGTATTTCCCTCCGCAAAGCTCTCGATCGATCCGCACTCGGGGATCGTCCGACGTCATCACCTGTACCCGACGACTCTGCAAAAGGCGTTCCACCAGGCCGTCGCTCGCTCTGGTGTCGTTAAACCTGCCTCTCTGCATACGGCTGCGTCACAGTTTCGCCACACACCTCGTAGAGAAGGGGTACGATATCCGTACGGTGCAGGAGCTGCTCGGCCATGCGGATGTTTCAACCACCATGATATACACGCATGTAGCGAAGAAAAACAAACTCGGAGTCGAGAGTCCCCTGGACTCCCTCTAGCAGTGTCCTCCGCCATTGTCTCGGGTGATTAGAGCTAATGGATTGCTTCAACCAGCGCGAGAACGGCTGTCTTATGTCAAAGCGCCAGGCGTGCAACTGGAATATCGGGGATGTCTATACCAGGCAGAAAAAGATCTGGCTGTGGGTCGCAGTAGCTATGATGCACGGCGCTGGGGCTTCGTAATTTTGGTGCTGATTGATACTAGCCTCCCCACATACCCTGTGGAATATTCGCACAGATACCTGGATTGTCTGGCTTTCTATGTGTGGCAACCTCTCAAAGTGTTGACTTTCTCGCTTGGGGGTTGCTTGTCCGTCTATACATCAACTATATAAAAATCAGCAATGTGCCGATTTATATAGGAACTTTTTGGGCAGCGTTCCGACAGACCTTTCAACAGAAACGAACTGGCCGCGGAAGAACTTCGTTATCGAAGGCTGGATTCCGGGAATCACGCCGTATGGGGATGATCTGGATATCGGCTTTCATTCCGTAAGGTTGTATCTGGGGATCTCAGGGTCGTTCTACAGGCAATCGGTATGGTTTAGGGTCGGGGCTCCGGCGGAATCGGTTCGATCTGAAAAGTGTCGGCAACGAAGTGGGTAGTGAAACCGATCGCCCGCTTGGAAAGATCTTCGCAGATGTGGGGCGGGTTGTCGGGGCTGAAACCCTGAGGCCGGAGCTCCCTGCAGATCAGGCTCCCGAATTCGCTCTCGAATTTCTCGGCAAACTTTTTACAGAGCCCGGAGATCTCACTTCGATTCAGGCCGCGACGGCTGCCGAGAACTCCGATAAACATCAAGGCTCCCTCCACCAGTCCGCACTGGGCGCGGTAGCCCCCCGCCCCCCACATGCCCAAGGCCGCTTCGATAACCTGGGGTTTCAACGGGGTTTTGAACAGATGGGAGGCGATTGAAAGAGTCGTCACGGCACAATTATCGTCATGGTCCCAGTAGTGCCTGTGAACCTCATTGTCGGTGTAACTTTCCCAGTCCATGGTCCTATGGTGTATCATGAGAGGTGCCGACCTGTCAAAGAGCGATTGCCTCGCCGGGTGCCTTGCCAGTGCTGCGGTAACTGATTATACTGGCGCCATTCGATAATCATGCCGGGTTATGCTCTAGGCTCTAAAGCGGCCATCCAGACCCGTTCTGCGGCTCCGGGTGGCTTTTTTCTTTTTCCGCCGAAGGAGCCGCTTAAGAAGGAGAAAAGCATGTGGCAGCGGCTGAGTATCATTCTTGCCTACCTGGCGATTACCCTGATCATTGGGATCGTCTTTCGCAAAAGAGCATCGACGAACAAAGTCGAGTTCTTTCTGGCCGGCAGAGGGGTGGGCAGGCTCCTCCTTTTCTTCACCATGGCAGCGACCAATTTCAGTGCCTTCACGATCTTCGGATTGTCCGGCGCGGGATACAGGATCGGCTATGCCTTCTACCCGGTCATGGGTTTCGGAACAGGATTCATGGCCCTGTCGTTCCTCCTTATCGGGAGGCGGATCCTATCTTTGTCCAAAGATCGGGGCTATATCACTCCTTCTGATTTCATTGCCGATAGATACGGGGCATCCTGGCTGAAAAAACTCTTCTCCCTCGTCATGATCGTGTTTACTCTGCCCTATATCGCCATCCAGGCTATAGCCAGCGGGAAATCTCTTAATGCCCTGGTCGGGATTCCCTACCTGTCCGGAGCCCTGCTGATCACGGTGTTCATCGTGGTCTATGTAACCCTTGGGGGGATGCGTTCCATCGTGTGGACCGACCTAATCCAGGCCTCAATGATGATCATCTTCACTCTGGCTGCATTTATCATCATTTTCCGCCGGAGCGGCGGATTTGTCCAAACCCACGAGGAGGTCTACAGCTCTTTCCCAGCCCTGTTTTCCCGCCCCGGTCAGGACGGATCGATGCTCTTTGGGATCTGGTTCGGCTACCTGTTTCTCTGGTTTTTCGCCGATCCCATGTTTCCTCAGCTTTTCCAGCGGTTCATCGCGGCCAAGGATGAGAAATCCCTCAACACCACGGTGGTCCTCTATCCCTTGATCACGACCTTTCTCTTCTTCCTGACCGTGTCTATCGGGGTGCTGGGCAGGCACACCTTTCCCAATCTTACTCCCGCCGAATCCGACGCCGTCTTTCCACTGCTGCTGCAGCGTTACGCAGGTGTTTTTGTCAGCACCTTGCTCATCACCGGTTCTCTGGCAGCGTTGATGTCCACCATGGATTCACAGCTGTTAACCCTAACCTCTCTGATAACAGTCGACTTTATCCATTTCAAGAAAAGAGAGATCCTGAAAGAGAAAGTAGTCATCGTAGCTCTCGGAGCGCTGGGATTCTTGATAGCGATCAAGCCGCCGCAGACGATTCTCGATTTTGTCAGCAAAACAACCTTCAATGGTCTCGCGGTGCTGGCACCGACTGTGATCGGAGGCCTTTATTGGAAGCGGGCCAACCGTTACGCAGCAGCGGCCAGCATCATTGCAGGGGAAGGGTTGGTGCTTGCATTCTACTTCAAGCTGTTGAGTGTTCCGGGAATTCTTCCGGTCGTCCCTATTTTGGCAGCAACGACAGTGGTATTCGTTGTCGTCAGTCTTCTGAGTAACGCAACCGGAGAAAACACGGGTATTGTGGCTCTGATCCACCCCGGCATTTGGCCCTGGGTGCTGGTTTTCGCGGGGCTGTTCATCCTCGGCAATGACTTCTGGGCCTGGAACCGAGAGCCCATATTCGTAATCGGGCTGCCTGTTTGGGTGTGGTACTTTGTAGGTCTGGGAATCCTTCTCAGCGTAGTCTACAAAGTATTTGTACTACGAGAAGCGAAAGGGCGCGAACCGAAGGGGCCTCGGAAGGCTGTCAAACCTACCTAAGTTTGCTCCTTGATGAGCACCTTGGTTGTCCCTGTCTCGTCGTTGAACCAGAAGATAAGCTTTGATTCTTCTGTGGTGAAACACTCCTCAAAAGACCTCCGCGTCTGAGGCGGTACGATTTTACCGTGCAGCGACACGGCTTTCTTGAGAAGCTCTTCTTTACTGCTATCCATGTTCCCCTCCCAAGGCTGGATATAGACAGAATAGCAGATTAGAGGTGAGTTGTAAAGCTTTTTTACGCTTTTGACAGCATCTCTTTGAGCAACAGGTGGCAGAACAACTGTTGCCGCGGCAGATGAAAGGGGCCTTTGAAGTGATTTCCTTTCATGTCGAGAGCCACACTTCCGTCACGGTGCAAATATCCGATCCATTCCCCGTGCTCTTTATCGGGGAAGTGTTTCAAGGACCAGCTGAGTATTTTTTCGAACCACCTTAAGTATTTCTTTTCACCGGTGAGAGCGTAGGCCAGTAGGGTGGCATAGATTGCCTCGTTATGTGGCCACCACAATTTCATATCCCATTCCAGCTGGAAAGGCTGTCTTCCCTCGATATCAACAAAATAGAGAATCCCACCGTGCTTGGCGTCCCATCCCAATTCGAGGGACCAATCCAGTATGGGTAAAGCCCGCTTCACCAGTTCCATGTCTTTCCGTTGCCTGCCTTCCTCCATGATGAACCAGGCTGTCTCGATTGCATGGCCCGGGTTCACGCAACGGCCTTCCGGCAGAGTTCCGAGGTACTCGCCGTTCTCGCCGACAGTTTCGAGGAGTACCTTTCTCTCGGGTTTGACAAAATAGCGAAATACCTCCTCGATCGCATTGTCGATCCGGGAATCGTACCTCCCGTTCTTGTCGGCGCTCTTCAGTACCTGGAGTGTGTTTATCTGGATCATGGCCATGGAATGTCCCCGGGTTTTCAGGGCATCGGGATAAAATTTGGGTTCCAGTGCGCCCGGTTTGTTGTTCAGATCAATAATCAGATCCATCGTCTTCTTCGCGAGTCTAAGGCACTCATCATCACCAGATGCCCGGGCGTATTCGGCAAGGGCGATGATCCCAAAGGTCTCTGTGAACAAATACCTTCTCTTGCGCAGTGGTCTTCCATCCCGCCTCACCGCGAAGAACATCCTGCCGTCTTTGTCAAAGCCGTACTTGCGGATGAACTCGATGCCATGGCGGGCAAGGTTGAGCCATTCCTCTCTGTGTTCGAGATCGTTGTAGAGCCTGGAAAGCACCCAACTGATTCTGCTCATCACCCACATGGGTTTATCCGGACTGAGCATATCTCCCTTCCGATCGAGGCACGTAGTAAAACCTCCGTATTCTTCATCGGTGGCGTGCTCGATCCAAAACGGCATCGTGTTGTTCACGAGTTCCGTGTAAAAGTACTCACTCAAACTCTGCATTCGTTTTCTATTCATGAACTTTTTCCCCTTGGTCATCGTTGGATTCACTCATATCTACAGACATCCGCCATGATGTGGAATGATTCCGTCGCCGAGTCTCTGGGTACCAGACACCCGGTAGACATTATGTATCCGATTCTATCTGCAGCAATGTCCTTTGCCTGTAGACAGGATTGTTTTAGCTCTTCAGAGAAGCCCTTCATGAATAGCCGCGGATTGATATTTCCTTTGACCGCAACATCCGGCAGCAGCATTTCGAAAGCCTCTGCCAGGTCGACGGGATAATCCAGGTCGAAACCATCCGCAGAACACTTCGCTATATCGGGAAGGGCATTAATGACATTTCCGCAAATATGAAGTAGCGACAGCGCGCCGTTTTTCCGTATCTTTTCAGCAATTTCAATCTCATAGGGTAGAACAAATTCTCGATATTGATCCGGGCTGATTAAACTGGCCGTTGAGTCGCCGTACTGGATTCCGTGCACTCCCGTGGCGATCATTGCCTGACCGTAGGCGATCACGACTTCTGTACAGAAATCCAACAGCTCGTGAAGGTCGCGCTCGGGTTCCGTTACCAAATCGAGCATGAACTGCTGTGCTCCCCTCAAGACCGCGGCCAGGCTAAAGGGCCCGCAGTCTATGTTCGCCTGAATGTAGTATTTGTCTCCCACCTCCTTTACGACCCTTCTGGCCGCGGCAAGCAGGGTTTTCATGCCCGGTGCACTTTCCGGGTCGGGTACTCGAAGCTTGCGGAAACCTTTCACAGAATCGAGAATCGTCTCTTTACTGTACGATTCATCATCCTCAGGAAAGGTCAGCTTTCCTCCCAGGGCCTCATGGTAGACCCAGTTGTCCCGGGAAACGTAAATACCATCCGCCCCTGATAAGGTCCCTGGCTTTGATCAGGGTGTCGGCCATGATATCAGGCTCGAGGGAATAGTCCCTCTGTCTGACACCCACAAGCTGGCATGCCGGTGCAATGAGAATAGGAAAGTTCGGAATGCAGTCGAGGGATTCGCCGTGAATGGCTTTCTGCGTTCTCTCTAAGTTCGTCATCTCAGCTCTCTGTCAAGCCGCTCCCGCACGAGCACTTTCGTGTTTCCCGTTGCGTCGTTGAACCAGAAGATGACCTTGGAGTTCTCCGTAGTGAAGCACTCCTCGAGGGAGCTTCGGGAGCAGGTAGGTACGATCTGCCCGTGAAGCTTCTCGGCTTCTCTGAGAAGTTGCTCTCTGATGTTGTCCATATTCCCCTCCCAAGGGCTGGTAATTACAGCGTATCAGAGGGGAGGGCAGTTGTAAAGATATTTTTTCCGCAGGCGGGTCAGCGGGCCCAGCGTTGGAGCCGGCAGGAGAAACTCTGCTTGCACAGGCTTCAAAAAAAATACTAAGATGCCCAATACAAATTGCAGGAGGTATTGATGCAGGCTTTTGATTCTGTGGATGCAGTACTGGATTTCGCAATCGAGCGCGAGGAAGAAGCCTTTGGTTTTTACACAGAGATGGGCACCAGAGTAGATCGGCCGCATATGAAGGAACTGTTCGAGCAGTTTGCCCAGGAAGAGAAAGGTCATAAGGCCAAGCTGCAAAGGGTCAAGCAGGGAAAGCTGCTGCTGCCGGCCCAGAACGAGGTTTTGGATTTAAAGATGGGTGATTATTTGGTGACTGATGAGAAGGCTGAACAGATATCCTACCAGGAGGCGCTCATCCTGGCGATGAAAAAGGAAAAGGCCGCCTTCAAGCTCTATACAGATTTGGCCGCTGCTGTGTCCAGTGCAGACCTCAAAAACACCTTCTTGAGCCTTGCTCAGGAGGAAGCAAAGCACAAGCTGCGCTTCGAGGTCGAATATGACAACGAAATCATGGGCGAGAACTGAGGCTCCCTGGCCGGGCTGCTACTCCGTTGCCTCCGGATAGCGCTGAAGGGTCTCGTAACTGAACACCGGACCGTCCTTACACACGTACAGCTCTCCGATGTTGCAGCGGCCGCATTTACCGATTCCGCATTTCATCCGCCGTTCCAGAGTGGTGAAGATCTGTGCAGGTTGAAAACCCAACTCGATCAGGTTCTTGATCACGAACTTTATCATGATCGGCGGGCCGCAGGTCACGGCCACCGAGCCTTCGGCCTTAGGTGAGACTTCGATCAGGTTTTGGGGCACGAAGCCGGTGAAACCCTGCCAGCCGGGCTCCTCCACGTCGATGGACAGGTGAAGCGACAGCTCCTTGCTGCTCTGCAGCTGCTCCAAGTCCTCGTGGTAGCACAGATCGGCAGAGCTGCGCGCCCCGTAGATGAAGTCCAGCCGGCCGTACTGATCCCGATTATCCAGCACGTACTGCAAAATCGACCAGACCGGCGTGATGCCGATTCCCCCGCCGATTAGTACGATATTTTTGCCCCGCCACGATTCGAGGGGAAAGCCATTGCCGTAAGGGCCCCTCACCCCAAGGTACTCCCCCGCCGACAGTCCGTGCAGGGCGGCGGTGGCCACCCCGGCCTTCATGATCCCGAACTCCATCGTCTTCCGCGTGGGCGAGGAGCTGATGGCCAGCATCACCTCTCCCACTCCCGGAAGGGAAAGCATGGCGCACTGCCCCGGCCGGTACTCAAAGCATTTCTCTATCTTCAATCGCTTGATCGGCCGCGGTCCCCCGACCTCGCTCTTGATCTCGAGGAGCTTGGCCGATTGCGGCAGATAGGGGTTGGCTTCCTGAACGGGTTCTGCTTGCTTAGCTTGTAACACTTTTTTTCCTCTCAAACGAAGCGAGAATCTCACGAATATCAATGTTCACCGGGCAGGCGCTCACACAGCGGCCGCAGCCGATGCAGAGCAGCATCCCGTATCTGTCGCTGAAATACTTGAACTTGTGGTAGAGCCGCTGTTTTAATCTCTGCTCCCGGTCAGGGCGGGGATTGAAGCCGCTGGCCTCCAGAGAGTAGGCCTGGAACTGGCACGTGTCCCAGGTGCGGATCGCCTTCCCTTTCCTCTTCGAGCCGCTGTGCTCGATGGTGAAACAGTGACAGGTGGGGCAGAGAAAGGCGCATATGCCGCAGCCGATACAGCGTTCGGATTCCCGGGCCCATATCGGGTTGTCAAACTCCAGCTCGATCTCGGCGAGATCCCGCGCCGGTGCCATGTCCCGTTCCGCCGCCTCCTGCAGCCGCTTGGCTTCGGCCGCTTCCTCCGCGCTGGCCTCCCGCCAGGATTTTCCGCCCTTCAAAGCCGGGGAGCCGAACAGGGCCGCGCCCCGATCACTGATCTCTTCGATCACCAGTCCTTCGCCCACCTCGGTGGCCCGCAGGTCCATGCCCGCGACTCCCGCAGGGCTCAGTCCCACCTCGGTGCAGAAACAGCTCGGCGCCACCGCACCCGGGCAGACCAATCCGATCATCACGGTGTTTTCTCTACGGGCGGCGTAGTAAGGGTCCTTGTCGTCCTCGAGGAATACCTGGTCCAGCCGCGTCAGGGCGGCACAGTCACAGGCCCGGGCGCCGAAGATTACCTGCCCGGTCTGCTCCGCGGTCTCGTTGTCGTATTTCAAGCCCTCTTCGCCGGCCTCGTAGCGATAAAGAGTCTCGTTTTGCGGAAACAGGTACTCTTTGGGGGAGGCGACCGTATTCGGATAGCCCTCCAGCTCCACCTCCGCCCCTCCGTAGGCTTCGAAGAACCATCCCTCCGGTCTTTGTCGCGGAACGAAGATCTTGTATCCCTCGGCCACCTCGTCCAAGAATTGCCTTAGATTCTCTATGTACCTTATCATTTTATTCTTCTTGTCCTGTCATTCTTCCATGAAGTCTTCGCTGTCTTCGGTGCTGAAGCGGGTCATAATCGGCTCGGCCTCACCGTCCATACCGGCTTCGTAGTCATAGTTATCGAACACCTGTTTGGCCACTGACCTGTACAACAGCAGCAGGGGGATTCCCACGGGGCAGGCCCGCTCGCACTCGCCGCAGCTCACGCAGCGGCCGGCCAGGTGAAGCGCCCTGTTGATGTGGTAGGCGGCGTTGTTGGCCGGGTCCTGTTGTTTGCCCAGCCAGAAGGTCTTGCGTACCTTGGCGTCTGCCACCAGAGGCTGCTCCGTATCCTTGGCCAGGCTGCACTCCTGACAGGAGCAGGCGGGACAGATGTTCTTGCAGGCGTAGCAGCGGATGCAGCGGGAAAACTGTTCGGACCAGAATCTCCAGCGTTCTTCCACCGGCTTCTTGAGAAACTCTTCCACGTCCTTGAACTGAGACTCCGCCGCGACCGGCTCCTCGGCAACAGGCTCGCCCACCAGAACGTCGTAGAACAGAGGATTCGGAGTGCGGCAATAACCGTGGCACTCGTCTGAGATTTCCTCGAAATCCGCCAGCCGCACCTTCTGCCCGTTCCTCAGCTCGAACAGTCCCTGTTCATCGATCACCACGTTGCGGTGATCTCTGTTCTCGGCCCGCGCGTGCCACAAGGTTTGAGCTTTGTGCGGATCCGCCACACCACGGCAGGGCAAGCCCACCACGAAAAGCTCTTCCCGCGGAATCAACTTTTCCTGCAGCAGCACGTTCAGTGCGCGCGAGTGGCATCCTCTGAGAACCACCGCGGTAGGCTTGTAGTGCTCCTCCGGATCCCGGCGGCGCGCACGCCGTTTGCGCACGGTATCTGTGATGTAGGTGCTGAGGTTTTCCACTCCTAGGGGTGAAAAATCCAGCTCCTCTAATTCTTCGGCTGAGGAGGTGATGAGCGGGCGGCGGAAAAATGGGTTCGTTCCCCGTCGGTATCCGATCACCGCACGCAGCTCGCCTTTGCTCAGCTTGTCGGCCAGTAGTTTCTTGATCTCATCCGTTTGCATGGTCACGTCCAGATAGCTGTGTTTGCGGTCCCAGGGCCCGCACTCGATCGGTAAGCTCGGTCACCAGCTGGGCAAAACGCCCGCCCTCGCTGGCCGAAACCCAGCTCATCAGGAAGCGGTCGCGCTCGATACCGAGAAAATCGAACAAGCCCGCCAGCAGCGCGTAGCGGCGGCGGGCGTAGAGGTTGCCCTGGATGTAGTGACAATCCCCCGGATGGCAGCCGGCTACCATCACTCCGTCGGCACCGTCTTGAAAGGCGCGGATCACAAACGACGGATTCATCCGTCCGGAGCACATTACCCGAATGACCCGCACCGAGGATGGATACTGCAGCCGGCTCACTCCGGCCAGGTCGGCACCGGCGTAGGAGCACCAGTTGCAGAGAAAGGCTATGATCTTGGGCTGCCACTGGGCCTCAGCGACCTTCTTGCTGTTATCCTGAGGATCTGTCACCTGTATTCCTCCAATAATGCTGTATCAATCATGTCCATGATCTCCCGATCGCCGAAACCCTTCTGCTGGATCGCCCCCATTCGGCAGGCAGCCGTGCAGGACCCGCAGCACTTGCAGAGGGCAGGATTGACCTTCGCCTTGCCGCTCTGCTCATCGAGGCTGACGGCGTTGTAGGGGCAAATCTGTACGCAGGTACCGCAGCCGACACAGAGCAGATCGTTGACCTCGGACACGGTGGCCTCGCCCAGATACTTGTCCTTGCCGATCACCGTGGCCGCGCGGGCGGCGGCGGCCCGTCCCTGCACGATTGCCTCTTCGATGGTCTTGGGATTGTGCGCCATACCGGCCAGGTAGACCCCTTCGGTGGCAAAATCTACGGGACGCAGCTTGACGTGCGCTTCGAGGAAGAAGCCGTCCTGGTTGAGAGGCACCTTGAACAGTTGGGAAACTCCCTCATTGCCCGGTTCGGCATCGATCCGTGCCGCCAAAATCACGGCTTGTGGATCTGGAATTTCGATCCCTTCGCCGCTCTGGAGATCCTGAACCGTAACCTTGAGTTTGTCCCCGGTTTTCTCCACTACCGGTTTGGCCTCCGCTTCGTAGCGGAGGAACATCACCCCGGCCTCCCGAGCTTCCTGATAGTAGCGCTCGGAAAAACCGTAGGTACGGATATCCCGGAAGAGGATGTACACCTCCGCATCGGGCCGCTTTTTCTTCAGAGTCAGGGCGTTTTTGATGCTCTCCCGGCAGCAAACCCGGCTGCAGTACATATGTCCCTCTTCCCGGGATCCTACGCACTGAATGAACACGGCTCGCCCGGGCAGCTCCTCCGGCGCTGTGCTGTGCAGAAGCTTCTCGAACTCCTGGCCGGTCTTGATACGCCGGTCCTCGCCGTAAAGGTACTCCGATGGTGTCGATTCCCGGGCACCTGTAGCGATGATGGCCACACCATGCTCGATCTCCCGGCCGCCCTTTCCGTTTCCGCTGATTTTTGTCTTGAATTGACCGACAAAGCCCTCTAAGGTCTCTATCGTGCTTTCGAGGTGTACGGTGATATTCTCATTGGCCTCGATACGGCTGCGCATGTCGGTCAACAGCACCTGCGTGTCCCGTCCCTCCACCGTTGACAGGACATTGTTCAGGTTGCCTCCCAACCTGTCTGCCTTCTCGACCACATCCACCCTGAATCCCTGGCCTGCCAAAGACAGAGCAGCCGACATTCCGGCGGGCCCCCCTCCAAGCACCAGAGCACTCTGCGTTACATCGAGCGTGATCGTAGGCAGGGGCTCGGCCAATCGCACCTTGGCTACAGCCATGCGCATCAGGTCCTTGGCCTTCTCCGTAGCCTCGTCGTAAAGACCCATGTGAACCCAGGAGCATTGATCCCGGATGTTGGCCATCTCGAAGAGGTGCCTGTTCAAGCCGGCCTCCCTGATCGTCTCCTGGAACAGGGGTTCGTGTGTGCGGGGGGTGCAGGAAGCGACCACAACTCTGTTCAGGTTGTGCTCGTTGATCATGTCCCGAATGTGGACTTGGGTGTCCTGCGAACAGGTGTAGAGGTTTGCCTCGGCGTGGGCCACATAAGGCAGGGTTTTCGCGTACTCCACTACCTCGGGCACCTTCACGGTGGCGGCGATATTGATCCCGCAGTGGCAGACGAACACGCCGACGCGCAGCGGCTGCCCCGATACATCCCTCTCCTCGGGGTAGGTCTTTTCCACTATCTCACTCCAGCGGTTCGCCGCCAGGACTTCCCCGGCCGCCGCAGCCCCTGCGGAGGCCTGCATCACCGTTTCGGGAATGTCCTTGGGCTCCTGTGCCGGACCGCAGACGTAGATGCCCGGGACCTTGGTTTCTACGGTATTAAAAGGATTGGTGGCTATGAACCCGTATCGATTCAGAGGCAATCCCAGATGAGTGCCGAGCTTGCGCACGGTTTCCCCGCCCTGGAAGCCGATGGAAAGCACCACCAGGTCGAACTCCTCATGGGTAACCTGACCACCGCCGGCTTCGTATTCGAGGATCAGCTTTCCCGTCTGCTCGTCGCGTACAACCCCTGAAGGCCGGGCGCGGGTGAATTTGATCCCGTATTCGCTTTTAGCCCGCTCGTAGTAGCGATCG
>Ga0315547_1002703_pt1 | contig 12191 bp, 10 predicted proteins | sample SalMarSW160240MG_2_FD_202542 | JGI IMG/M metagenome (GOLD analysis project Ga0315547, IMG submission 202542) | Salt marsh sediment microbial communities from the Plum Island Ecosystem LTER, Massachusetts, United States - Salt Marsh Sediment SW1601-240 ... | reverse complement strand
AGGGCAGGAGAGAGCGCTCAATACGCTGAACTCCCGGGTTTGGCACCTCCAGCAATTATTAAACAAAAGGTTGAAAATGAGGCCTATCCCCAAAATAATCTTTTTAAAAGAGAAAGAAACCGTCGAAGCCGGAAAGATTGAAAAAATTTTGGAAAGATTGAAAAAGGGAGAGGAATAATCTATTATCTAATTATTGCTATTGGCGCAGTGGCGAAGAAGCTAACGCAGTGGTCTGCAAAACCACTATACGTGGGTGCAAGTCCCACCTGCGCCTCTTTCTGCCGGGGTGGAGGAATGGTAGACTCGAGGGACTTAAAATCCCTTGACCGTAAGGTCGTGTGGGTTCGACTCCCACTCCCGGCACCAAAATTAAAAATCCGCCTTTTCGGGCGGTTTTTATAATGCGATAGGTCGCTAACTTTCTAAAACTTCAATATAAGTCCTTTTGGCGCCGAAGCTGAGGGCTTCCCAATAAGAAGGGAACCAGATGTCAACGTGATAGTATCCTTTTCTACTGTTCATTCTGTCTTCAACCACGAATATTTTTTCGCCATAAAGCTCCGGAAGTTTAATTTTCGTGCCAAAAGGCAAGAGATTATTTGCTATAATTCCTTCTCTGACTTGAGTCCCGGCAGCGGTGACAAGAGGCGTGTCGTCGGTCTCCCAGAGGGTAGAAGAGTAAGCGGTAACGACTACTGACAACGATTTTACAACTTTTGGCTCCGGGTTAGAGGGGTCGGAAATTGGCAATAAGGTGTTTCCATTTAGAAGTGCTAATTCTTCTTGGAAAAGGATGTTTTCTCTCAAAAGCAATTCAGCCTCGCTTTTTTGGATAGGCAAGGCCAGAAGAAGGGTGCCAACAACTGAAATCCCCACGCCGATAAAAAGAAATAAGGAAAATTTTAGTTTCATCTTAAAACCCCCTTTTAGGGGATTTTATCATGATACCTTATCCTACAAGAAATGTCAAGAACCCGAGTCGAGCATACGCTCGACGAAGGGTCAAGATGAGATTTATCTCATCGCCTACCAAGAGGCGAAGCCAAAGAGTGCTACGCGCTCTTTTCCATCTTTGCTTTCACTACGTGAAAGCTCGATAGCTGAAGATGAATCTTTAGACTCATCGCCTAGTGAGCGGGATACCAGGATTGAACTGGCGCTTCTACCTTGGCAAGGTAGTGTACTACCACTATACTAATCCCGCATTAATTTTTGTGCCGGAGACCAGACTTGCACTGGTTACCTCATCTTTTTCAGAGATGCGCTCTACTACATGAGCTACTCCGGCTTAACATCGTGGGCGCGTCCTGATTCGAACAGGAGGCCTTCTCGGTGTAAACGAGACGCTCTAACCAACTGAGCTACGCGCCCGATATGTATGTGCCCAGGGCGGGATTTGAACCCGCACGCTCTTACGAGCCACGCCCCTCAAACGTGTGTGTAAACCAATTCCACCACCTGGGCGTTTTTATCCAGACGCAATTTCCTCTTTCTTCAATCTTGCCTTTTTGCCCTTAGCTTCTCTCAGATAATAAAGCTTTGCTCTTTTCGCTTTTCCTCGTTTAATTATTTCAATTTTATCAATAATCGGCGAATGGATGGGGAAGATTTTCTCAACCCCGACGCCGGAAATTGCTTTTCTGACGGTTATCGTTGAGGTAATTCCTTTGCCGTGTTTTCTGGCTATTACTTGCCCTTCAAAAATTTGGATTCTCTCTTTGTCTTTTTCTTTTATTTTTTGGTGGATCTTAACCGTATCACCCGGTCGGATGTCGGGTAAATCTTGTTTTAATTGTTTTTTGTCGGATGCTTCTAATTTGGTAGGCATGATTTTAATTCTTCGGGTAACTCCGATTCGAATTCTTTAATTTGGTTATTCGGCAATTTTATTTTGAGGTAGCTGGCGTGTAAAAATTGTCTTTCAAGGCCCTGGGGCACAGGTTGGTTCTTAAAACCGTAGAGCTTGTCTCCGGCAATGGGATGGCCGAGATGAGAAAGATGCGCTCTGATCTGATGCTTTCTGCCGGTTTCTGGTTCAGCTTCAATCAAATCATAATCTTTAAATCTTTGCAATACTTTATATCGGGTTACGGCTTTTCTTTTGCCTTGAGAAGCTGGTTCATGAGGGAGATAAACTTTCTGTTTTCTTCTGTCGTTCGGCGAGCGGCCCAATAACGTTTCGATCACCCCTTCTTTATTTTTTAAATGCTCTGTCACCAAGGCCAAATATTTTTTTTCAACCCTTCTGTCTTCAAACTGTTTTTGAAAGAATTTCAGGGCCTCGTCGTTTTTCGCTACTAAAAATATTCCCGAAGTATCCCTGTCTAGCCTATGGATTCTTTCATGAAAATCATCGCAATTTACTCCGGCAGGCTTATCGTAAACTAATAAATCGTCGTCTTCGTAAATAATTCTCATGTGGGCACTACAGGATTTGAACCTGTGACCTCTTCGATGTCAACGAAGCGCTCACTCCGGGCTGAGCTAAGTGCCCATGGTGCGCCCGGCAGGGATCGAACCTGCGACCTCGGCCTTATAAGGACCTTGCTCTACCGCTGAGCTACGGGCGCTCGTTATATCTGTTTGATTTTTAATTTTGTTGAGAGCTCTTGTTTGGTCGGTGATTTCCTTTTTTCAACTTTCTTTGGCAAAGACGGCTTTGTTAACTCTTCAAATTCTTCTCTTTCAATGGTTTCTTTTTCCATTAAAGTTTTGGCAATTTTTTCAAGCAAACTCTTCTTTTTTGCCAGAATCTTTCTCGCCTGGTTTTCCGCATCTTTAATAAATTTTTCCACCTCCTTATCAATTTGGCTGGCCACCTTTTCAGAATAGTTTCTTTGTCCCCCCAGTTCTCTTCCCAAAAACACCAATTCCTCCTTCTCGCCAAAAGAAATCGGCCCCAAGGAAGACATGCCATATTCTTTGACCAATTTTCTGGCCAACTGGGAAGCTTTTTCCAGATCATTTGAAGCTCCCGTGGTTATTTCGCCGAATTTTAATCTTTCAGCGCAATACCCTCCCAATAAAGTCGCAATTTCCGCCAAGAATTCCGACTTTGCTTTGATACTTTTTTCTTCCTTAGGCATTTTAATGGTATAGCCGGCTGCCACTCCTCGGGCGACGATGGATATTTTTCTAACTGACTCTGTTCCCGGTAGGGAAGCGGAAACTAAAGCGTGGCCGGCTTCATGATAGGCGGCGATTTCCTTTTCTTTTTTTGATAAGATATGGCTTTTTCTTTCGGGCCCCAGCAGGACCTTTTCAATTGATTCCAAGAGTTCTTGCTGAAAAACTTGTTGTTTGTTTCTTCTTGCCGCGAGAATTGCAGCTTCATTAACCACATTAGCCAAATCAGCTCCGGAAAAGCCTGGGGTACGTTCGGCAATTTCCCGTAAATTTACATTTAAAGCCAAAGGCTTTCCTAGGCAGTGGATTTTTAAAATTTCTTCTCTGTCATTGATATCCGGCAAATCTAAAACCACTCTTCGGTCAAATCTTCCCGGCCTTAAAAGTGCGGGATCCAGGACGTCCGGGCGATTTGTAGCAGACATAACTATTAATTTTGTTTCTCTTTCAAATCCATCCATTTCTACCAAGATTTGGTTTAAAGTTTGTTCTCTTTCGTCATGTCCCCCTCCCATGCCCGCTCCTCGGTGGCGGCCGATAGCGTCAAGCTCGTCAATAAAAATTATGGCCGGAGCCGCTTTTTTAGCAGTGGAAAACAAATCCCTTACTCTTCCTGCTCCGACTCCTACGAACATTTCCACGAATTCTGAGCCGGAAATATGGAAAAAGGGGACATGGGCTTCTCCCGCCACTGCTCTGGCCAAAAGCGTTTTTCCGGTTCCCGGGCTGCCCATTAACAACACTCCTCTGGGGATTCTGGCTCCCATTTGTAAGAATTTTTTCGGATTCTTCAAAAAATCAACCACTTCCAACAATTCTTCCTTCGCTTCTTTCAAGCCGGCAACGTCTTTGAAGGTAATTCTTTCTCTGGGGTGGCCTTCGGCTCCGAACAGTCTGGCTCTGGCTTTCGTAAAGTCAAAAGCCTGCATCGCTCCTCCTCTTGCCTGACGGAAAATCATCCAGAAGAAAAAACCAAAAACCAAAAGCGGAAGTATAAACAATAACGGCATCAGCCACGTCCAAGCGTCTTTTTTCTCTTTCGTTTCAATTTCGACCGCTCTTAATTTTTCTTTATCCAAGCCGTAATTTATTAAAGATTGCGAAAGAGCGGTTTCGGTTTCTTTTATAGAGAAAGCCTTTGTTTCGTCTTGATAAATTATTTCAAGATCATTGCCCGAAACCGTAATTTTTTTTATTTCCCCCTGATTGATTTCTCCGACAAGCTGAGTCAAGGATAATTCTTTCTTCTCTTCAAAGGGTTGGGAGAACAAGGCAAAAATACTGGAGATTACCAGAAAAACCAAAAGGATGATTACGAAATTCTTTATCAAATTTTTCATTATATATTTAATTTAACAGAAAAATCTTTCAGAATCAAGAATAAAAATAATATGACCCTCGGGCCGAAGCACGAGGGTCATGTGGAAAAAAGGATAGGATTCATTTTTGCTTGATGATTTTCTCGCCGTACTCCAGCAGAGGTGAGGGGGTTCTCTTGATCTCCAGGTCTTTTATTAGGCGATGAGCTTCCTGAAGCCGGGAGCTTGAAATTTTGCATTCCCGGTAGACAACTGCTCCGCCGACCAGTTTCCAAATTTTGTCCCCTTCTTTCTCTTTGAGCTTTGCTTTCGCCGCTGCAAGAATTTCAGGATCCAGATCCTGCCCAGAGACGCGTTCCGTCAACAGCTCCTGGAGTTTTCCTTCGGCTTTCTTTTGGACAGAGCCGAGATTCTCCTGGGCTGTTTTCAGGGCGGCCTGAAGTGTTGGAATCCTGGCCCGGATCCGTCTTTCTATCCACTCTTCATACGTTGGGACTGGATTTCCGGCGAGGGCGATGTCGGCCGCTTCCGCCACGAACTCTTTCTTGCAGTCGTGGCAAAGGGCCATTCCCTTTATTTTGGTGCCTTTGCATCCGGGGCAGGGAACCAGTTCTTGGGACCGCTGCTGCTGATTGTTCATCTTTTCTTTCCTCCTTTTTGTTTATTTCCTATCCTTTATTTTTCGAAAGAGCATGTTTATATTATACACAAAATAAAAAAATCTGTCAAGAAAGGCAGATTTTTTGTTTTGGCGAGGTTTAATTTATTAAACCGAAGCTGGAGATGAAGCCAAGGCTTCATCGACTAATTTCAAACTCATTCTGTGCTCCTGAGGATCTATGGATAAAATTTGGAACTTGTAGATTTGGCCTATTTTAAGCATTTCTTCCATTTTTAATTTGGTTCCGAACTCGGAAATATGGCAAAGCCCCTGGATTTTCGGATTAATTTGAACGAAAGCTCCGTAAGGGTTAAATTTAGTTACCTTGCCCTCAACAACGTCGCCTTTTTTATGTTCTTTCTCGACATCTTTCCAGGGATCTTCCTTCAAAGCTTTTAAAGATAAAGAAACTTTATTATCGGAAATGGAAATAATTTTTGCCTGAACAGTTTCTCCTACTTTTACGACGTCAGCCGGATTTTCAATTAGTTGCCAGTCCAATTCTGAAATATGGATTAACCCTTCAAGTTGTTCTTCTTTGTCTTTCTTAGCTTTGGCGGAGGAAGGGAATTTTATAAAAACCCCGAAATCGGTAATCCCCGTGATTTCTCCCTTAACCATGTCGCCAATCTTAAAATTCTTCAAAATTTCTTTTATTTTTCCGTCTTCTTTGGCCTTTTCCGATAAAATCAATTTTCCCTGTCTTGGGTCCAAATCAAAGATTTTAACTTCCATTTCCTTGCCGACAAATTTTTGAAGCTCTCCGACGATTTTAAAAGTGTCGCCCTTTTCTACCCTGGGATAATTTTCAGGCATTAACTGAGAAACGGGCAAAAAAGCAGGGATGCCGAAAACTTCCGAGGTGAGTCCGCCTTTGTTCGCGCTCAAAATTTTAACCTTTAGCGTTTCATTTTTCGCTTTTCGTTCTCTCAGTTTTTCCCAAGTCAGTTCGTCCGAGGCCTGGCTTAAGGAAAGCTCGATATATCCTTCTTCGTTTTCCAAGTCTATAATTTTAGCAAAAAGAGAGTCGCCAATTTTTAAATTCTTTATTTCTTCTTTGGCCTCTTGGAACTCTCTGCCGTAAATTATACCGGTTCCCATGGGGCCCAAATCTAAAAAAACCGCGGATCTTGCTTTGCCGATAATTTTTCCTTCTACAATTTTCCCAATTTGGGCCGGTTTTATTGAATTATTTTTTTCCAGTAAATCTTTCATGAAATAAGCTTACAATAAATCTTGAATTTTCGCAATAGTATGATAAAATAATAAGTGCGAAGAGAATTTTATTCTCTTCTTAATCTTCGCTTCCGTAAACGGAAGCTCGAATGTATGCAGATTATTTGGCATGGGCAATCTTGTTTTCAAATAATTACCAGTCAGGGAAAGAACAATCAAGTAAGCATCGTTATCGACCCCTTTTCCGAGGAGATTGGTTTGAAGCTTCCCAAGCTTGAGGCGGATGTTTTATTGGTTACTCACCAGCATCACGATCATAACAATGCCAAAGCGGTCGGAGGGAATCCCTTTTTGATTCAGGGGCCTGGAGAATATGAAATAAAAGAGGTTTTTGTCCAGGGAATTTCTTCTTTTCACGATTCGTCTCTGGGGAAAGAAAAAGGGACCAACACCGTTTATACCATAGAGGCCGAGGATTTAAAGCTTTGCCACCTTGGAGATCTGGGCCAGAAGGAATTACAGCCAGAACAAATTGAGAAAATAGGAGAGGTTGATATTTTAATGATCCCCATAGGCGGGGTTTATACGATTTCCGCCAAGGAAGCGGTGAAAATAATGTCTCAGATTGAACCGAGCATTATAATTCCTATGCATTACCAATTGCCAAAATTGAAAATAAAGCTCGACGGATTAGACAAGTTTTTTAAGGTGATGGGAATAAAAAAACTGGACTCATTATCTAAATTATCCATTAAAAAGAAAGACATTTCTCCGGAGGAGGCCAAGATAATAGTCCTTAATTCTTAATGTTGAAAAAAAATAATCAAAAAACTGAATCTGCCGCCATCGGTCTTGTAAAACCGCGGGAAATTACCGAGGAAATGCAGGAATCTTACATTAATTACGCGATGTCGGTAATCGTTTCCCGGGCTCTGCCGGATGTCAGAGACGGGCTGAAGCCAGTTCACCGTCGGATTTTATATACGATGCTGGAGGAAGGGTTAAGACACAATGCTAAGTTCAGAAAATCAGCTACGGTTGTGGGAAGCTGTCTGGGACGGTATCATCCTCACGGAGACCAGGCTCTCTACGATTCTCTGGTCAGGATGGCCCAGGATTTCTCTTTGAGGTATCCCTTGATCGACGGTCAAGGGAATTTTGGGTCAATTGATAATGATCCTGCGGCAGCAATGAGATATTGCGTTACTGGCGACACGTTAATAGTAACAGAAAATGGATTGATGCCAATTAAGGAAATTTCTCCGGAAGGTAATGAAAATATAAAGAAAACAATTCTCTCAAAAGGCAAAAATATAAACCTTGCAACAAAATGGTTTGATTCTGGCGAACATCCAACAATTAAAATTACAACCCAGAATGGTTTCTCAATTAAGGGTTCATACAATCATCCTATCTTAGTTTGGTCAAAAAATACTCACGCAAGCCAGCCGAATTACAACTGGAAACTTTTAAGTCAGATTAAAATAAACGATATTGCTGTTGTTGATCGTACATCAGATCTTTTATGGCCAGACAAAAAAACGTCTCTTAAATCATATTATCCAAACCATAGTGGTAGGCGTACGGAGAAAAAAATTCTTCCTAAAAAACTGGACGAAAAGCTAGCATTTATTTTAGGCGCTTTAATTTCCGAAGGGACGATAAAGAATAATGAGATTGAATTTTGTAACGGAGACCCTGAATTTATTGAACATTTTATTAAAAATTGGTCAAAAGTTTTTCCCGATTGCCGCCTGCATCGATTTTTGCGTCAGCCAAGTTCATTCGGCAAAAAGCCCTATCAAACTCTCGAAATTCACTCACGTTATGTGGTTGAATTCCTCAGAAATATAGGTCTGGAACCAATAAACTCATATGGGAAGAAGATCCCCCCCTTAATTTTACAGTCGCCAAAGCCGGTTGCGGCCGCTTTTCTGAAGGCTTGCTTTGAAGGAGATGGCAGTATCAGTTTCTCTAATAAGATGACGGAGTTGAGCTATATTTCTGTTAGCGAGGATTTCATAAAGTCATTGCAAATGATTCTGTTAAGATTCGGCATCGTATCGGCGAAGCGATACGATAAGCGGCGCAAGACTCACAAACTCTATATAAGAGGGTTAGGAAATTACAAATTATTTAAAGATGAAATCGGTTTTGCTTGCAGTTTCAAAAGAGAAAAATTAGAAAAAAGCATTGGGCGACTCGTAAAAGATTATTCACAAACCGACTTCATCCCATATTTAAGTGAAACGATAAGATCTTCTTTAAGTGGCGATTATCAAGCCAGGGAATTTGTCCTAAAACACAATTTTAATAGGTATCCAAGCATGGAAAAAAATTATAGCCAGGTTTTATTGGCAGTAAAACCTACCTTAAAAATCTGTATGAAAGCTGGGTTTGAAGATCTGTTATCAAATAATTATTTATTTGATCCAATAAAAAAAATAGAACTTTGTAAGAAAGAACGTGTTTATTCTTTGAGAGTAGACAGCAATTGTCATTCTTTTGTAGGTAACGGTTTTATAAACCATAACACCGAATGCCGTCTTTCTAAAATTGGCGAAGAAACGTTAAAAGACATTGAAAAAAATACGGTTGATTTTGTTGAGAATTTTGACGGCACCAGAAAAGAGCCTCAAGTATTACCTTCCCCCGTTCCTCAGTTGTTATTGAACGGTTCTTTGGGGATTGCCGTGGGTATGGCGACAAACATCCCCACCCATAATTTATCAGAGGTTTGCGACGCCTTAATTTATTTGATTGAAAATCCAAAGGCGGATACGGAAGAACTTTTCAAATTCATTCAGGGGCCGGATTTCCCGACCGGTGGCGTAATTTTTGATCAAAAAGGAATAATCCAGGCTTACTCTCAGGGCAAAGGACCGATTGTTACCAGGGCTAAGGCTGAAATAATGGAGCAGGAGAAAACGGGTCGGCAGCGTATCGTTATTACTGAAATCCCGTTCCAAGTTCAGAAATCAACCCTTATCGAACAGTTCGCCAATTTGGTGCAGGAAAAAAAGATAGAGGGGATCAGGGATATCAGAGATGAATCCGACAAAGAAGGCCTGAGAATCGTTATCGAGCTTTCCCGGGAGGCTTATCCTCAGAAAATTCTTAACCGTCTTTATAAATTCACCGATTTGCAAAGAACTTTTCATTTGAACATGTTGGCCTTGGTTGACGGAATCCAGCCAAGGGTTCTGAATCTGGTTGAATTGTTAAATTATTTTATTGACCACAGGCAGGAAGTAGTTATCAGAAGAACGAAACATGAACTGGAAAAGGCGAAAGAGAGGGCTCATATTCTGGAGGGTCTTCACAAGTGCCTGGCGAATATCGATGAAGTAATTAAAATAATTAAAAATTCAGCCAATAGGGACGAGGCAGAAAAGAACTTGGTTAAAAGGTTCCGGTTGACAAAGATTCAGGCAGATGCCATTTTAGAAACAAAACTTTCGGCTTTGGCCAAATTGGAAAGAAAAAAGATAGAAGACGAGTTAAGAGAGCTCAAGGTGAGAGTTAAGGAACTTACAGAGATTCTTAAAAGCCCCCAAAGAATAAAAGGGGTGATAAAAAAGGAACTAAAGGAGACAAAAGACAATTTTGGCGATGAAAGGAGAACAAAAGTTCATATTCAAGGGATAGGAGAGATCGCAGAAGAAGATTTAATCCCGCAGGAAGAAACAATCATTACCTTGACTCAGGGCGGCTACATCAAAAGAATCAATCCCAGAACCTATAAAATTCAAAAAAGAGGGGGAAAGGGAATACTCGGGATGAAAACTCTCCAAGATGATACGGTTGAGCATTTTCTTTCCGCTCAAACCCACGACTCTCTGCTTTTCTTCACTGATTCCGGGAAAGCCTTTCGTACCCAGGTCTATGAAATTCCGGAAGGCCAAAGGGTTGCTCGAGGCAGAGGGTTGCTAAACTTTCTGGAAATTTCCCCTCAGGACAAGATTCTATGTCTTCGGACGCTCAGCAAAAAGGACGAGGAAGGGGGTTTAAAATATTTAGTTATGGCTACCAAGAATGGTATAATTAAGAAAACTCCCTTGGAAGATTTTGACAATATCAGGAAATCGGGGTTAATCGCCATTTCTTTGAAAAGGGGGGATGCACTCAAAAACGTCCAGAAAACCACGGGCGAAGATGAAATAATTCTTGTCACCAAAAAAGGACAGTCAGTCCGTTTTAAAGAAAAAGATTTACGATCAATGGGAAGAACAGCTTCGGGAATCAGGGGGATAAGATTAAAAAAAGGAGACGAAGTGGTGGCAGTGGACGTAATAAAAAGTTCCTCCGGTTCCAACGCCCAGACTGGCAAACAAAATTACTTATTGGTTATAACCGAAAACGGCTTTGGCAAGCGTACCGATATTAGAGAATATAAAACGCAGGGGAGAGGCGGTTCCGGTGTAAAGACTGTTAATATCACCTCCAAAACCGGTAATTTGGCAGCTGCCAAGGTCTTAACCGGTCAAGAGGAAGACTTGATCGTTATTTCGGAAAAGGGCCAGGTAATCAGGACAAAAATTTCCCAGATTGCCAAACTTTCCAGGTCAACCCAGGGAGTCAGATTAATGAAACTGGAATTGGGAGATAAAATCGCTTCAGCCACCTGTATTTAATATGAAAGGATTTCTTAACCCAACTGAAATATTAAAACAGTTAAAACTGCGCAAGGATATGACTGCAGCCGATTTTGGCTCGGGATCGGGCGGCTGGGTGGTGCCTCTGGCAAAAAAACTGGAAGATGGAAAGGTTTATGCGATAGACATTCTGGAAGAACCTCTTTCGGCCTTAAGGGCGAGGGCAAAACTGGAAAAGATTCTCAACGTCCAGACAATTCTGGCAGACGTTGAGAAAGGAATAGAAATCCTTAAAGACAGAAGCTGTAATTTGGTGTTGATGACCAATCTTCTTTTTCAATGCGAAGACAAGAAGAAAGTTTTAGCGGAAAGCAAAAGAATTTTGAAATCGGGTGGCAAGATTTTGGTGGTTGATTGGAAAAAGGACAATCCTTTGACCAAGCAAATAGAGAAAGTTTCTTTTGAAGAAATAAAAGAAATAGCTTTAGGTCTTGATTTAAAGATGGAAAAGGAATTTGACGCCAGCCCTTATCATTTTGCTTTGGTATTTACTAAAAGCTAGACAAGAGGTAAAATAATTTAATGAGAAAAAAATCTTTCGGTTTATTAATAATTCTTTTCGTAGGGGCAATATTCGTTGCTTCCGGGGTGGCACAGCTTGTCTTGGCCGACGATTTTAAGCTTGAATCGCCGATAGAGCATGAGAATTTCGGAGATTTGATTGACGCAATCATTAAATTTATTTTTAATATTGCTTTGGTTTTAGCTCCTCTGTTAATTGTCATTGGAGGATTTTATTTTGTTGCTGCCGCCGGAGACCCTTCTAAAATTGAAACCGGTAAAAGAATTATTCTTTACACCTTAATCGGTTTTCTTATTATTCTTATTTCCCGGGGATTGGTTGAGGTAATAAAAGGATTAATAAAGGTTGTTGAATAAAGATTAAAAACAAAAAGGTCGAGTTTAGGCAATTTTGACAAAACAATGAAAAAAAATATTTTAAGTTTAGCTTTATTAAGTCTTCTAGTCATTCCTGTTTTGGTTGCTCCTGTTTTGGTTCTTGCTGCAGATGAACCTGAGGGGCCTCCATCAACGGTAGATATCGTAAGCACGCTTGACGGAATTGTTAATTGGGTTTTTGGCATTCTGGTAATATTCGCAGCGCTTATGCTTGTTTGGGCCGGTTTTTCCTTCGTTACTGCCGGAGGCGACGCAACGAAAGTCTCAGGGGCGAGAGAAAAAGTATTGTACGCGCTTATCGGTATAATCGTTGCTTTCGCTTCCAGGGGGCTTGTGGCTCTTGTACAGACAATG
>Ga0315547_1002696_pt1 | contig 12204 bp, 13 predicted proteins | sample SalMarSW160240MG_2_FD_202542 | JGI IMG/M metagenome (GOLD analysis project Ga0315547, IMG submission 202542) | Salt marsh sediment microbial communities from the Plum Island Ecosystem LTER, Massachusetts, United States - Salt Marsh Sediment SW1601-240 ... | reverse complement strand
GCGGCCGTTTACGCTATCGTCACGACTGTGGGGTTATCTGACTGTTGCGGGGATGGCATCCGGTTGGCGTGGTTAACCACGGTACATGAATCGGCCAAGATCGTGCCCAATCCCGACCCGGAAGTGGCGGAACGCGTGGCGCAAGCGTCAGGTTCATGCCAACTCACGGCTTTAGATATAGCTGCCGAGCTCGGGGTCGCTGAATCCACGATTTCGCGTGCCAAGAACGGGAAGATACGGCTCACGCGTTCTATGGCGCGAAAGCTGGCAAGCCTTTCACCTGTTTCAGCGCATTGGCTCCTGTTCGGCTTGGAGACCGAGAATCCTGCCGAGATGGGCAGAGAGGCCGAAAAGCCCTATCTGGCCGGTGCGCGGGAGCCCCCACTGAGAGGCCCCAGGGAGCGCGCAAACGTCATCCGCACCGAGGTTGCCAAGTGCGGCCTCTGTCGGGGTGAGGTAGAATCAGGCGCCCAGGTTTGCCGCTGGTGCGGCGCCTGGCTCGTCTGGCCGGAGGAGGATCATGTCCGGTCTGCGTGACCAGTTATCAGTAGGGGCACCGCTTGCCCGCCGCATGGCGGCGCGCGCCGTGCCCACCGAAGGGGGAGTGAGCCATGAGGCTGTCGAAGGAATGGGCATTGCTACTCGTTGTGATCCTATCGGTTCTGTCAGCCGGTTGCGGAGATGACTCCGCACCAGCACCACAGACCCAGCGGCCGCAGGCGGCAACCATGACTGCCGCAGTGCCGGTCGCGCCAGTCATCAAAGTCGGCATGGATATGGAAGGGGTCCGCAGGGCCCTGGGCGAGCCGGTGAGCGAGGCGGGCGGACCAGCGGGATACGCCGCCTGGCGCTATGATGGCGCCGTCCTTCAGTTCCGCGACGGCCAGCTCGATTCATGGTATTCGGATGATCCATCCGGCAAGGCCCGCATCAAGGTCGTGCGGAAGGCCGCGCCGGCGCCGAGTCGAGAACCAGTAGCGGAGGGGCTGCCTACGGGCCGCGATCTGTTCTTCCACATGTTCGTGGAGGGTATCATCCAGAAGTACAGCGTGGAATCGGGCGAAGTCTGGGTCGCTCCAGCCCTGTGGGCGATGATGAACCGCGACCAGAAGGAAATCCTGCTGGAGATGCTGGCAATGGCCAGAGAACAGGCTGGCGAAGCCAAACGCATCGAGGTGTTGTCCTACCAGAACGACGAGCTCCTGGGCAAGGTAGGCATCCTCGGCCCCAAGATCCTCCAGTAGGGGCACGGCGCGCCGTGCCCGGCGAAAGGGGGTGTACGATGAGGTCGAAGTGGATGTGGCTCTTGCTGGCAGCCGTGGCCCTGGGCATTGGCGCTGCCGCCCAGGTCACGCGCGAGGAGTTCGACGCCCTGGCCAAGCAGGTCAAGGCCCTCGAAGGCAAGGTGACGCTTCTGGAGATTCAGGTCCGCCGCTTAGATCGACCTGGTCAGCAACGTCCCGCCGCCGCTCAGAAAGCGGCGCCCGTTGGCAACTGGAGTGAGTTGGTCACATGGAGAGGCTATGGCCGCACGGATACTCACATCTACAAGACCGGGGCGGTCGGCACATTCAATCCGGCTGCGGTTTCTGGCTTGGGCGTCGGTACACCGCACATCCCGCTGACCGGGATCAAGCGGTCATTCACGGCGTCTGGTCCCTGGCGAATCCGCTGGGAGACGAATGGGACCGACTGGTTGCGGATCAAGGGCACTGATGGCATCAGGGAGCTGCTTCTCGTAGATGCCCAGGGCGTCGCTGCAAGTGTGACTGGCGTGTACCCCAACCCAGGCGGTTACGAGCTCGAGATACTCGCGCCGCCGGCTCAATGGTATTCCGTTACTGTTGAGCAGCAGGCCGCGCGTGCCGCGGGGTGAGCAACTGACAACTGATGACTGACCTCTGGATCTACCGGGAACGCCGCCTCCGCCAGATCGAATGGGGACTCTGGCGCGGTCGTCTGCCGCTTCTGCGGTGCCAAGCTCGTCTGGCCGGAGGATGAAGATGGCGCGTCTACGTGATATGCTGGCCATCGCCGGCCTGCTCCTGGCAGCCGGCGTGGCCGTCTACAAGACCAGTTATCAGTAGGGGCACCGCTTGCCCGCCGCATGGCGGGGCGCGCCGTGCCCAGCGAAAGGGGGGAGACGAATCATGGCTCTGAGGGAATGCGGAGAATGCGGTAACGCCGTCAGCAGTTGGGCAAAGAAGTGCCCACACTGCGGCGCACCCACCCCGGCCACGCAGATAGCCACGGGGATCGCAGGGATTGGGTGTCTGGCGCTTCTCCTCATAGCCGTAGGACTGATTCTAGTCGCGACTGGAGGCTGCTGATGAATCGAGATCCAAGGGGAAGGGGGAGTGAGCCATGAGGCACTGGATGGTGTGGATTCTGCTGGTCGCAACGGTTCTGGCCTTGGCTGCCGCCGGTCAGGTGACCCGCGACGAGTTCGATGCCCTGGCCAAGCAGGTCAGGGCGCTCGAAGGCAAAGTGACGCTCCTGGAGATTCAAAACAAGCGTCAAGAGCAAGCTATCAATGACCTCAAGGCGCGGCTGCTTTCCGTACAACAGTTGGCTCAGACCTCAAAGCCTGCTGGCGCCGTAGCCAATCCACGAATCGTGGACCTTGCTCAGCTGCTGCGATTCAACGCCAACACGCCTGCTCAGCTTCTGGGTTCTGAAATATTCGGCACGATCAGGATCTGCCGCGTTGGCCCGTCTGCCGACACTCCGGGCGCAACCCGCGTTCTCGGCCAGAGTGTGCAGTTGCATGGAGACTTTGTGTTCTGCCAGTTCGACATGAAGTCGAGGCAGGCGATGGGCATGGAAACCGACGAGTGGTATCGCATACGCGGAACGGTGACGCAGGCAACGATTGTGCGCTCGATGCCGGGTCGGACAACAGTACCGTCACTGCTGGTCTCTGTAGACAATGTCGAGGCCGTCTACCGGCGTACTCCGAGCTCTTTTGTTACCGGCACGTTTAATGTGCGGTGAGCGCTGACTTCTGAGCCCTGACTACTGATGACTGACGTCTGGACCTACCGCGGGCGCCGCCTCCGCCAGATGGAGTGGGGACTTTGGCGCGACCTGGACCGCCCCGGCTGGTTCTTCCTCTGCTACCGCCCCCAGGGCCGGCGCGGGCCCTACGTCCGCCGCTGGGCCTGCGCGGACGGCGCGGCGCTCACGCTCGAAGACCTCCAGGCCCACGTCCGCACTGTGCATGCCGGCACGGTCGCCCGCGGCTCCGGGATCCCGCTGCGCACCCAGGCCGGGCCCGTCCTCGACGAATACCTCCGGGACCTGGAGCGCCGCAACCTCAGCGAGAAACATACGGCAGGCGTGCGCCGCGCATGTGAACGCTTCCTCGGTCACTCGCGGATCGAAGTCATGGACGCCATCACCACGTGGGGCATCGGCAGGGACAGGTAAGTCTCGGCGGCGGCCTGTCAAGGCTCCCAGTCGAGGACGGTTTCCACCATGGCCTCATACTGCGGCAGGCAATGCGTGCCCGCACCGCGGATGTAGGGCGACGCCGTCGGGCTCACGATCAGCCCGCGCCGGTCGTCGAAGGCGGCCTCGATCAGCGCCCGCACCTGCTCGCGTATCCGCTCGGGCGTGGACTCGTACATCTCGCTGATCTGGATGTTGCCCTCCAGGCACGTCCGCCCCCGCGCGGCCTCCTTTGCCTCGGCCGGCGTGACGTCACCCAGCGGCCGCGCTTCGAACGGATGCAGCACGTCCACGCCCATCTCCACGAACTGCCCGATGACCTTCGCCATGGCGCCATGGCAGTGCACGTGGAGCCGCCCGCCTGCCTCGTGGATCAGGTCCACGATCGGTCTGTCGTAGCGCACGTTGAAGTCGTGGAAGTCCTTCGGCCCGTGCAGCGGAGGGGCGATCAATTCCTGTCCGGACACGCCGAAGCACGGCCCCACTCCCCGCTCCAGCAGGTACTTGAGCCGGTTCAGGACGACGTCCCGCTCCCGCGCCAGCAGCGCGTGAAGCACGTCCCTGTCCATCATGGACATGATCGCGAAGGTCTCCGACCCGCAGAGCCCCGCCACCGCGCCGCCGGGATTGTGGCCCACGCTGGCCTCGGCGATGCCGGCGTCGCCGACCTTGCGGTCCGCCTCGAAGAAGGACGAAACGTCCCCGCCCACGTCGGGCATCGGTAGGGACAGGTACGTCTCAGCGTCTGCGGCGCCCTTGATGAAGTGCGTCCTGTCCAGCCCCGGCTGACCGCGCAGGCTGACCAGGCGCGACGCCTCCAGGTCGCCCGCCGGCGTGTGCAGCACGCTGATCTGGCGCTCCCAATCGTCGGAGTGCGGCTCGCGGCGCACGTCGATGGGCGGGCGGGCCTGCACTTGCCCCGACCAGGGCCGCTTCAGTTCGCTGTGCTCCGCCAGGTAGGCCCGAAGCGGGTCGTAGGACGGGTCGTCGGGCGGGTAAGCCGTGCGGCTGTAGACCGCCGGCCGGTCCAGCTCCTCGTGGAAGTAGCACCGCCTCAGCCGTTCGCGTCGCGTCACGGGTGCGCCCTCCGCCCCTCAGTCCACCTCCTCGAGTTCGTAGTCGGACGGGCCGAGTCCGACCTCCTGCCCGGCGCGGATCTGGTCGTAGGGATCTTTGCCCCAGATCTGCTGAAGCAGGTGTCCCTCGACCTCGCGCCGCTGGACGTGCCCGGGCAGCGAACCCTCGATGAAGTCCTCCGCCCTGACCATGTCCAGTGACGCCCGCTCGATGGGCATGATGGCGCGGGACGTCGTGATGCCGATGTCGGGCACGATGGACGGCGTCGTGAATCCCCAGCAGTCGCAGAATGACGCGATGTTCAGCAGGACGTTGATGAAGAGCACGTTGGCGGGATCGAACCGCTTGAGCACCTCGCGCGTGGCGAGCGCCAGCCCGCAGTGAAAGTAGTAGATGTTCTGGTCGTCGAACGAGATGGCATGCTCCGGGCAGCTAATGACGCAGTGGTGGCAGAAGATGCAGCTATGGAAGTCGATCGTGAACCTGCCCTTATCGTCGAACTGGGCAGCGCCCGTCGGGCATCCCTCCACGCACTGCCGGCACTCGACGCACGCTTCGGCGTCCCACTTGAGCTCCTGCGTGACGAGCTGGTGGATGGCGCCCCGCGTGCGGGTGGTCACGGCGCCCATGCCCAGGTTCTTCACCGCGGCGCCGTAGACCGAATGGCCGTGCCCCTTGAAGTGGCTCAGGTCAACCAGTGCGTCGGCATCCACGATGTTGCCGCAGAGCTCCAGCTTCTTCAGTCCCCGATAGTCGACCTCTGCCGGGTAGAAGTAACGGTCCTGGACGCCGGCCGCGGGGATGAACTGCGCGCCGATCACCTCCTGAGTGTAGCCCCGCGCCGTAATGGCCTCGCGGGAGAAGCTGCCGTCCGTGATGAAAGGCCGGGCGCCGGCGTCGCGCAGCTTCCGCACCAGGATCCGCACGAAAAGCGGGTGGACGGTGCTGAAGCCGACGTTCCCGCCGACGTGCATCTTGATGGCCGTGCGCTTGCCGTCGAACATCTCTTTCAGGGCAAACTCGTCCAACATGCGTGCGTACTTCGCGGGCAGCGACGCGTCCGCCGAGATGTCTTTCATCTTGATCGACGCAAAGTAGACCTTCTCGTCCGGCATGGCTTCCTGCCTCTCCGTCAGACACAGGTGGCCCGGACGTCCGTGTCCGGGCGCGGGCGGTCCATTCTAACGCCCGACCGCGACCGGTCAACGAGACGGCCTGCGCCTCGCTTGACTCGGCCCATCTGTCTCACATGGTCTGCCCTCGATGTGTTTGCCAGGGGGACTGCGATGAGGCGAGCCGCGTCCCGGTCCAAGGTCGGTCCTGACCGTCTGTTTCAGCGGCGCCCTCAGATTGCATCCGTTTTCGCCATTCCTTGCCCTCATGCACAGCGTTGACAGCCATCGCCGGCAGGGATAAGCTACGGTCGCCATGTTTCCGTGTCTCGCTGACATGATCTGGCCTGGGCTTTACGTGACGTACTATTACTACGCGTCGTGGGCCGTGCTGGTGGGGCTCGCAGCCGAATGGCTGGCCTTCCGATTGTGGCTACAGTTCTCGTGGAGGAAGGCTCTCCTGGCGGCTGTGGTCGTCAATGCGCTGTCTGCCGGCCTGGGGCTGATTCTCCTGCCCGTGTCGACCCTGATGCTATCGGGGTTCACTGAGCTGGCGCTCGGTATCCAGGCATCGACCTCGGGCGAGTGGGTAGCGACCTGGCTCCTCGTCGTCCTTGTGAACGCTGCCGTCGAGTTCTGGCCGCTGGTCTGGCCATTCCGCGCCAGGCGCTCGTGGCGGCTGCTCTGGATTGTCCTCGCCGCTAATGCGATAAGCGTCGCGTTTGCCGGGGCTGTTTCGCTTCTCATGGCCATGCCTGAGTTCAGGTGAAGCACCCGGAAGACTGAGGGTCTGGGGCGTCGCGGCTTGAGTCTCCCCCGATCGCAGTGCGCCCAGCCCCAGCGGCCCAGGCGTGGTCTTATAGCTTCGACCGCGAGTCCTGCGACCGTTTCGCCCGTGCGCTTGAAGGATAGATCGGGCAGGATCGGGGCAGCGCGGTTCATGCGTAGAGTGATGCTTGACGCAGCGCTGGCTACTGAGCTATAGTCGCTGATTAGCCGCAAGGCCCGTTCTGGCACGCCGTCGGCCCATGCGGTCGCAGCGGCGGGTGCCTCGGGGTCCTACCTGGTTCAGTCTGTTCTGATGAGGGTGTAGCTCAGCTAGGCAGAGCAACGGACTTTTAATCCGTAGGTCGAGGGTTCGATCCCCTCCGCCCTCACCACTCCCATCTTTGCCACAAAGCATTTATGTCAAATGTCTTACGTTTCTCTACTGACATGGGACGCCACAACCATTAGCATCGATTGATAGCAAGAACGTGATAGCAAACCTCTGATGCGGGGGTCTTTCCAAGATGGCTATCGACATCTGGTGGTATGAAGCGCGGGGGTAATGATGTGTGGACGTGCCTTCTCCTCAGGGCCGGAAAAGGCTCTATTCGGGCCCCAACGAGGCAAAGGCCCGGGCCGAGCTCCATCGCTATATGGGCCGATACTACGATGATCTTGAGGAGAATGAAAGTGATAGCAGACCGGTCCTGCGGCGTCCGGCCAGCAGCGTCTCCCTCACCGAGCTGGCCGTCCGCTTCCTCCAGTGGAACAGGGCCAACAGGAGTCGCGGCACCTGGCGGGGCTACCGCGATGGCCTGAAACACGTGACTCGGCGCCACAAGGACAAGCTCGCTGTTGGGCTGGCTCCCTCGGACATCGAAGAACTGAAAGCCAAGATCGTCGAGCAGGGCTATGCTGCGCGGACCATCAACATCATGGTCACGGCGATCAAGCGCATGTTCAACTGGGCCGTTCGGCAGGGGCTCCTGAAGGAGAACCAATTGGCCGGCGTCGAGCACGTGAGCAAGCACGTCAACGCACCGGAGCATCCGCAGGACAAACACCTGTTGCTTGAGCACGCGCTGGAGTGCATCGATATTTGCCGGCAGTCCCCGCCCCTGGGCGATATTTGCGAACTCCTATTGTTGACGGGAATGAGGGTCGGGGAGCTGGTCCGGCTCACCTGGGGCGACATGGACTTCGGGCAGAAGCTGCTGAAACTGGAACGGCACAAGACGAGTGCGTGGAACAACAGCCGGCCACGTATGATTCCGCTCTGCGAGAGATCGATGGAGATCGTGAAGCGACAGGCTCCAGAGCATGTGAGGGACAGCCAGCCGGTCTTCGTTGGCCGGGACGGGCAACCGTTCACCGTGGGCGCTTTGCACTGCCGACTTCGGCGGCTGTGCGAAAAGCACTCGGCGTTGGAGGACTTCACCTTCCACAAGCTGCGCCACACTTGCGCGACCCACTTGGCCCGGCTTAAAGTACCCGAGCGCGTGGCCCAAGCGATCCTGGGACATTCCTCAACACTCATGACTCGCTACTACACGGCCACCGATGAGGACGAGATGATCGAAGCCCTGGAAAGGCTGTCCCGGGCGGCTCATGATGAGAGATGAAGCGATGGTCCCCGTCCCCGCTCGTGGCGGGTGCGTACGGGTTTAGCGGCTGAGGGAGGCCGTGAACCCCAAGCAGGCTTACTACGTAGGGGAGGCCCTGGCGGATCTTCTGGCCCTTTCAGCAGGTGGGAAAGCGGGGGCGGACGAGAGAGATGGTCGGGACGACGTGCTTTCTGACCAAGGTGACTTGCTTCACGGCGCAGTCCATACGATAGCCGCGGCTCAGCTTGAAGCTCAGGAGCCGTTCCCGCCCCGACCCGAGGCGGAACGGACCGGGTGGGAGGACTTCCTCATCTTTGCGAGGACCCTCGGACTCGTTTCTGCGCTTGGCGGCCCCGCGGAACGGCGACTGGCTAGGGGAATCGAGTACTTTCTGAGCGCTTGTCTTGCAGCACTGACTTCGCAGCTGAGGGCATGCTTTCTCCAGACCTTGGGAGATCTCGAGGCTCGCATCGAGAGGCTGGTAAGAGCAGGGGACTCGCCCTCTGTTGTCGCCGAGAGTGTACTTGGTCTCTTCAAGCGATATTCACAGAGCCCCCACCGTTGGGTGAACCGCCAGTGCGAAGAGCAGCTTCATATCGAGGGGGACCGCTTGCGTGCCCTGATGGCGTTCGCCTTGCCGAGCAGATACGGCGCAGCACGCCTTAGCGAAGCGGTTCCGGAGCACCTGACACGCCTGATTCGGCACATTTGGCAGCTTTTGGGCGAGCACGTTGAAGGGGAAGTCGTCCTCTTCTTGCGCCTGGGATTTCACCTGCGGGCGCTAGCGCAGAGACTCTCGCCGTCAACGGAGATAGGCGCCTTCTTCCCGGAACTCCTGCCTTCTGTTAAGGGCGCCAACGTTGCTGACGGCGTCCACCCTGCGTACCACATGGCATCTCTGTGCTGGAAACAGCTCGGAGCGACAAGGGCCGGATTCCCCGACCTAAGAATGCCGTCGATTGTGTACGGCGGACACACTGAAGAGCAAGTCCAGTCTGAGCTAGGGCAACAGCAATTCGAGGACTGGGCATCTGAACGTCGGCGGGACCTCAGAGTCTACCTCAACCATCAGTTCGCTCCCCGGCTGGTTGTGCGGGCGCCTCTGGGGGAACTGGGTTTCGAGTTCGAACTGAGTTATCTCGGTGAGGTCGTGTCTGCCAAGTTGATTCTCCAAGGAGCTAATGCGCCACTGGGACAACGGCGCTTCCTGGCGCTCTTGGAGACGCTCACCGAGGACCTCCAAGCCGGAAGAGCGGTCGGCTGGGTCCCGTACCGAAAGCTCGACGCTGACTTCGAATCGAAGGCGGCGCAAGACCTCAGGACCTGGCGGGTGCGATTCAACCAGCGACTCGACCGCGTGTGGCAAACAATCCTGGGAGAGGAAGACCTCGACGAGACCGTGACCAGGCCGTTGTTCATCGGCAAGGCCGATCAGAGAAGGACGGCTTACCGGTTGGGGGGCCTCGCGCTTGACCAAGCCTGGAACGTGGTTCTGGATTGGCCCTCATGAAGTCGGCCGCTCTCCTTCGTTAGCTTCTTCCAAGGCGGACTCACGTCCCTTTTCTCCTCAGCCAGGGCTCGCCGTTCCTGTACCTACTGGCTGTGGCCCTCCGGCTCCTCGCCCAAGCGAGTGAGTCGGGCTGAGGCCCGGAAAAGGGTTACGGCGGACGCCACCCTAAGGCTCTGCCTACCAGGGCTGGTCTCTGAAGCACGTGAAACGTACGCTGCTTAGGTCAATGACGTTACAACCTGTGGGGGCTGACGGGGGACAAGGAAGCCGGCAAGACCACGCTATTCCAGGTACTTGCCCGCCGCTTCGGGCTGAAAGCCGTGGCGGCACCGGTCCAATTCCAGACGAGTTACCGTCTCAAGAAGACGTTGGCCAACACGAACTTGCCGGTGCTTGTCGAGGAGGTAGGTCGGTTGGCGCCGTCACACCGGAAGCGGGTGGTGGACCAGTTGAACGTGGCCTACAACCTCGGCCCGACCACGCACGGGCACAACGACAGAGTCTACGACCTGTACGCCCCCGTGTTACTTGCCGGCCAGGACTTCCCGGTGCGCGATGAAGCATTGCTTTCGAAGACGATCGCGTTCCAGCTCGCCGGCGAGGCAAAGAATGCGGCCGCACTGGCGCGGCTCGAAAGAGTTGACGGAGTGTTCCCGTTGGGCGGGTGGCTGGAGTTCGCATGCGAGTACGCGAACGAGCATGACATCCCCGGCCTCCTCCGCGAGAAGGAGGCCCTGCTGGGTGAAAAGCTTTCTGACGGGTCGTGCCCTCACTACGCGGAGGCTGACCGGTGCATTCGGAACTACGCCATGCAGCTCGTCGCATCCGATGCGCTGCAGGAATATGGCCTGGACGCCGACATCGAGGGTTACGTCGTCGAGGCCCTCCGACAGCATCTCGGGATGCTGCGCGAGGAAGGGATTGACATCGCAGAGCAGTTCGTCCGCGATCTTGTCGTCCTGCTCGCTACGAGGCCGGATCCATCCAAGACGCTCCTGGATGAGCGCCCGGAGGGGGCCTACGTCCATGTCGAAACCGCCCTGAAGGCCCTCCGCTCGATGGGTCGCACCTACGACATTTCCGATCCGCGCGTCATCACTCGGCGCCTCAACGAGAAGGAGTTAGGCGATCCCACCCAGCATCGCTTCGGTGGTCACCAACTGCGTTGCGTCTTCATCCGTCGCAACGTCCTAAGCAGCACGTAACGGCAAGCCGTGGACCGCGGGCCTTCCGAGCTGTCCAGCCCTTACTTCTCTTCGGGCTGCGCGATTTGCACGTTCTGCCGATAGAGGGGAATCAGGCCGGGGATTCCTCCCGGGCCGCCTGCCCCCAACAGACCGAATTCCGTCCGCTTGTACCCATGCTCGCACTCGCTGTGCCAGTATGTGAGCGAGCACCCCTGGGCTAGGATCACGACGAACAGAGCCAACACAAGCACGCTCAGGAAACGTTTCATGCGCCCCTCCCACTCTGAACAAAGGCGATCCCACGCAACCGCCACAGACCGTGCGCCCGAATGCGACCCCATCTTACCTCCCCGCGGCACCCGCACAAGGTTATCTCCAGTCCTCGGCCCTCAACTCCGGGGCGCCCCAGGCAGACCTGCCGCCGCGGGAGGCAGCAGTAGCACGTTCAATCAGCGGAGGCGCTCCTCCTCTTCGGCAAGCAGGAGTATGCGCGCCTTGACGAGCAGAGCCACGGAGCAGCCTTCTAGGTCCGCCTGCCTGGCCTTCTCTCCACCCATCCACTCCGCTGCTATCATGCGGGCCGCCGGACCGGTGGCCACGAACCACCGCGGCTCTCCGTCCGGGATGCCTTGCATCGTGTGTGCCAGAGTGTCCCCAACTCCCGAGGACATGGCGACTTCCACGAATACATGGCGCCGGTCATGCGAGACAAAGGGACGCAGCACGGTGCTGCCTAGCACTCCGGCTACGGCAAGGGCCTGACCGCTAGCCCCCACCAACCGCGTGCTTCCGCCCCGCCAGAGCACGCCTTCCACGTCTCCCTCAGGTGCGGGCTCCTCGGGTTCAGGTGGTGGCGTCCCCCTCCCAAAGACCCAGGGGATAATGTCCAGTTGGACCTGCACGCGCTGGGCGCCGCGGATCTGGCGCAGCAGGCCCTCGATACATCTATGCACTTCGGCGCTCTGGATGATCACGAGCATCCCGGGATCGCCCGGCCGGATGAATGCACGCCCCTGGGGTCCGGCGCGAGCCGGCGCAGGCGGCAGTTCGGCAGGCGGTCCCTCGGCCGGGGCATGCCCTACAGGGATCACGTCGGCGGGCGTGACTTCCATCCAGGTGCCTGCGCCGCAGCTCTGCTTGATCAGCAGCACGAGGTTCTCGGCACGCTGCAACAGACTGCCCCGAGCAGCCGAAGTTCCCTCGCCGCCGCGACGGCCTCCGATCCGGCCGCGCCCGGGCACTTGGTCCGCAACGCTCAGCAGCAGGTCGCGCACGTCGTATACGCGCATTTCGTACTCCGCCACCGTCTCGGGGGCGCCGATCTTGATCAGGCCGCCTTGCACCTTCCAGTCCATCTCGGTCAGGTCGCAGATGAGGTCCAGAGCGTGCCGGAGCGTCGTCTCGACGTAGATGCTGACTGGCGCCCCGTCGGGCGGCAGATCCTCGTGGAACAGCGCGAAGTTGACGCCCGTCGTCGCTTTGAGGAACTCCACTAC